>ENA-OQNI01000199-OQNI01000199.1-human-gut-metagenome-genome-assembly--contig:-NODE-199-length-97634-cov-11.908837_pt1 | contig 97634 bp, 98 predicted proteins | sample MGYA00242627_ERZ504876 | MGnify/ENA primary metagenome ERZ504876 (study PRJEB26092, sample SAMD00036386) | human gut metagenome | host: Homo sapiens | study: EMG produced TPA metagenomics assembly of... | reverse complement strand
TGTTGATGCTTCTGGAAGAAAAGACAGACCAGATACAGAAACTCACAGACGAAAATCAGCAATGGCAGGAATTGGCACAGAAATTAAACAGCGAGAACCGGCTATTGCAGAAACAGAACAGCGAATTGTTGAACTTGAACAGCAATTAGAGAAAGGAAGGTCGATTGATGAACGAATTAAGAAACTCAAAGAGCGACGATCAACTGGAAGAGTTGCTTCTGCTGACAGAGCAGATGCAGGAAGAACTCGACCAGAAAGACAGGACTATCCGGGAACTGAAAATGCAGCTCGACGAATCGCTGACCTTGAACGAGAGGTTAAACAGCGAGAACAGAGCAGGGAACATTCAAGCCTTAAAGAACGACTTGAGGAAAACAAAAGAATTGTTGCAGAGCGAGAAAGAGAAAACGCACGCTGCCGAAATCATGACAGAGGAATGTCAAGATAAGCTAAGGCAGGCAGAACAGGAACGGGACTATGCACTCTCTCATCAGAAAAAAGTAGAGATACCGGTTGAAAAGCCGGTACTCTATCAAAAGTGTGGGAACTGTAACCTGACAGCTTATCTGAAAGCTAAGGAAAGGTATGATACACAGAGAGAAAAACTGGCAGGCAGATATAAAGCAAAAACAGCTATATATGAAGCATTGATGTTTCTGCTGATATGGTATTCCGTATCAACTACTCTTTTTCAGATGATACGGTCAAAAATATTTATTTCTGATTGCGTGGTATTCTTTGATACAATCGCCACTTTTATACAGAACATTGCAGGATTGACTATACTGGCAGGGAAGAATGTGGCACAGGTTAGCAATGGAATATCCAATCCTGTCGTTGTCGGAATTATATACTGGATGATAAGAATACTGATTTCCGGTGGATGTCTGGTGGGTGTGGGAATACTTTTGGCATTCATCGAAATAAAGATTGCAGGGCTATATAAGAAATACTGTTGGGATATGATTACCATAATGGTGATACTCGTAAGTATGGCAATAGCAATCTATTTCGCAGGTTGGATAAGGACAATATTACCAGTCAATCTACTGTTTCTATTGTTATTGGTACAGGTAATATATGTCGTGATAAGATGGTATGTGAAAGGCTGGCGGGAAACAAGGGGATATTACTAAAACATACTATACCATGCCTAAAACTGTTAAACAATAAATCGGCATAATTGGTCATTTCATGATGCAAGATAAAAAGACTGATTATGTCGATATACAGATCCTGTGAATGAATGAAAGTGGATAACTTGTTTTGTCCGAGCAAGGGAACTATAATGTTTTGGTAGAAGTAAAAAAGACAACCATTTGGTTGAGAAAAAAAGATGCAGAAAAACCTATTGACGGAAGAATAAAAAATCAAGGAGTAATCATGATAGAAAACAAGATAATATTGATTGAAGATGATAAAGAAATAAGAGGAATGATAAACGATTATTTATCAGGAGAATTTGAAGTGACAGCTTTTAATGATGGTATGTCAGCTATCCAGAAAATTACAAGCTATGATGAATATGCGCTTGCGCTTATTGATCTTATGTTACCGGATATAAGCGGGATGGAGATTATTAAGATAATTCGTAAAGTCAGCAAGATACCAATTATTATTATTACTGCTAAAGACAATGATATAGACAAATCATTAGGATTGAATTTGGGTGCTGATGATTATGTGGTAAAACCTTTTTCACTCATTGAGCTTACTGCTAGAATAAAGGCTAACATCAGACGAGCAAGAACCTACCAGGCGTTACCGAATAATTCAATTATCAAAATTAAAGATATAGAAATCGACCCTCATAGTCACATGGTTCAGCGCAAAGGAGTAACCATAGATTTAACGCCAATTGAATTTCAAATTTTATACATTTTAGCAAGCCATCCGGGGCAGGCTTATTCAAAGGAAAGGCTATATGAACTGATTTGGAAAGAACCATATTTTGGAAATGAAAATGTGTTGAATACACACATCAATCGTCTTCGCTTGAAATTGAAGAGCAATGCAGAAGACAGTACAGCCTATGTTAAAACTTTATGGGGCATTGGATATAAGATGGAGGAGAAATAGATGATGATTTTATTTGTGGTTCTTTCATTTGTTATGGTTTTTATATTGATCTGGCAACAGATACAGCATAAAAAATTAGTACGAGAAATTGATTATATTACAAGTAGGCTTGATACTATTTCTGTCATTTCTGAAAATGGCTTTGTACTTATACCTACAGATAATGATAGTATCAAGAAATTAAGCGCTGCACTTAATAAGCTGCTTCAGGATTTTTATACAAAAAAGTCACAATTTGAGCAGAGTAAACAGGCAATGGCGAAAGTCCTTACAAACATCTCTCACGACATCCGAACTCCACTCACTGTTCTAAAAGGAAATAGTGAAATGCTTTCCAATATAACAAACACTTACTCTGCATCTGAAAATGTTCATGCTATGGCTGTTAAAATAGACCAAAAGGCTGATGATTTAATCTCAACAATTAACGACTATTTTACAATGTCTAAAATAACTTCTGGAGATTTTTCTATTAAAATGAAAAAGGAAAATATATCAAGGATTTGCCAAGATACAATTTTGGACTACTATGACCTTCTTGAACAGAAACAATTTGAAGTCAATATTCAGATACCGGATACACCGATTTTTGCCTATACAGATAACGAGGCGTTACAACGCATTTTAAAAAATCTGATAGACAATGCCATCCGACATGGTGGTGATGGTAAGTATATTTCTTTAAGGCTCATCACATCAAATGGAAAAAACATTATTGAAATAGAAGATCGAGGAGATGGGATATCACCACAGCAGCAAAAACAGATCTTTGAAAGGAATTATACAACAGCCCGAAAAACTTCCGGCAGTGGTTTGGGGCTTTCAATTTCAAAATGTCTTGCTGAACAAATTGGGGCAGACTTAGAAGTTTATAGTGTACAAAATGAGCAAACTATTTTCTCAATCATCTTGAAAAAGTTAGAAAATCGTTAGATTTATGACAGAGAAAAGAGAAGTCCATTTTGTATAATGGCAGCTATAAAGGAGGCACACAAAATGGATTATATTATGGAAACCGTAGGTTTGCGAAAAGCCTACAAAGATAATATTGTTGTAGACGATGTAAATATGCATATATCTAAAGGGGCAATATATGGCTTTGTTGGTCCAAACGGCGCAGGAAAAAGCACGGTTATGAAAATGATTTTGAGTCTTATCCAGCCAGATGCTGGAGAGGTTCAGCTTTTAGGCGAAAAAGTTACCAGTCACAGTTATGAAATATTCAAAAAGGTTGGTTCTATTATTGAGAATCCATACTTTTACGATAAAATGACTGCCAGACAAAACTTAGAGCTGCACTGTGAGTATATGGGATTTCCCAACAAGGAACGAATCGATGAGGTTTTGCATTTGGTGGACTTGCAGAATGTCGAGAAAAAACAAGTTTGTCATTACTCGTTGGGTATGAAACAACGACTTGCTATTGCAAGAGCTATTCTGGCAAAGCCAGAATTTTTGATTTTAGACGAACCGATCAATGCTTTAGACCCTGAGGGTATTCGTGAAATGCGAACCCTTTTTCAACGGCTAAATCAAGAAGATGGAACAACTATTTTTATATCCAGCCACATTCTATCCGAAGTGGATCTTCTTGCTGATACGATTGGAATTATTCAACACGGAAAACTCTTAACAGAATTACCTATCGAAGAAATCCATAAGCATCAAACAGATTATATCAGCTTGCAGGTTGACGATGTGACTCGTGTTGCTGCACTGCTTGAAAACATGAGAATCACGAATTTTAGTGTATTAGATAAAGAATTTATCCACATTTATGATTCTGATATTTCAGGTAAAGCTCTGTCAAAAGCCATCATTGAGAACGGGATTGGTTTGGAGAGCATGGGACGCAAGCAAGACACACTGGAAGATTTCTTTTTCCAGCTTACAGAGGAGGAAAAATGAGATGACACATTTGATCAAACTGGAACTGAAAAAATTTGGTATTGCACAAAATATTATCTTTATGTTTGCCGCAATTCTTTTCAGCATCCTTTTCATTACAATATCTTTATGGGATAGCATGACAGACCCCAAACAGGTCAAAGACACATTTGAAAGCACATACCTTGTCATTGGCTTATTGATGTCATTCATTTTTCTTGTGTACTCGTCGGTCTTAACGGCAAAGCTGGTTATTGGAGAATATAATCATCGAACAATTACGATTATGTTTTCTTATCCTTTAAACAGAATAAAATTGATTGCCAGCAAATTAACTATAATCATGGTTTATACAGCGATTTCAATGACGATTGGATATATCTGTTGTAGCAGTTATATTATATTTGCGGATAAATCCTTTAATATGCTGGAGGGAACATTTCAACCATCAATGCTCCGAACATGGATACCAATGGCAATAACCACTGTGATTATATGTATGGTGCTGTCTCTGTGGTCATTTATTATTGGCATGATCAGAAAATCTGTTCCTGCAACAATCGTTACTTCTTTGATTGTTATTGTGTTACGGCAAGTTATTATCACCAAAAACACAACCAATCAGGAGTCCATAATGCAAGTTATCTTAGTTGCTATTGTTACCGTCATTGCTACACTACTTATCTTTAAAAGAAAAGTGCCTGAACTATATTGATTATTTCTATTTTTACAAATGGTAAAAGAAAAAGCCGTCGCAAAGCAGATTCAATTTCATGTATTTATATAACGGCGGCTTTGATTTTTAAAGTCAATGTTTTTAGTGATTACACAAACAGATGACAACTTACATGTATGTGGTAGCTGACGTAAGTTTGGATTATTTTAAAAGATTTCCAATGAATCTTCCGCATCTACCCACATCTGCATATTCCCATCCAGATATAATCGTACATATTCAAGCGGTTCATCAATTGCAAGTGCATTTAATGCACAATCTGAGCCAGGCGTAGTTTTTAAATTCTTTTCTGCTTCCCAACAGTCAATGCGGAGCATATAGCTCGCAGAGGTATAAACATCAACACTATTACGTTGTGGATTGTATTCTGCAAATATTGTTCTCATTGTATCAAATCTCCTTATCATTCAATCAATCATTTCTTACAAAAATCAGAAGCGTTTCAATCAGTTCACCATGTCATTTTCATTTTGTGCTATAATGTGTTATCAGTTTTTTTGCCCTTGTATTTGCCCTTATCAGAGTTCGTAAACACTGGTGGGACGATATAACACAAGGGAAACAATAAGGGAAAGCTCACCTGCGCCAAACTTAGTGTTTTCAAAGGCTTGAGAGATATTTGATAATAAAATATAACAATTATTAAATCCCTTGGAATACATGAAATCTCAATTCAAGTTTTTATTTATTAATTTAATTTTAGTGTTACATTTTTAACAAAGCTTTTGGCAAAAATATGTAATACTTAATGCTTATCAATGATTTTTAATCGTTATTAAATAAGCGAAATCTTTTGAAACAGAAAAGAATTTTTGCAGATTTTAAAATTTTTAAAACTAAGATATTTTGTTACAACAGAAAAGCAACAAAAATACAACTAAAAGTAGTTAAGATAAGAGATATTTTAACAAACATCAAAAAGCTATAAATCGGAAAAAATTCTTCTAAATATACATTTGTTATATAGAAGTAACAAACAGATAGAAGAAATACAATATAATATTAAAAAAAATTACAATTTTATCGCCCCAAAGACTTGAAAAAGAAATTTGCGAGTAGTACAATTGTGTTAAAAGATTAACACAATATTTTAAAAGGAGCGTGTTTGAAATGGCAAGATTTACACTACCAAGAGATGTTTATCACGGAAAAGGATGTTTATCCGAATTAAAGAATCTGAAAGGTAAAAAAGCTGTCCTCGTAGTCGGCGGCGGATCTATGAAACGTCAGGGATTCCTGGACAAAGCAGTGAACTACCTGAAAGAAGGCGGAATGGAAGTCAAACTGATCGAAGGTGTAGAACCGGATCCGTCTGTAGAGACTGTTATGAAGGGCGCAAAAGTAATGCAGGAATTCGAGCCTGACTGGATCGTAGCAATGGGCGGTGGATCTCCAATCGATGCGGCTAAAGCTATGTGGGTATTCTATGAGTATCCGGATGAAACATTCGAGAATATTATCACACCATTCAGCTTCCCTGAACTTCGTCAGAAAGCAAAATTTGCAGCCATTCCATCTACATCAGGAACTGCAACAGAAGTAACAGCATTCTCCGTAATCACAGATTACAATACAGGAATCAAATATCCTCTGGCAGACTTTAACATCACACCAGACGTTGCAATCGTTGATCCGGAACTGGTAGCAGGACTTCCTCAGAAACAGGTTGCTTATACAGGAATGGATGCACTGACACATGCGATCGAGGCTTATGTATCAACACTCAACTGTCCATTTACAGATCCACTTGCACTGCAGGCAATCGAGATGGTTCTGGATTATCTGCCGGCATCTTATAACCTGAATATGGAAGCAAGAGAGCAGATGCATTATGCACAGTGCCTGGCTGGTATGGCATTCTCGAATGCATTACTTGGAATCGTACATTCTATGGCTCATAAAACAGGAGCAGCATTCTCAACGGGACATATTCCTCACGGATGTGCCAATGCGATCTATCTGCCATATGTAATCAAATACAATGCAAAAGATAAAGTGGCTGCATCACGTTATGCAGAGATTGCACGCAGAATGGGACTTCCTGGAACATCAGAGAAAGCTCTGATCAACAGCTTGTGTGCAAAGATTGATGAGTTCAATGCAAAGATGAATATTCCTAAGACTCTGAAAGAATTCGGAATCAACGAAGAAGAATTCAAAGAAAAACTGGATAAGATTGCAGAACTTGCAGTTGGTGATGCCTGTACAGGATCTAACCCAAGAGCAATTGATCCTGCAACAATGGCTAAATTATTTACATGTACATATTATGGAACAGAAGTTGATTTTTAAATAACAAAAATCAGATAACGGCGGCTGTCACATAGGTTTATGTGACAGCCGTTTTGCGTACTTTGGTATAAAAATCAAAATCTATTCCATATACAATAAAACGAATCTTGAACAATTTTATCGACATTTTTTGAAAAATATGGTTTTACTTGCGAAATAGAACAAGCCGTATTATGATAATAGTAATATTGGGAATTAGGAGGAAATAAGATGTACAAAATTTTAAAAGCAGAACAATTAACTGCTAACATCTTTCTGATGGATGTAGAAGCTCCTCGTGTAGCAAGACATTGTGAACCGGGACAGTTTGTCATTGTAAAGATGGATGAAAAAGGGGAAAGAATCCCACTCACAATCTGTGACTATGACAGAGAAGCCGGAACGATCACCATCGTATTCCAGCCGGTCGGAGCATCCACAACCAAGATGAAAGAATTAAAAGCAGGAGATTATTTCCGCGATTTCACAGGTCCGTTGGGAAATGCTTCAGAACTCGTAGAGGAAGATATCGAAGAACTGAAGAAGAAAAAGATCCTGTTTGTCGGCGGCGGTGTCGGAGCAGCACCTGTATATCCACAGGTGAAATGGCTCCATGAACACGGTGTTGATGCTGATGTTATCATTGGTTCGAAGACAAAAGATATGTTGATCCTGGAAAAAGAGATGGAAGCAGTATCCGGAAATTATTATCCATGTACGGATGACGGTTCTTACGGTCATGCCGGAATGGTAACAACAATGGTAGAAGAACTGGTGGAAAAAGGAAATAAATATGACGTATGTATCGCAATCGGACCAATGATCATGATGAAATTCGTATGTCTCCTTACAAAGAAACTGGAAATCCCTACTGTTGTAAGTATGAATCCGATCATGGTAGATGGAACGGGTATGTGCGGAGCCTGTCGTCTGCATGTAGGAGATGAGATCAAGTTCGCATGCGTAGATGGTCCAGAATTTGACGGACACCTTGTCAACTTCGATGAGGCTATGAAGAGACAGCAGATGTACAAGACCCAGGAAGGCCGTGCAATGCTGAAATTACAGGAAGGTGACACACATCATGGCGGATGTGGTCAGTGCGGAGGTGACGAGTAATGGCAGATGTATTAAAGAAAGTTCCTGTAAGAGAACAGGAGCCAAAGGTTCGTGCTACGAATTTTGAAGAAGTATGTTACGGATATAATAAAGAAGAAGCAATGGAAGAAGCAACCAGATGTCTGAACTGTAAGAATGCAAGATGTATCCAGGGATGTCCTGTATCCATTAATATTCCTGCATTTATCGCAGAGATCAAAGAAGGCAATATCGAAGAGGCTTACAAAGTGATCGGTCAATCTTCTGCACTTCCTGCTATCTGCGGACGTGTATGTCCACAGGAGTCACAGTGCGAGAGCAAGTGTGTCCGTGGTATCAAAGGTGATGCAGTATCTATCGGTAAACTGGAAAGATTTGTCGCAGATTATGCACTGGAAAATGATATCAAACCGGAAAAACCAGAAAAGACAAACGGACATAAAGTAGCAGTCATCGGTTCAGGTCCGTCAGGACTTACCTGTGCCGGAGACCTTGCAAAACTCGGATACGAAGTAACTGTATTCGAAGCACTGCATGAACTTGGCGGTGTTCTGGTATATGGTATTCCTGAATTCCGTCTTCCAAAGCAGAAAGTTGTTAAGAAAGAAATCGAAAAAGTCAAAGAGCTTGGCGTTAAATTCGAGACAAACGTTGTCATTGGTAAATCTACAACCATCGACCAGTTGATGGAAGAGGAAGATTTTGAAGCTGTATTCATCGGTTCCGGAGCAGGTCTTCCGATGTTCATGGGAATCCCTGGCGAGACAGCCAACGGAGTATTCTCAGCAAATGAATACCTGACAAGAAGTAACCTGATGAAAGCATTCGATGATTCTTACGACACACCAATCGCAGCAGGCAAGAAAGTAGCCGTTGTCGGTGGTGGTAACGTAGCTATGGATGCTGCCAGAACAGCACTTCGCCTTGGCGCAGAAGTACATATCGTATACCGTCGAAGCGAAGCAGAACTTCCTGCACGAGTAGAAGAAGTACATCATGCAAAAGAAGAAGGTGTTCAGTTCGACCTCCTTACCAATCCAAAAGAAATCCTTGTCGATGAAAACGGATGGGTAAAAGGTATGAAAGTAATCAAGATGGAACTTGGTGAGCCGGATGCTTCCGGAAGAAGACGTCCGATCGAGATTCCTGGATCTGAATATGAGATTGAATTAGACACTGTTATCATGTCCCTCGGAACCTCTCCAAACCCATTGATTTCTTCTACAACAAAGGGTCTTGAGACGAACAAGAGAAAATGTATCGTAGCAGAAGAAGAAAACGGACAGACTTCAAAAGCTGCCGTATTCGCAGGCGGCGATGCCGTAACAGGTGCTGCAACTGTAATTCTTGCTATGGGTGCAGGTAAAGCAGGCGCAAAAGGTATCCACGAATATCTGTCTAAGAAGAATGCTTAATTATCCACAGGATAAAAGATTCTATAAGTATTCAGATATGAATATATGATAAAAGAGATATGCATAAGAAAAAATCTTGTGTGTATCTCTTTTTTGATGCTGTATCCGGACTTGAACAAAAACAACTGTATGTGGTATGATTGTAAGACACATTTAAGTACTGAAAATAATTATAAAATCAGTCCTGCTGACAAGTAAGGATAAAACAAAAAGACAGGTTGGAGATTATGACAGAATTAGATTTAAAAGACGGAAAGATATTTTTAAATAAAGTAACGGAGAAGATCCGTACACGGCTGACAGAAGTAGATGCATCCATTGAAGCCGGACAGAAAGACATTCAGAGTATGAACGAATACTACTGGGAGAATTACACTGAGATGGACGAATATGGTTATGAGAATTACGATAACCAACAGGCACTTTTACATCAGGTAAATGATAATCAGGAAAAGCAGAAGATGAGACATCGTCTCCGTAAGATGTTGGAAGCCCCGTTTTTTGGACGTGTAGATTTTATCTATGATGGGGAAGAAGAGCCGGAGATTTTTTATATCGGTATCGGCAATTTTGCAGAGCGTACAGGTATGCTGCCTTTGATCTATGACTGGAGAGCACCTGTCAGCGGATTGTTTTACGATTATGATAAAGGACCGGGTTCTTATAAAGCTCCCGCCGGACTTATCGAAGGCGAAATTGCCGCCAAATGGCAGTATAAAGTAAAAAATGGAAAAATGGTCTATGCATTTGAAAGCGATACCAAGATTGATGACGATATTTTAAAACAGGAACTGGGAACCAACAGTGATGTGCAGCTGAAAAATATCGTACGTACGATCCAGAAAGAACAGAATGCCATCATTCGTAATACACAGGATCGGATCCTTGCAATTCAGGGGGCAGCCGGAAGCGGCAAGACTTCCGTTGCATTACACAGGATCGCATACCTGTTGTATCACGACAGAGAACATTTAAAATCCTCTAATATACTGATCCTTTCTCCCAACAGTGTTTTTTCGGACTATATTTCTCATATTCTTCCGGAACTGGGCGAGGAAAATATTCAGGAGATGAGTTTTGATCTGTTTGCATACCGCGAATTGAAGGAAATCGTTCCGGACTGCGAAGACCGTTATGACCAGCTGGAGAGGAACATGAAGCTTCAGGATCTGTACCTGACAGAACGCTTTGAAGAAAAACAGTCGGAAGGCTTTGTCGGAATGATGGAAGGATTTCTCGCAAGCCTGGAAGATGAACTGATGGATTTTCGAACGATTGAATATAAAGGAATTCAAAAGACGGAAGAAGAGCTTATTAATCTGTTTTATTTCAAGTTCCAGAATGCCCCGTTGCTTAGCCGTATGGATGCGATCCGGGATTATTGTGTGGATGAATATGAGACATTACTTGGACGTGACCTTAGCGAAGAGGAACTTCTGATCGTACAGAATAAGTTTGACAAGATGTATGTGACAAAAGATATCTATAAGATATATGGATGGCTTCTGGAAGAATGCGGGTATCCGGTACTTCCGGATGTCGAATACGAAAAGCGCAAGCTGGAATACGAAGATGTATTTCCGGTGTTATATCTGAAGTACCGTCTGACCGGAAAAGCTGTGCATAACCACATCAAGCATCTGGTCATTGATGAAATGCAGGATTATTCTTATCTGCAGTATGTGATCCTGAATCAGATCTTCAAATGCCGGATGACAATCCTCGGCGATAAGGCCCAGACACTGGATGAACAGATGCGAGATGTATTACAGTTCCTTCCGGGAGTGTTCGATCAGAAGATCCATAAGATTGTAATGAATAAAAGTTACAGAAATACGATGGAGATTGCCAGATACGCTGAAAAACTAACCGGTGTAAAAGACGTGGAACTTTTAAAGCGTCATGGAAAAGAAGTCATTGAAGAGAATTTCCAAAATGAAGATGCTGTGCTGGATGAGATCTTTTTAAAAGCAAAACTTGGAGAAGACGAGTATGAGACTGCTGCCATTATTACCATGACGGAAGCAGAAGCGTTCACATTGTATCAGATGTTAAAAGCCCGCGGCGAAGAAGTGCACTATATTGACCGCAACAGTTCTGCATTCAAAAAAGGGCTTACCGTCACAACCTTTTATCTTGCGAAAGGACTGGAATTCGATCAGGTATTCGGAGTCTTCCGGGATATTGAAAATCCGATGCAGAACCAGGCAAAATATATCTGTGCAACAAGAGCATTACACGAGTTATATATGTATCAGCTAACCAAACAGTAGAATTAGAAAGAATAGAAGAATGAAGATAACATTAATCACAGTAGGTAAGATAAAAGAAAAATACTTAAAGGATGCTATTACAGAATACAGTAAAAGACTAAGCCGTTACTGTAAGCTGGAAATCATTGAAGTGGCAGACGAAAAGACTCCGGATAACGCAAGTGAAACTGTAGAAGACGGAATCCGTGATAAAGAAGGCGAACGGATTCTGAAATATGTCAGAGACGATGCCTATGTTGTTACGCTGGAAATTGAGGGAAAGCTTCTGACCTCCGAAGAACTGGCGAAAAAGATTGAGAACCTTGGAATTCAGGGGACGAGCCATATCATATTTATCATCGGTGGTTCGATCGGACTTGGAAAAGAAGTGCTGAAGCGTTCAGACTATGCACTGAGTTTTTCAAAGATGACATTTCCACATCAGCTGATGCGGGTAATTCTGCTGGAACAGATTTACAGAAGCTACCGTATTATCAGCCATGAGCCATATCATAAGTAAACTGCCGAAATAGAAGAAAAATCTTGTATCAAAATCCATCATCCTTTATACTAATATGGATGAAAATGTCAGGAGAGGGTATGATATAACTATGAAACACTTAAATTTCAAAAATCTGTGCATGATCTTACTTGGGAATACGATCTATGCACTTGCAATCGTCATGTTTATTCTGCCAAATAATATGATCACAGGCGGGACAACAGGGCTTGGTATTGCGATCCATCATTATTTCGGACTTCCCATCCATAGTTTTGTATTGCTATTCAATACACTGATGTTCCTGCTTGGAGCGGCTGTCCTTGGAATGAAATTTGCACTTACGACATTGGTCAGTACCTTTTATTATCCGGTTATTCTGGGAGTGCTGGAGCAAATGCCTGCACTTCAGAATGTAACAGACGATAAGATGTTATCTACTATATGCGGCGGTCTGATGATCGGGATGGGGATCGGCGTCGTGATCCGGTGCGGAGCCTCTACCGGAGGAATGGATATTCCGCCGCTGGTTCTGAACAAGAAGTTTGGTCTTCCGGTATCTGTGATGCTGTACGCATTTGATTTTGTTATCTTAATCTCACAGATGCTCTTCACCAATAAAGAAGAGATTGTATATGGTATCTTGTTGGTACTGATTTACACAGTCATTTTAGACAAGGTGCTTCTGATGGGATCTACACGTACAAAAGTAGAGATCATGACAGAAAAATATGAAGAGCTGAACCGTCTGATCCAGGAGCAGCTTGACCGTGGAACAACACTTGTTTACACACAGACCGGATATCTGAAAAATGATCAGCCGATGATCCTTACCGTTGTATCCAACCGCGAACTGATGCGGCTGAACCAGCTGGTACAGGAGACTGATCCACATGCATTTATGATTATCGGAAATGTAAATGAAGTACGTGGAAGAGGATTTTCACAACAGAAAGTCTATAAAAAAGAACAGGAAGAAAGATAAGAAAAAAAGCTGGTATTTTTAGCCAGCTTTTTTCTTACGTTCTTTACAGATCCATCTGGAATCCTGATATATAAAATGCCAGTATTCAAAGATCTTTTCGGATGTATTACTATCTTTTCCCCGGACAACAACCCAGATATCTTTTAGATCGGATTCCTGTTCTGCATGTTCTTCATCCGCAAAATCCGGAGCTTTTACAGGAGAAACTGTTGTAAACTTAATGTGTTCCGATTTGATATTTTTCTCTATCTCTTCCTGAATGCTCAGATAACCATCGGTAATTCCGATCTGCCGGTACTGCTCGGCAAGACGGATTCTTTTATTTCTCCCCGCCAGGATAAGATACGTAACAATGGATGTGATGATCGATGCAACAATAACAAGTGCCAATATGATCAAAACAAGAAATGATGTATGCATAGATAAAACCTCCTTAAAATATATGGATTTCAAAACCATACTATCTGACCTTGATGCAATGATGCAGGCTGATTTTACATAGATTTAACGTAAATCTAATAATCGTTTGGAAATACTATGATACATTAGAAACATTGGAAATGCAATACAAAGAAAGGTAAAAAAGTTATGAGTAAGATATATATGAACCGGGAACTTTCCTGGTTAAAGTTTAATGAACGTGTTCTTGAGGAGGCAGAGAACCCGGAAGTTCCGTTGTGCGAAAGACTGACATTCGCATCGATTTATCAGAGCAATCTGGATGAATTCTTCATGGTGCGTGTGGGTTCTTTATATGATCAGACACTTCTCGATAAGAAGATCTGCGAAAACAAGACAGGAATGACATCGCAGGAACAGATTGATGCAATTTTAAAGCAGACTAAATTGATTAACAAGAGAAAAGAAGCCGTATACGAAGAACTGATGGCATGTGTGGCAGAGCAGGGAATCCGTATTTTTCGTTTTAATGAACTGGATGAAGACGGTGCCCGTTATCTGGAAGGTTATTTTAAGTCAGAGATCGCGCCGCTTATTTCGCCTACTGTTATCGGAAGGAGACAGCCATTTCCGTTTTTGAAAAACAAAGAGATCTATGCGGTAGCGGTACTCGGTGCAAAAGGGAAAAAAGACCGTCTCGGAATCATTCCATGCACAAGCAATATTTTCGGACGTCTGATCGCAGTACCGGGTATGCCTGGCACATATATGCTAGCTGAAGAACTGATCCTTCATTTTGCACCGGTTGTATTCAAAGGGTATAAGATCAAATCCAAATCTTTGCTGCGCATCACAAGAAATGCAGACATTGATGCGGATGCTTTATATGATGAAGATCTGGACTACCGTGAATTCATGGCAGGTCTGATCAAACAGCGTAAGAAACTGGCTCCGATCCGTCTGGAACTTTCCAGAGATATGGATAAAAAGGGAATTGCAGTATTGTGTGAGTATCTGGAACTGGATGAAAATCATGTATTCATGTCCTCAACACCATTGGATCTTTCGTTCGTATTCCAGATCCAGGATCTGCTGAGAAAAAATCCAGAATTATATTTTCCGAAAAGAACACCCCAGAAATCCAACCAGTTTCAGGATGGAAAGAGCATTATAGCACAGATCAAAGAAGAAGATAAACTGTTATCTTATCCTTATGAATCCATCCGTCCGTTTTTGCATTTGCTGACAGAAGCTGCCGAAGACCCGGATGTTATCTCGATCAAGATGACCTTATACCGTGTTGCAAAGCAGAGTAAGGTTGTAGAGGCATTGATAGAGGCCGCAGAAAACGGGAAAGAGGTCGTTGTATTAGTTGAACTTCGTGCCCGCTTTGATGAAGAAAATAATATTGAATGGTCCAGACGTCTGGAAGATGCCGGATGTCAGGTAATCTATGGATTAGACGGATATAAAGTGCATTCAAAACTCTGCCTGATCACCAGAAAAAATGCAGGACAGGTAGAATATATCACCCAGATTGGTACAGGTAATTATAATGAAAAAACTTCCCGATTATATACGGATCTCTCTTTGATGACATCCAATGTAGAGATCGGGCTGGAAGCTTCCAATGTATTTCAGGCACTGTCGAAGGGAGAAGTTGTTGAACATACCAGGCATCTTCTTGTAGCACCGAAGTGTCTGCAGAATAAAGTGCTGGATATGCTGGACGAAGAGATCGCACATGCAAGAAACGGGGAAGAAGCTTATGCAGGATTCAAACTGAATTCCCTTACGGACAAAAAGATCATCGACAAACTGATCGAGGCTTCTGAGTCCGGAGTCAAGATCGATATGATCATCCGAGGTATCTGCTGCCTGATCCCCGGAGTGGAAGGAAAGACAGAAAACATCCGTATCATCAGCATTGTCGGAAGATTCCTGGAACATTCCAGAATCTATATCTTCGGAAGCAAAGAAAGAAGGAAATATTACATTGCATCTGCAGATTTCATGACCAGAAATACTGTACGACGTGTAGAGGTTGCTGCACCGGTATATAATGACAAACTGAAAACGAAATTACAGGAAATGTTCGACGTTATGCTTTCTGATAATCAGAAAGCAAGAAAACTGGAAGCAGATGGAAATTATCACCGTGTGAGTAATGATCTTACACCGGTAAATGCACAGGAATATTTTTACGCTGAGGCATACCACGAGATTCCTTAAATCCGGGCAGGTATATATCTGAGGCGGAATGCATAAAGTGATATAAATCACAAAAGTGGTATGGATATGAATCGTCAGGAATGGAAAGAAAAAGCGGCGGAAATGTCGGGAGTCCCAAAAGATGTAGCAATGGGGCTCCCGATTCTTACGATTACCGGTACGGATGAACTATGTGTGGAAAATTACAGAGGAATAACGGAATATACAGATCAGATTATCCGGCTGCAGACCAGATGCGGACAGATTAAAATCGGCGGCAGGAAACTGGAAGTCATCTATTACACCAATGATGAGATGATGATTCACGGTCACATCAGGACGATCGAATACCAAACATAGGAGGGAGCGCCGTGTTTGAACAGTTCATCTGGTATCTGAAAGGCTATGTCCGGATACGTGTGTCAGGATATTCACCCGAACGTTTTCTGAACGCCTGCCGTTATAAAAACATCTATATATGGGATCTGAAACGTGTCTGTGGAGCATATGAAATGAATCTATCGGTCAGTGGGTTCCGCAGACTGAAGGAAATTATAAGGAAGACCGGCACAAAGGTTTGTATCATCCGCCGCAGCGGTCTTCCTTTTCTTTTTCACCGCTACCGGAAACGTCATATACTGTTTTCCGGATTTATTCTCTGTATTTGTCTTATCCTTTTTATGACACGTTATATCTGGGGAATTGATATCCGCGGGAACCTGTCGTATACGGATGATACTTTAAAGAAATTTCTGGCATCCGAACAGATTAAAAATGGTATGAAAAAGACAAATGTAGACTGTCAGAAGATTGTCCGGGATCTAAGGCGCACATATGACGGGATCATATGGGTATCTGCTTCCATAGATGGCTGCAGGCTGGTCATTCAGATAAAAGAAAACGAAGACGGCCTTGCGGATAACAGCATTATATCCCGGATAAACGACCAGTCTACAGATATCATTGCCGACACTGACTGTACCATCACAAGTATTACTACCAGAACCGGCATCGCACAGGTAAAAAAAGGTGTACAGGTAAAAAAAGGTGATCTTCTGGTATCGGGACAGATCCCCATCTGCAATGATGCAAAAGAAATCACAGGGTACTCACCCTGTAGATCGGATGCTGACATATCCGGCGAAACCTGTATTCCGTATCAAAAGACGCTCTCAAAAAACTATTTCGAAAAAGAATATTACAAATCAAGATATCATTTTATCCAGAAAAAAGAATATGCAGTCCGGGCAGGAAGATATATGATCCGAATCGGTTCTGTAAAAAACACATATCCTTATTTTGAAAAGCACGTCTTCCAGTGGCAGTTCAGGCCGTTGAATATATTCCCTCTTACCTTCGAAGAAATCACAGTAACTCCTTACCGGAAAAGACAAAAGAATTATACAAAAACGCAAATCCGGAAGACATTATCCGGAGATTTTCAGAATTACTGTAAAGAAATGAAGAAAAAAGGGGTAGAAATTATCCAGAATGATGTTAAAATATACACAGGGTCTGAGACGTACTCTGCAAAAGGAACACTGAAGGTCAGATGCTCCGTTGGAAAGCAGGTTCCGTCCACACCGCTTCCGCCGGACTATATTGCGGAAGACGACACAAAGAATGGAGACTAATGCATGGGATTAATGGAGACAGTCATCGATATACCTGCAGAACACGAAGCCAATGTGTTCGGACAGTTCGATGCATATGCAAAAAAAATAGAACGCGCTCTTCATGTAACACTGATCGCAAGAGGTGAAAGCGTCAAGATCATGGGAGATGCTTTGAAAGTAGAAAAAGCAAAAAAAGTGCTGGATCAGCTTGTAGAACTTTCAAAGAGAGGCAACACGATCCAGGAACAGAATGTAGATTACACGCTGGCACTGGTTATGGAAGACAGCGAAGAAAACGTACTGGAGATCGATAAAGATATTATCTGCCATACCTTACAGGGAAAACCGATCAAGCCGAAGACACTCGGTCAGAAAAAATACGTCGATGCAATCCGTAAACAGATGATCGTATTCGGACTCGGACCAGCCGGTACCGGTAAGACTTACCTTGCGATGGCAATGGCGATCACTGCATTCAAGAACAATGAAGTAGGACGTATCATACTGACACGTCCGGCAATCGAAGCAGGAGAGAAGCTTGGATTTCTTCCAGGCGACCTTCAGAGTAAGATCGATCCTTATTTGCGTCCCCTCTATGATGCACTGTATCAGATCATGGGTGCAGAAAGCTTTATAAAGAATTCGGAAAAAGGTCTGATCGAGGTTGCTCCGCTTGCTTACATGCGTGGTCGTACATTAGATAATGCCTTTATTATTCTGGATGAAGCACAGAACACAACACCGGCACAGATGAAGATGTTTCTTACCCGAATCGGTTTCGGCTCAAAAGTCGTGATCACTGGTGACGCAACACAAAAAGACCTTCCGTCCGGACAGGTGTCCGGTCTTGATGTGGCGGCAAAAGTTATAAAAGATATCGAAGATATCAGTATCTGTCACCTTACCAGCAAGGACGTTGTACGTCATCCACTGGTACAAAAAATCGTAAAAGCATACGAAGATTACGAAAGCAGACAAAATCGTCGCGGTAATGACGCAAAATACAAAGGAAAAGATAAGAGGCGAAAATCATGACATTATACTTTGAAGAAGAAGGCGAAATAAAGCTTCCTCTGGAATGCGAAACACTTGCAAAGAAAGTAGTAGAAGAAGCATTGGATTATGTAAATTGTCCGTACGAAGCACAGGTGAATCTGCTACTGACAGAAAATGAACAGATTCATGAAATGAACAGAGAATTCAGAGGCATTGACCGTGCGACCGATGTACTGTCTTTTCCGATGATCGACTATCCGGAACCCGGAACATTTGATTTTCTGGAAGAGGAAGAAGATTGCTTTGATCCGGAAAGCGGAGAACTGACGCTTGGGGATATCGTGATATCAAAAGAAAAAGTTCTTTCGCAGGCAGAAGAGTACGGGCATAGTCCAAAGAGAGAATATGCTTTTCTTATTGCCCATTCTGTGTTACACTTAACAGGTTATGACCATATGGAAGAGGAAGAACGTCAGGTAATGGAACAGAAACAGCGTGAGATCATGGAACGCCTGGACATTCTGAGATAATCATTGATCTTAATAAATTTTTACAAAACGATGGAGTTAAAGCTGTATGTCGGAACAACATAAAAAAAATGAAAAAAATTTCCTGATACAGGGATCGATTCTTGCAATTGCCGGAGTTATCACAAAGCTGATCGGAGCCTTTTACCGGATTCCGCTTTTGAATATTATCGGAACAGAAGGAAACGGATATTATTCGGTTGCATTTTCAATTTATTCAGTTGCATTGATGCTGACTTCGTACAGTCTGCCGTTAGCTGTGTCAAAGCTTGTATCGGCAAGAGTGGCTGTCGGCGAATATAAAAATGCAAACAAAATCTTCCGGGGTGCTATGACCTTTGCACTTCTTGCCGGTGGAATTGTCTCTCTTCTGGTATTTTTCGGAGCAGATTTTATTGCAACAACCATTATGCATCTTGACATGAGTGCCTATGCGCTCCGTGTTCTCGCACCGTGTATCCTGATCGTAGCACTTCTCGGGGTGTTACGCGGATTTTTCCAGGGAATGGGATCTATGATCCCGACAGCAATCTCACAGGTGATCGAGCAGATTGTAAATGCTGTTATATCGATCGCAGGTGCATATTTATTATTCAATGCAGGAAGAGCTGTCGGAAAGACCAGAGGCGACAAATCCTTCGGTCCTGCCTATGCGGCAGCAGGCGGAACACTCGGAACAGTCCTTGGTGCATTGAACGCCTTGATATTTGTCGGATTCATTTTTCTCGCATACCACAAAGTATTCAAAAAGAAAATGAAACGCGATCATTCAAGGAAAAGAGAAAGTTACAGAACCGTATACAAAGTGTTGTTTGTGACCATCGCACCTGTCATTTTAAGTGCAACGGTATATAATATCAGTGATTTTGTAGATACTGCACTTTTTAACAATGTTATGGCTGCCCAGGGATTCAGCAAAAAAGAATACGCAAGTCTTCTTGGAATCTTTCAGGGACAGTACAGTACAATGATCAATGTGCCGCTCTCTATCTCAAGTGCACTTGCCGCCTCACTGGTGCCGAGTCTGGTTGCCACTGTACAGACCGGTAACCGTAAGCAGGTACATAACAAGATTAATACCGTAAGCCGTTTCAACATGTTGATCGCAATCCCATGTGCAGTTGGATTTATCACACTTGCAAAACCGATCCTGAATTTATTATATTTTACACAGGATAATACTACAGCAGCACGGATGCTTCAGATGGGGGCGCTTTCAGTTGTCTTTTTCTGTCTGTCAACAGTGACCAACTCTGTATTACAGGGACTGGATGATATGATGACACCGGTAAAAAATGCGGCAATTTCACTGGTGATCCATATCGTGACATTATTCCTGATGCTGGTAGTACTAAAATGGAACATTTATGCGGTTGTATTAAGTAAGATCATATTCTCCGGAGCAATCTGCATACTGAACGCGAAAGCACTTCGTGACAGAATCGGTTATGTTCAGGAGAAAAAGAAAACATTCTTAATCCCGACACTTGCTTCCCTGATCATGGGTGTGATCGCAATTGTGATTCATCTGATCTTCGAATTATTCGCCGGTCCGTATATCGCAACAATCATTGCACTTCTGGCAGCAGTTGCAGCATATGGAGTATCTATCGTTGCACTTGGCGGGATTACGGAAGAAGAATTACTTGGCATGCCAAAAGGAGCAGCCCTTGTGACAATATGCCGGAGACTACATTTGATAAGAGGGGAATACAAGTAAGTATGAGACCAGTAAAGAAAATTGCTCTGTTACACGATATCTGCGGTGTCGGCAAGGCAGCCATGATGAATATGACACCGATCTTAAGCATGATGGGAATCGAGGTATGTCCGGTACCGACAGTACTGTTATCAACACATACCGGTGGCTATGGCACTCCGGCGGTCTGCCATGTACCCGGAGACTATATACGTGCATGTGCAGATCATTACAAGAAAGAACATATTACATTTGATGCTATTTTTGTCGGATACCTTGGAAAAGCTGATGTAATTGATGCCGTCATCTATTTCATTAGTCAATTTCCGGACACAAAGGTTATTTTAGATCCTATCATGGGTGATCACGGAGTTTATTATACAAATTTTGACGAATCTTATGGTGCTGCAATGCGGAAAATCCTTCCGTATGCAGACATAATTCTGCCAAATCTGACAGAAATGTATCTGCTCGCCGGAAAAGAATATCAGCTCACAGGCAATCACAGAAATGTACTGCATTTGTGTGAAATCCTCCGTGAATTGGGAGCAAAAAACATGATCATTACCAGCGTTCCAAAAGACGACTGTAAAAAGGGTATCGTGTTATACGAAGACAATGCATTTCTTTATATCGGAAATGGTGAAAACCTGAAAGAATTCCATGGAGCCGGAGACGCATTTGACGGAATGTTCCTGGCAAAGCTTCTGCAGGGAAATTCCCTTTTGGAAAGTGTACAGGCTTCGCATGCGTTTGTTTGTGCCTGTATCAGAGAAAGCGAAAAGTATGACTATCCGGAACGGGAAGGCCTTTTAATTGAAAGAACATTGAAGAAAATTGTATAAATAGGGTGAGTTGAGCGAATACTGTACTCAAAAAAGGAGTCTTCATTATGAAAAACAAGTATGGTATTGGCTTTTTACTGTTTCTGATCCTCATCGTATTCGGAATCACCTGTGCTTATCAGCTTAGCTTAAACAGGGGAAAACGTGAAATTCAGGCAGAGAAAACAGCAGAAAAGCAAAAAACACAAGATCTTTCTATTGCCGCAGATGGACAGGCTTTAAAAGAAGACTGTTACTATCTGAAATCTCTGAATGGCTATGTAGTCGTATATCTGAATGATAAAAAAACGGTATATGAATACACAGATATTCCACTGGATGGTCTTCCTGAGACACTGCAGCAAGAGATCCATAATGGAAAATACGTTGAGACATCAGCAGCCCTATACGGATTTCTCGAGAATTATTCGAGTTAAATCTGAGTATATTAAGGAAGGACAAAAGATAATGGATGATAAGAAAGTAGCAAGAATCAATGAATTATATCACAAGTCTAAAGCCGAAGGTCTGACACCGGAGGAATTAAAAGAACAGCAGATATTGAGAAAAGAATACATTGATTCTTTCAAAAGAAATCTGCGCGGACAGCTAAACAACATTTCTATAAAGGAAAAAGACGGAAGTATTACGAATTTGGGTGAGAAATTTGGAAACAAAAAAGGAAATTAGACATAAGATCATTCGTCTCAGAAAAGAGATGGATCCGCTTGTGTGGCAACAGGCCACCAATACTATCACGGAAACAGTGATTAATCATCCACTGTTTTTAGAAGCGACTGACATCTACTGTTATGCGAATTACAATGGCGAAACCGGAACCTTGGCAATCATGGAGGAAGCCTGGAAACTGGGTAAAAGTGTATGGTTTCCAAGAGTCGAGGGCAGCGAGATGAATTTTTATCTGGTAGAACAAAAAGAGGATCTGCAGCCTGGTGCATATGGAATTCTGGAACCGACAGGTGAATACAAAGCCGACGGATATGACGGACTTCTGATCATGCCGGGTGTCGCTTTTGACGAAGAATGTCACCGAATCGGATATGGCGGCGGTTTTTATGACAAATATCTGGAAAAACATCCGGATCTGCATACGATTGCAGTTGCTTTTGAATTGCAGATGTACAGAGAACTGCCTTTTGAGGAACATGATATAAAACCGGAAAAAGTTATTACAGAAAAGCATATCTATCCATTGGAATCAGGTGAATGTTTTTTGTAATTTCTGATTAAGATATGAAAAAATATAATACTTAAAGGAGTGAGCCAGAATGGCAAACGGATTACCTAGAGATCCCATGCTGTTACTCAGTGTGGTCAATACAAAACTAAGAGACTATTATCACAGCCTGGATGCTTTATGTGACGATATGAATGTCAATAAAGAAGAAATTATAAGTGCTTTGAAGTTGATTGATTATGCATATGATTCAGACATACAGCAATTTGTCTAGATTGCCATACATTCTGCAAAAAGCTGTTATCTTCACTTTCTGTGAAAGACTAATAATGAATAATACAAAGGAGCAAAGAGAATGCTTAATACTATGAATTACGATATAGATATTACAAAAGAACCGCCTGCGGATGATACTGCCCGTCAGTATTATTTTATCGAAAAAGCAAAAGCTTATGTACAGCGCGAATCCGAAGAACTGGGACGTCCGCTGACATTCTGTGTCACAACATTCGGTTGTCAGATGAACGCCCGTGATTCCGAAAAACTCTGTGGAATCCTGGAAAAGATCGGTTATGTAGAAGCGCCTGAAGATGAGGCTGACTTTATCATTTTCAACACCTGTACGGTAAGAGAGAACGCCAACATGCGTGTCTACGGACGTCTCGGACAGTTAAAACCAAGAAAGAAGAAAAATCCGCATATGATAATCGGTCTCTGCGGCTGTATGATGCAGGAACCGGAGGTTGTAGAAAAGCTGAAAACAAGTTACCGCTATGTGGATATTATCTTCGGAACACATAATATTTTCAAATTTGCCGAACTGATCGTGACACGGTTTGAATCACAACGTATGGTGATCGATATCTGGAAAGATACCGACAAGATTGTTGAAAACCTTCCGAATGACCGCAAATATTCCTTTAAATCCGGAGTAAATATCATGTTCGGATGCAATAATTTCTGCAGTTACTGTATCGTCCCATATGTACGTGGAAGAGAAAGAAGCCGTGACCCGGAGGCAATCATATCGGAAATCCGCCAGCTGGTTGCAGATGGTGTGGTTGAAGTCATGCTGCTTGGTCAGAACGTCAATTCATACGGAAAGAATCTGGAAAATCCGATTACGTTTGCCCAGCTTTTGGAAAAGATCGAGCAGATCGAAGGATTGGAGCGTATCCGTTTTATGACGTCTCATCCAAAGGATTTATCTGATGAACTCATTGAAGTTATGGGAAGATCCAAAAAGATCTGCAAACACCTGCATCTGCCGGTACAGTCCGGAAGCAGCAGGATCTTAAAGAAGATGAATCGTCATTATACAAAAGAGCAGTATCTGGAACTGGTAGAAAAAATCCGCAAGAATGTTCCGGATGTGTCTCTTACAACTGATATCATCGTTGGTTTCCCGGGAGAGACAGAAGAAGACTTCGAAGAAACTATGGATATTGTAAGAAAAGTGCGTTATGACAGCGTATTCACTTTCATCTATTCAAAACGTACTGGAACACCTGCCGCCGTGATGGAAGACCAGGTACCGGAAGATGTGGTCAAAAACCGTTTTGACCGACTGCTGAAAGAAGTACATACGATTGCGGCAGAAGTATGCGCTGTACATGAAGGAACCATTCAGACCGCTCTGATCGAATCGGTAAGTGAACACGACCCATCCATGGTAACAGGACGTTTAAGTAATAATCTGCTGGTACACATCAAAGGTGATAAGGGAATGATCGGACGGCTTGCCGATGTCAGACTGACGGAATGCAAAGGTTTCTATTATCTGGGAGAACTGGCAGAATAAATGTATTATAATTAACCATGAAAACGCTCAAACTATGTAATATCAACAAGATAGTGAGGGCGTTTTTGTATGAAAAAAATCAGTGAGTATTTATTTTTGTGGGGGATCGGTGGCTGGATCTATTATACGCTGGAAATTCTTTTCCGTGGTTTTTCCCACTGGTCCATGTTCGTGCTGGGCGGGATCTGTATGATGTTTTTCTCCTATCAGGGACAGCAGGTACACTGGCAGGATGATTTTCTGCTGCAGGTATTCCGCTGCAGCATCTTTGTAACAGCAGCAGAATTCATTACAGGTATTATCGTAAATAAATGGTTTGCACTTCATGTATGGGATTACAGCTGTATGCCATTTCAGTTGTTTGGTCAGATATGTCTGCCGTACACCATGCTATTTACATGTCTCTGCGCAGCAGGGATCTATCTGAGCGCCAATATTCTTTATCTTCTGTATGATGAAGAAAAGCCTCAGTTTGTGAAAAAATCTATCCTTTTAAATTCAAAATATAAATGCTATAATGAAATGTAAAATTTAAATGATCAGAGGAGTAAAAAAAGTGGCAGAATTAACACCAATGATGCAGCAATATATGCAGACGAAAAAAGAATATCCGGACTGCATCCTCTTTTATAGATTGGGAGACTTTTATGAAATGTTCTTTGACGATGCGTTGACTGCATCCAAAGAACTGGAGATTACATTAACCGGAAAGAACTGCGGACTGAAAGAACGCGCACCAATGTGCGGTGTCCCGTATCACGCAGTGGACGGATATCTGAACAGACTGGTATCCAAAGGTTATAAAGTGGCCATCTGTGAACAGTTGGAAGATCCGGCTGCTGCAAAAGGAATTGTAAAAAGGGATGTTGTAAGAATCGTAACTCCCGGAACCAACCTGGACACGCAGGCACTGGATGAAACAAAGAATAATTATATCATGTGTATCGCTTACGCATCGGATCATTACGGCGTATCTGTCGCTGATGTATCAACCGGCGAGTACATGGTAACCGAGATTGAAAATTCTGAGAAATTGTTTGACGAGATCTATAAGTTCATGCCGTCAGAGCTGATCTGTAATGAAGCCTTTTATATGAGCGGTATGGATTTTGAATTGTTAAAAGAAAAGCTTGGAATTACCGTATATTCTCTGGATTCATGGTATTTCGACGATGCAGTCTGTGAACGTGTTTTGAAAGAACATTTCCATGCCGGTACGATTGAAGGACTGGGACTTACCGATTATGACTGCGGTGTAATTGCAGCCGGTGCACTCATGCAGTATTTGGTGGAGACACAAAAACGAGATTTATCACACATTTCCCACCTGACAATCTATGCTTCCGGAAAATATATGCTTTTGGACAGCTCAACCAGACGAAATCTGGAGCTGTGTGAAACACTGCGTGACAAACAGAAAAGAGGTTCCCTTCTGTGGGTGCTGGATAAGACGAAGACTGCCATGGGTGCAAGAACCCTGCGCAAATATATTGAACAGCCGTTGATTGACAAGAGCGCTATTGAAAAACGACTGGATGCTGTGGATGAATTAGTGAAAAATGCAATTTCCAGAGAGGAGATCCGTGAATACCTTTCACCGGTCTATGATCTGGAACGGCTTGTGTGCAGGATCACATATCAGTCTGCGAATCCAAGAGATCTGATCGCATTCCAAAGTTCTCTTGCAATGCTTCCGCATATAAAATATATCTTGAATGATATGCAGACACCTCTTTTAAAGGAATTGAATGAAGAACTGGATACGCTCGGAGATCTGTGCAAGCTGGTCAGTGATTCCATCAAAGAAGATCCACCGATCGCCATGAAAGAAGGCGGCATTATCAAAGACGGTTACAATGCAGAAGTGGACAAACTCCGCAACGCCAAATCTGACGGGAAAGACTGGCTGGCAAAGCTGGAAACAGAAGAACGTGAAAAGACCGGTATCAAGAACCTGCGTATTAAATATAACAAAGTATTCGGCTATTATCTGGAAGTTACCAATTCGTTCAAAAATCTGGTGCCGGATTATTACACAAGAAAACAGACGCTTGCCAATGCAGAGCGCTATATCATACCAGAATTAAAAGAGCTGGAAGATACGATTCTTGGTGCAGAAGATAAGTTGTATGCTCTTGAATACCAGCTTTATTCCGAGGTCAGAGATACTATCGGAAAAGAAGTTGTCCGCATCCAGAAGACGGCTAAAGCCATTGCAAAATTAGACGCATTTGCCTCTCTTGCACTGGTTGCAGAACAAAATAATTATGTCAGACCAAAGATGAATGACAAAGGACTCATTGATATCAAAGACGGCCGTCATCCGGTAGTAGAAAAGATGATCTCCAATGACATGTTCATCTGTAACGATACATATCTGAATGACAAAAAGGAACGGATTTCCATTATTACGGGTCCGAATATGGCCGGTAAATCAACATACATGAGACAGACAGCCCTGATTGTCCTGATGGCACAGATCGGTTCGTTTGTCCCTGCTTCTTCGGCAAATATCGGTGTGGTTGACCGTATCTTTACCCGTGTAGGTGCTTCAGATGACCTTGCAAGCGGACAGAGTACCTTCATGGTGGAGATGACAGAAGTGGCCAATATTCTCCGAAATGCGACGAATAAGAGCCTTCTGATCCTTGATGAGATCGGGCGCGGTACCAGTACCTTTGACGGTTTGAGTATTGCCTGGGCAGTGATTGAATATATCAGTAACAGCAAATTGTTAGGAGCAAAAACTTTATTTGCAACACATTATCATGAGCTGACTGAACTGGAAGGAAAAATTGAAAATGTTAACAATTACTGTATTGCCGTAAAGGAAAAAGGTGACGATATCATCTTCCTGCGTAAGATTGTCAAGGGCGGCGCGGATAAAAGTTACGGAATCCAGGTTGCAAGGCTTGCAGGTGTTCCGCAGTCAGTTACAGACAGGGCAAAAGAGATCGTAGAAGAACTGGTACAGGCAGATGTAACCGGTAAGATCAAAGAGATCGAAGTGCAGGGGCAGGAAGCATCCAAACCAAAGGCAAAGCATTTTGATGAGGTAGATCTTGCCCAGATGTCACTTTTTGATACTGTAAAAGATGATGATGTCATCAAGGAGATCAAAGAACTGGATCTTGCCAATCTGACTCCGATCGATGCATTGAATACATTATATCAACTTCAGAACAAACTAAAAAACAGGTGGTAAACGATGAGTAAAATTCAGGTGTTAGACCCGATTACAATTGATAAGATTGCAGCAGGAGAAGTGATCGAACGACCGGCTTCTGTTGTAAAAGAGCTGGTGGAAAATGCCATTGATGCCGGTGCTACAGCAGTTGTCGTAGAGATTAAGGATGGCGGGATCTCGTTCATGCGTATTACAGACAATGGCTGCGGAATAGACCGAGAAGATGTACGCTCTGCGTTTTTGCGGCACTCAACGAGTAAGATCCGTTCTGTCGATGATCTGCTTCACATCGGTTCACTTGGATTCCGCGGAGAGGCACTTTCCAGTATCTCGGCAGTTGCACAGGTAGAACTGATCACAAAAACAAAAGATCAGACATTTGGCACGTTATACCGTATTGCAGGCGGCAAAGAAGAAACTCTGGAAGATACCGGTGCACCGGATGGAACAACCTTTATCATACGGCAGTTGTTTTATAACACACCTGCCCGAAGGAAGTTTTTGAAAACACCGATGACCGAAGCGAGCCATGTCGGAGACCTGATGACGCGACTTGCACTTTCTCATCCACACATTTCGTTTCAGTTTATTAATAACGGACAATCCAAATTACATACATCCGGTAACGGAAAGTTGAAAGATGTCATCTATCACATTTACGGACGCGAAATTGCTTCAAATCTTCTGCAAGCAGAATACGATACACCGGGACTTAAAATCACCGGATTTTTAGGAAAACCAATCATCTCCAGAGGAAACCGGAATTTTGAAAATTATTATGTGAATGGCCGGTATGCCAGAAACAGTATCATTTCCAGATCCATCGAGGATGCATATAAGGATTTTACCATGCAGCATAAGTATCCGTTTGTGGTACTGCATATAGAGATTGACGGAGAACATGTAGATGTCAATGTACATCCGACGAAAATGGAACTACGCTTTAACAATCAACAGGAAGTCTATAACGCTATCTATTCGGCAGTTGATCAGGGACTTCACGAAAAAGAACTGATTCCGCATGTAGAGATGCCGGAACCAAAGCCTGCTGTCCAGTCTACACCGGAATCAAAGCCTGCCGTCCGATCTACACCGGAACCAAAGACAGTCGTCCGATCTGCTCCGGAACCAAAGACAGCCGTCCGATCTGCTCCGGAACATAATCTGGAATACTTCATGTCCAAAATGAAAGAACGGGTACTGGCAGAGCATGAAGAAAAGAAGAAAAAAGAAGAGACTGTAACAAAACAACCGGTAAATACGATACAAACTATTGCAGAAGAAAAAACACCTTACATGCAGAATACTGCCGTCAGACCGCAAATATCAACACAGACAACTGCGCCAGAACCACCAAAACAAATGGAACTTTTCGAAGATCATCTGCTTACCAGAGAGGCCATGCAGAAATATAAAGTAGTCGGTCAGGTATTCGAAACCTACTGGCTGGTAGAATACGATAACAGTCTGTATATTATCGATCAGCATGCAGCGCATGAACGGGTTCTGTATGAAAAAACTCTGAAATCTATGCAAACCAGGGAATTCACCTCGCAGATGATCAGTCCGCCGATTGTATTGAATTTAAGTATGCGGGAAGCAGAATTGCTGAACACTTATATGGACCGGTTTACAAGGATAGGGTTCGAGATTGAAGAGTTCGGACAGGACTCTTATGCAGTCCGTGCTGTTCCGGATAATCTGTTCAGTATTGCGAAAAAAGAACTGCTGATCCAGATGCTGGACAGCCTTTCGGATGAGATTGCCCGCAATCAGTCTCCAGATCTCATTGATGAAAAGATTGCTTCGATGTCATGCAAGGCTGCCGTAAAAGGAAATATGAAATTATCTGTGCAGGAAGTTGATGCGTTGATCGGTGAACTGTTATCATTGGACAACCCCTATCATTGCCCGCATGGAAGACCAACCATTATCGCAATGACAAAGAGAGAATTAGAAAAGAAATTCAAGAGGATCGTATAAAATGAAGAAGAAACCACTAGTAGTACTAACAGGGCCTACGGCCGTCGGGAAGACAAAAGCTTCGATCGGACTAGCAAAAGCGATTGGCGGGGAGATTATTTCTGCCGATTCCATGCAAGTATACGAGTACATGGATATTGGTTCTGCCAAGATACGCCCGGAAGAGATGCAGGGTGTTCCTCATTATCTGATAGACGATTTGAAACCATGGGATGAATTCCATGTCGTCCGATTTCAACAGATGGCTAAAAATGCAATGGAACAGATTTATGCCAACGGACATATTCCAATCGTTGTCGGCGGAACAGGATTCTATATCCAGGCATTATTGTACGACATTGATTTCACCAGTACCGCCCAGGATGACACTTACCGGGCAGAGCTGGAAAATCTTGTAAAGGAAAAGGGGGCAGCATACCTGCATAATATGCTGCGAAAAGTTGATCCCAAATCCGCAGAAGATATTCATGCCAATAATGTGAAACGAGTGATCCGTGCGCTGGAATATTACCGTCAGACCGGGCAGAAAATGTCAGAACACAACGAAGAGGAACGTCGGAAAGAATCCCCGTATGAATTCGTCTATTTTGTTCTGAATGCGCCAAGAGAGCAGCTGTATGCAAGAATTGACAGACGTGTAGACCAGATGATAGAAGAGGGACTCGTTGACGAAGTAAAACATTTGAAAGAACTTGGCTGTACGAAAGAGATGGTTTCCATGCAGGGACTCGGTTATAAAGAAATCCTGGCATATCTTGACGGAGAATGTGATCTGGACACAGCTGTCTATACCATCAAGCGTGACACCAGACATTTTGCCAAACGGCAGCTCACCTGGTTCCGGCGCGAACGTCAGGTGACGTGGATTCAGAAAGAAGTGTATGATTATGATGAAGACAGGATCCTAAAGGCAATGCTCTCGCATCTGGAGGGAAGAATATGCTGAAGAAAAAGTTAAGAGGAAAATCCAAATTTTTGAGAAAAATGAATGAACTGATGGAAATATATTCACGTAATCAGGACACTGCTTTTGCTTACCGCGAACTGCTCGGCCTGGAATCCATGATCCGGTACGAAGGCGAGCAGGCAATGTTTGATCTTAATAAAGCTTCTCTTTTATATGACATGGGAAGGTACCGTGAAGCAGAAACGGTTCTGAAACAGATTCCATCCATTAATCCAACATTTGATGCTATGTGTGAATCCCTGCGTTTCAAGCTGCTGGAAGTCCGGTGATTTTCTCAAAATATTTACGACAAATCAAAATAAAAAATCAGAAAGAAGGATAAATATAGATTATGACACCGATCAACACAATTTACAGCGAAATGGGCATCCGTGAAACAGTCCTTTCGTTCGGAAATACAATAGAAAAAGACCTAAAAAAACGTTTTGAAAAAATTGATAAGATTGCCGAATACAATCAGTTAAAAGTAGTAAAAGCAATGCAGGATAACCGCGTCAGCGCAGGATGTTTTAACTATGCCAGCGGTTATGGTTATGATGACCAGGGAAGAGATACCCTTGAAAAAGTATATGCGTCTATTTTCCATACCGAAAGCGCTCTGGTACGTCCGCAGATCACTTGCGGAACACATGCACTGGCACTGGCTCTTGCAGCAAACCTAAGGCCGGGTGATGAGCTTCTGGCACCTGCCGGAAAACCATATGATACGCTGGAAGAAGTCATCGGTATCCGCCCGTCAAATGGATCCCTTGCAGAATATGGCATTACTTACTCTCAGGTAGATCTTCTGGAAGACGGAACCTTTGATTACGAAAATATCGAAAAAGCAATCAACGAGAAAACAAAGATGGTTGCAATCCAGCGCTCCAAAGGCTATCAGACACGACCGAGCTTTTCGGTTGAGCAGATCGGCGAGCTGATCGCATTTGTCAAACGGCTCAAACCGGATCTGATCTGTATGGTGGACAACTGTTACGGTGAGTTTGTCGAAACGATCGAACCAAGTGATGTCGGTGCAGATATGACAGTCGGCTCACTGATCAAGAACCCCGGCGGGGGACTTGCCCCGATCGGCGGGTATATTGCGGGTCGCGAAGATCTGATCGATGCATGCGGATACCGACTGACTTCCCCGGGCCTCGGAAGAGAGGTTGGTGCATCTCTTGGTATCATGAAAGACTTTTACCAGGGATTATTCCTTGCCCCGACAGTGGCAGCAGCTGCACTAAAAGGTGCGATCTTTGCAGCTAATATTTATGAAAAACTGGGGTTCCCTGTTATTCCAAACAGCACAGAAAGCAGACACGATATCATTCAGGCTGTAGAATTTGGAATTCCGGAAGGCGTCATTGAGTTCTGCAAAGGAATTCAGGCAGCAGCACCGGTCGATTCCTATGTAACTCCGGAACCATGGCCGATGCCGGGATATGATTCTGACGTTATCATGGCAGCAGGTGCTTTCGTTCAGGGATCATCCATCGAATTGAGCGCAGACGGACCGATCAAACCGCCGTATGCAGTATATTTTCAGGGAGGTCTCACCTGGCCGCATGCCAAGCTTGGAATACTGATGTCATTAGAGTATCTGGTACGTGCCGGAATTGTAACTTTGTAACCCTCAATATATATAATCATTGCAATATTTGGAAGAATAGATATGAAGAAAATAGCAATCATTGGCGGCGGTGCTTCCGGTCTTGTGGCGGCAATTGCAGCCGCAAGGACGAACCCGCAGGCACAGATCCTGATATACGAAAAGAAAGACAGCGCAGGCAAAAAAATCCTTGCAACCGGAAACGGGAGATGCAACCTGACAAACCAAGATATGAACGCCTCTTATTTCCACAGCGACAATCTTTCCGTTGTAGAAGAAGTATTACAGAAATTCGGCTATGAAGACACCATTGCGTTTTTCACATCTCTTGGGCTTCTGACAAAGACAAGAGGAAATTACGTCTATCCGTATTCCGACCAGGCTTCCACCGTTCTTGATTTGTTGAAATCAGAACTGGATCGTCTGCATGTAAAAATAACCACTGATGTGACGGTGACGGGTATTAGTCCAACATCTCATGGTTTTACCATCCTGGCAGATCATCAAAAGCAAAAGGCAGATGCTGTAATCCTTGCCTGCGGCGGGAAAGCGAATTCCAAGCTCGGATCCGACGGAAGTGGTTATGCAATTGCAAAGGAGCTCGGACATACGATGGTTCCGGTCGTACCTGCTCTGGTTCAATTAAAAGTAAAGAATCATCCGTTTGCCAAAGCCGCGGGGGTCCGTACGGATGCTGTCGTAACTGCAGTATGCCATGGACAACCGGCAGCTTCCGATCACGGGGAATTACAGCTTACGGCTTACGGCATTTCCGGAATACCGGTTTTCCAGATCAGCCGCTATATTGCCAAATCTCTGTATTTAAAACAGGATGCAAAAGTGAACATTGATTTCCTGCCCGCTTTTACGGAAGAGGCATTTTTTGAGTTCTTGCTGAAACGTAGAAACGGAAGAGAACAGATGACCTGCGCAGATTATCTTCTTGGAATCTTTCACCAGAAGCTGATCCCAAGATTTTTAGAGCAGGCACGCATCCGGATGCATACACTGACAGGTGATCTGTCGGATACACAGATAAAAAGTCTTGTTCAGGTAGTTAAGAATAACGTAGTAACAATTGATACCACTAATGGTTTTGATAATGCACAAGTCTGTGCCGGCGGAATCTCAACAGAAGAAATCACTCCCGACACTATGGAATCCCGTTATGTCCGGCACCTTTATCTTGCCGGGGAATTGCTGGATGTGGACGGCATCTGCGGAGGGTACAATCTGCAATGGGCCTGGGCGACCGGTTATCTTGCCGGAACTGCTGCTGCAAACGATATATCATCAGATAGATGACAAACTGTAAAGGAGTAAAAACATATGATTCGGATCAACCAGATGAAACTGAACATTGAACATACATCAGACGATTTTGAACGCAAGATTTTAAAAACACTTTGCATAAAAAAAGAGGAACTTCAGGGCTTTCAAATCCGCAAACAGTCGATCGATGCCAGAAAAAAGCCTGTTCTTTATTATGTCTATTCTGTAGATGTCCAGGTAAGAGATGAAGCAAAAGTTAAGAAAACGGTCAAAAATAATCAGATACAGTTCCAGGTTAAGCCGGACAGCTACCATTTTGAAGTAAAAGGGACAAAGGAACTGACACACCGGCCGGTCATTATCGGAACAGGTCCTGCCGGACTGTTCTGTGGTTATATGCTCGCTGCGCACGGATATCAGCCAATTCTTCTGGAACGCGGAGCCGATGTAGATCAGCGTACAAAAGATGTGGAAGCATTCTGGGAAAACGGGCGGCTGAATCTTTCATCAAATGTTCAGTTCGGTGAGGGTGGCGCCGGAACATTTTCTGACGGAAAACTGAACACTCTGGTAAAAGACAAATTCGGACGCAACCATGAAGTACTACGTATCTTTGCCGAACACGGTGCTCCGGAATCCATCACCTACGAGAGCAAACCTCATATCGGTACCGATGTGCTCTCTGCAGTTGTAAAAGAAATGCGGAAATATATCTGTGCTCATGGTGGAGAAGTACGGTTTCACTCACAAGTCACTGATATTCAGACACATTCCGACAACGGTCAAAAGATTCTCCGCAAACTTAAAATCTACGATTCGCAAAAGAAGGAAACATATCTGCTCGATACAGATCTTGCAGTTTTTGCCATTGGTCACAGTGCACGGGATACTTTTTCCATGTTATATCAGCATGGCCTTCCAATGCAGCCGAAGGCATTTGCTGTTGGTGTACGAATCGAGCATCCGCAGGAAATGATCAATCAGGATCAATACGGTAAGAATTATCCTTCCTTTCTTCCGGCAGCACCGTATAAACTGACCGCTAACCTCGATAATGGAAGAGGCGTATATACCTTCTGTATGTGTCCGGGCGGATATGTCGTAAATGCTTCTTCCGAAGAACACCGGCTTGCCGTTAACGGAATGAGTTACAGCCGCCGGGATAGCCAAAATGCCAATACTGCAGTGATCGTTACTGTTTCACCCGATGATTTTGGAAGTGATCATCCGCTCGCTGGTGTCGAATTCCAGAGAAAGCTTGAAGAAGCGGCATATCTCGAGGGAAACGGCAAAGTTCCGGTACAGTTATTTGGGGATTTCTGTGAAAACAGACCTTCCGTGCAGCTGGGTACAGTCACTCCGCATATAAAAGGTATGTATCAGCTTGCAAACGTCAGAAATATTTTTCCGGAATTCATTGCAGAGTCGCTGACAGAAGGAATTCAGATCTTTGACCACAAGCTTCCCGGATATGCGCGGTGCGATGCCGTCATCTCGGGAGTAGAAAGCCGGACTTCTTCGCCTGTACGACTTATAAGAGACCAATCCCTTCAGAGCGAAATCCGCGGGATCTATCCTTGCGGCGAAGGCGCAGGCTATGCAGGCGGGATTACCTCTGCGGCTATGGACGGAATCAAAGCAGCCGAAATGATTGCTTCCGTTTATCATCCGTTCAAGATGGAATCTTAATTTTTATCTAATCTGATCATTTTATGTAAAAAAATGAAAAGAAGTTTAAGAATTTTTTAATATCATAAACCTATACACTTTTTCTGAAATGTGATAAAATGTATTGAGTTTTTTAGATAGGAAAAACGAGGAGGAGTACATATGAAAGGTGCAGGAAGTAAAAACGCCTGGGCTTTATTTCTGCTTCTGCTGGCAGGAGTAGTTCTTGGTGGCTTTATTGGTGAACTGGCAAAAGGGGTGCCGGCTTTATCCTGGCTGGGCTATGGACAATCTTTCGGGATAGACGATCCGATCGTTCTGAATCTCGGAGTAATGGTCATAACATTTGGTCTATCGATAAAGATAACCATGGCAAGTATCATTGGCGTGATTCTTTCCATTATCATATATCGTTTCTTATAATTTACAGAATCTGTCTTTTGACTGAGTCTGTAAAAATGTCGTGCGAATCTAAAGAATAATATGAATCAATCAAATACCATAAGAGAAATGCCGAGAGACGAGCGGCCATATGAAAAGTGTTCCCGTCTCGGAGCCGAACATTTAAGTGACGTTGAATTGCTGGCAGTGCTGTTACGAACCGGTACCCGCGGTGAAAATGCATTGGAACTTGCAGGAAGAATTCTTTATCATGCCGGCGGAATCGGCATTCTCGGAATTCATCAGTTTAACGCTGAACGTCTGAAGCAGATCAAAGGGATTGGCAACGTAAAAGCAATTCAGATATCATGTATATCTGAACTTGCAAAAAGGCTTGCAAAAGCGTCTTATCAGGATACAGTATGTTTTACCGATCCAAAAACGATTGCGCAATATTATATGGAAGATTTAAGACATGAGAAACAGGAACATATGAAATTATTAATGTTAAACTCGAAGGCAAAGCTGCTTGGCGAAACTACCATTTCCAAAGGGACTGTGAATGCATCCCTGGTCACGCCAAGAGAGCTTTTTATAGAAGCATTGCAGAAAAATGCAGTATCCATTATCATCTTACACAATCATCCAAGCGGAGATCCGTCTCCAAGCCGGGAAGATATGCTGACAACAAAAAGGATTCAGGATGCAGGTGCATTAATTGGAATTGAGCTGTTAGACCATATCATAATTGGCAATAATTGTTATATAAGTTTTCGTGAAGAGGGAATGCTGTAAAATTCTGCAACCAAGATAGAAAGGATTCTGTCAGATGGCAAGAAATGTATACGGACTGGATCTTGGGTCTTATGACATCAAGGTCTATGATAAGAAAAAAGACACAATCTGGAAAGAGAAGAACGTGATCGCATTTAAAGACAATCGTGACCGTGATATTTTTGCGGTTGGTGATGATGCATTTAGTATGTATGGGAAAGCTCCCTCAAACATCGAGATCACATTTCCGATGAAAGAGGGCGTTATTTCCAGATTTAACGACATGCAGTTTCTTCTTCAGAACTTATTAAAAAGAGGAAGACAGTTTTCCCGTGGTTCTGAATATGTAATTGCTGTTCCAACAGACGTTACCGAAGTAGAAAAGAAGGCGTTCTTTGATCTTGTGATCCATTCAACAGCCAAAGCAAAAGAAGTAAATATCGTAGAACGTTCGATTGCCGATGCAGTCGGATTAAATCTGGATATTCAGAATACAAAAGGAATCATGATCGCGAATTTCGGTGGTGAAACTACCGAACTGTCTGTACTGGCCGGAGGCGGAATGGTACTGAACCGTCTCGTAAAAGTAGGCGGGCATACGTTTGATCAGGGGATTATCAATCTTGTAAAGCACAGTCACGACTTCCTGATCGGTCGGCAGACTGCTGAAGTACTGAGACGGAATTTCAATGTCTTTACCGGAGATTCTGATTCTATCTTATCGGTAGCCGGCAGAGACCTGATCACAGGTGTACCGATGCGGAAGCCGGTTTCTATCATGCTGATCCGTGCTGCAATGAAAGATCCGTTACTGGAATGCGTCAAAGCCATCCATTCTCTTCTTGATAGAACACCTCCGGAAGTCCGCAAAGCAATCTATGAGAATGGTATTTTCCTCACTGGCGGACTTGCAAATATGCCCGGTCTTGAAATTTATATCGAACAGATGGTAGGCATCAAGTCAAGAACTGCCTTGGAACCGGATACCTGTGCAGTCAATGGCCTGAAACGTATTATTATGTCGAAAGACTTAAGAAAACTGACATTTTCAATGATAGAAGATAATTATAGGTGGATGAGATAATGAAGACAAAAAATCAATCTTCCCTTCCAAGTAAATACTGGCTGATCATCGTAATCGTCATCTGCGTCATCCTGATGGGTGTGGAACGTATTACCGGAGGGAACGGACCAATCAGTTTCGTTGCAAACTATACAGTCATTCCTATGCAGAAAGGGATCGGATATGTTGGACGCTATATGAGCGATCTTTCCGATAACTTTGAAACACTACAGGACATGAAAAAAGAAAACAGAAAATTACAGTCCAAAGTAGATGACCTTACGATCGACAACACGCGACTACGCCAGGATCAATATGAACTGGAGAGGCTGAGAGAATTATATAAACTGGATGAAAATTATTCTGATTACAAAAAAGTAGGTGCACACGTCATTTCCAATAACGGCTCCAACTGGTTCAGTGATTTTACGATCGACAAAGGAAAGAAGGACGGCATTAAAAAGAATTGCAATGTTCTCGCCGGAAGCGGACTGGTCGGAATTGTAACGGAGGTTGGTCCGCATTATGCGAGAGTACGTTCCATTATTGACGACGAAAGTAATATCAGTGCAATGCTCCTTTCAACTTCCGACACCTGCGTAGTCAGAGGAGACTTGAAACAGATGGAAAACGGCAGGATCCGTTTTGAAAAACTTGCCAATAATGATAATAAGATTGAAGTCGGAGAACAGGTTGTTACATCTCATGTCAGTGACCGGTTCCTTCAGGGACTTTTTGTCGGATACGTCAGTGAAGTGAAAGTGGATTCTAATAACCTGACCCGGTCCGGATATATTACACCTGCTGTAGATTTCAATAAACTGCAGGAGGTTCTCGTTATTACCACAACGAAAGACGACCTGATCAAACAAGAATCCGCAAATACAAAGGGAGAGTAATTCATGAAACGAAAGTTGATTACATTTTGTATTATCATCATATGCTTTTTAATGGAATGCACCATCTTCCACCGATTGTCTTTTGCATCCATCAAACCGAACCTGCTGATTATCATCACTTCATCGTTCGGATTTATGCGTGGAAAGAAAGAGGGGCTTGCCGTAGGATTCCTTTCCGGCTTTTTGACGGATGTATTCTGGGGGAATACACTTGGATTCTATACGTTACTTTTCTCGGTGATTGGATATCTGAACGGATCATTCCGAAGACTTTTTTATGATGATGACATTAAACTTCCAATCGCACTGATCGCAGTCAGCGAATTGATCTATGGTTTAGTTACATACTTCTGTATGTATCTTTTGCGGGGGGATTTTGCTTTTGAAGCATACCTGAGACAGATCATTATGCCCGAGCTTGTATATACAATTCTGGTCACACTGATTCTGTATCAGATCATATTACACATTAACAAGAAACTGGAAGCAGAAGAGCAAAGGAGTGCAAGTAAATTTGTATAGTTTATGGGAACGGATCAAATCCGGCATTGCAGAATTCGTACAATCTCGAATATTCGTGCTGATCATTGTCTTTTGTATTACATCGGCAATTCTGGTACAGCGGATATTTTATCTTCAGATTGTAAAAGGACAAGAATACCTTGACGATTATAAACTGCAGATTCAGAAAACAAAAGAGATTCAGGGAACCCGTGGTAATATATATGACCGTAATGGCAACCTACTGGCTTATAATGAACTGGCATACTCTGTCACAATTGAAGACAATGGTTCTTATGACAGTATTGCACAGCAGAATAAAGTTTTAAACAAGACGATTTCTTCTGTTATTAAAATGGTAGAATCCAATGGTGATACCGTGATCAATAACTTTGGAATCATTTTGGACAGTAATAATATGTATCAGTTTGTTGCACAGAATGAAACGCAGAAATTACGTTTTATCGCTGATGTATATGGTAAATCTACAATTGATAAGCTTTCCAAGAAACAGAAAGAGACTACTGCCGATGAACTGATTCATTATCTGTGTACAAATAAGCAGAAATTTGGTATTGATGAAAAATCTATGGACAAGTCCATGGTATTAAAACTGATCAATATCCGTTATCAGATCTGGCTGAACAGTTATCAGAAATATATTTCAACTACAATTGCCGAAGATGTCAGTGATGCAACAGTCGCAGACATCATGGAAAATCTGGACAAATTGTCCGGTATCAATGTAGAAGAAGAGTCACTGAGAAAATATGCTGACAGTAACTGTTTTGCAAACATTATAGGATATACCGGTCAGATTTCCCAGGAAGAGTATGACGCATTAAGTGATGCAGATCAGGAAAGATACAACAAAACCGATACTGTCGGTAAAGCTGGTCTGGAAAAGGCACTGGATTCCCAGCTTCAGGGGAAAAAGGGAAATGAGAAACTTTATGTTAATAATGTCGGAAAAGTAATCAAAACAGTAAAGGGCACAAAGCCCAAAGCCGGAAATGATCTGTATCTGACGATCGATGCTAATCTTCAAAAAGCTGCATATAACATTCTGGAACAGGAACTTGCGGGCGTTCTGCTTGCCAAAATACAAAACAATCTGGATTTTGACCGGAATAAAGTCGAAGACGGAAGTGACGTTATCATTCCGATTGGTGATGTATATAACGCTATGATCAACAATGACGTACTTGATATGACGCATTTTACAGATGCAAATGCCGGTGAAGCCGAAAAAGAGGTTGCATCTGCATTCGCCGTAAGAAAAGAAGAAGTGAAGAATTCTCTTACGAAAATATTCAGCGATTCCAATGCAGCAGCATATAAAGATCAGCCGAAAGAAATACAGGCGTACCTCACCTATCTGGTATCGGATGTGCTGACAAACGGAACAGGTGTAGTAATGTCAAAATCCATCAATACCAAAGATGATACTTATAAAGCCTGGAAAGATGATGAATCTATTAATGTATATAGCTATCTGAATTATGCTATTTCAAAGAACTGGATAGATACTTCACTATTGAAAGATTATATAAAATCAAATGAACAGTATTCTGATTCCAGTGAAGTATATCAGGGAATTATTAATTATATTTTGGATTATGTTGATTCAGACAATAGTTTTGACAAACTGATCTACCGCTATATGATAAAATCCGGAACAATTACCGGCAGGCAGGTATGCATGATGCTCTATGAACAGGGAATACTGGATCAGGATGATGAGCAGTATAACGGTCTGAAAGCAGGAAATGTCGGTGCATATGACTTTATGCGGAGTAAAATCCAGTCTTTGGAGATTACACCCGGACAGTTAGGACTGGAGCCTTGTACCGGTTCATTGGTTGCAACAGATCCGAACACCGGTGAAGTACTTGCATGCGTCTCTTATCCCGGATATGACAACAACCGTCTTGCAAATACCATGGATTCTGATTACTACAGCAAACTGCTTACCAATCAGTCCCGTCCATTCTACAACAATGCAACACAGGAAAAGACAGCACCTGGTTCCACTTACAAACCATTATCTGCAATTGCCGGTCTGACCGAAGGTGTCATTGACGTTAACACATATCTTCCATGTGCCGGAGTATATAAGAAAGTCACACCGAATCCAAAATGCTGGATTTACCCGTCATCACATGGTAACCTGAATGTATCACAGGGTATTCAGCATTCTTGTAATGACTTTTTCTATGAAGTCGGTTACAGACTGGGGCTCAATAATGCCGGTGATTCAAAGCTGGACAGTGATACCTCAGATGGAAAGAGTACACAGAATTATTATTCAAGCGAACGTGGTATTGCAAAACTTCAAAAATATGCGGAAGAATTCGGTCTTGGAGATACTTCGGGTATGGAAATTCCTGAATCTGACCCGCAGATATCCGATGACAACTCTGTATTATCTGCTATCGGACAGGGTACCAACAACTATACTACCAGTCAGCTTGCAAGATATATCACAGCAGTTGCAAATGATGGAACCGTATACAACTTAAGTCTTTTAGATAAGGTTACAAGCCCTAAAGGGAAAACGATCAAAGACTATACTCCTGAAGTGAAAAATAAAGTTACCGATGTGTCCGCCTCTACATGGCAGGCAGTCCATGAAGGTATGAGAGCAGTTGTAACTTCAGAACATAAAGATATTTTTACGAAATTAAATTCGAGTGGTATTGCATTATCCGGTAAAACCGGAACTGCACAGCAAAGTCAGACTCATCCAGACCACGGTCTGTTTGTAGGATTTGCTCCTAGTGACAGCCCACAGATTGCATTTGCAATCCGTATTTCCAACGGCTACAGTTCGACATTTGCAGCTGAAGTCGGTAATGATGTCATGGAGTACTACTATAAAGTCACACCGGAAAATGAATTGATCACGGGATCTGCATCAGATATTGGTACCGGATCAAATGGTGGAGATTAAAGAAAGGATGATTCTATGTGAAAGACCAGGTGCTCATCAAGAGTAACAAATACGGCATCACTATTTATTTTGATTCAGACATTTCATTCGAGGAACTTCTGGAAGTCGTAAAAAAGAAATTCCAATCTGCTTCCAGGTTCTTTGCTCACGCAAAAATGGCTGTGGAATATGAAGGCCGTTCTTTCACAGAAGATGAAGAGCGGCAGCTGACAAGAGAAATTGAATCAGCTGCCAATATCGAAATACTTTGTATCATTGAAAAAAATACTGTTACAGAACAAGTCCATAAAAAAATGCTGGACGAAAGCCTTGAAGCCATCCATGAAAAAGACGGGCAGTTCTATAAGGGTACATTAAGAGGAAGGCAGGTTCTTGAGTCCGAACAGAGCATTGTGATCATAGGTGATATCGAAGAAGGTGCTACCGTTGCATCCAAAGGAAATGTAATTGTAACCGGTACCATATACGGTACGGTGATCGCAGGTGCCTCCGGACGCAGAGATGTTGTCATAGCAGCTCTCCGTATGCAGTCGAAAAAACTGCGGATAGGAGAAGTAAAAGTAAAACCAGTTATAGGAGGAAGTTATTCATGGGCGAAGTTATCGTAATTACATCAGGAAAAGGTGGAGTTGGAAAGACGACTACAACTGCAAATGTAGGAGCAGGTTTATCGAAGCTTGGCAAAAAGGTAGTGATCATAGATACTGATCTAGGGCTCCGGAATCTGGATGTTGTAATGGGCATGGAAAATCTGGTTGTATATAATCTGGTCGATGTTGTGACCGGCGGATGCCGCCTGAAACAGGCATTGATCCGTGACAGCCGATATGAAAATCTATATCTGCTCCCGTCCGCCCAGACAAAAGACAAGTCGGCGGTATCACCGGAACAGATGAAAAAGCTCACTTCTGAATTAAAAGAAGAATTTGACTACATACTTTTGGATTGTCCGGCCGGTATTGAACAAGGCTTTCAAAATGCCATTGCCGGTGCTGACCGTGCATTAGTTGTTACAACTCCGGAAGTATCATCCATTCGTGATGCTGACCGTATCATTGGACTTTTGGAACAGAATCAGATCCGTAAGATTGACCTGATCATCAACCGCATCCGGATGGACATGGTGAAGCGGGGAGATATGATGTCCGTTGATGATGTCACCGAAATCCTCTCGGTACCTTTAATCGGAATCCTTCCTGATGACGAACAGGTTGTTATCGGGACTAACCAGGGGGAACCGGTAATTGGTCTCGATTCAACGGCAGGAAAAGGATATTTAAATATTTGTAAGCGTATTCTGGGATTGGAAGTTCCTTATATAAATCTTGATACCGGAAAGGGATTCTTCTCAAGGATCTCACATGCATTCAAGAAGAATTAGGAGGCCCTGAATATGTTGAAAAGCTCTTCCGTATCCATTGCAAAGAACCGTCTCCGCGCATTGGTCGTATCGGATCGGGTACAATGTACGCCTTCCGTTTATGATCATATCTGCCGGGACTTATATCAAACCCTTTCCAAATACGTGGAACTTACAGAAGATAATTTTCAAGTAGAGATTAACCGTTCACAGATAGTGATAAGAATAGCAGGAGAAGAAACGTGAGATCACATAGATTTACAAAACCATATAACTGGAAAAATTACAAATTCGGAATTGTTGCACTTGTAGGTATTTTATCCATTTTCGGTATCTTAGTCGTAGGCAGTGCAAAAGAATCTCTTCAGAACAAACAGATTCTTGGTGTCGTGATAGGTCTTGCGGCTATGATCATCGTGTCACTGATTGACTATATGTGGATCATAAATTTTTATTGGGTATTGTATATACTTTCTATCATTATGCTTACTGCAGTAAAATTATTTGGTGAGAATGTAAATGGTGCAACCCGCTGGATCAAGGTAGGCTTTATCCAATTCCAGCCTTCAGAACTTGCAAAAATATTACTGATCATATTTTTTGCAAAATTTTTGATGGAACACGAAGAAGATATCAATGATAAATTTACACTGTTGAAATATGCTGTCCTCGCAGGTATTCCGCTGGTATTGATCTTAATTGAGCCAAACCTGTCCACAACCATTTGTACCGCTCTTATGATCTGTCTTATGATCTATGTAGCCGGACTAAGTTATAAATTCATCGGTACCGTCCTTGTCATATTAGTACCGGTCGCAGTCATCTTTTTAAGTATCGTTGTTCAGCCTGACCAGAAGCTTTTAAAGGATTACCAGCAGAAGCGTATCCTTGCTTTTATCGAACCCGAAAAATATGAAAGTGATGAAGCTTACCAGCAGAAAAACTCTGTCATGGCAATTGGTTCCGGTCAGCTAACAGGAAAAGGACTGGATAATAACACGACTACATCCGTAAAAAACGGTAATTTCATTCTTGAACCACAGACAGATTTCATTTTTGCGATTATTGGTGAAGAATTAGGTTTTGTCGGAGGTTGTATAATTATTGCGTTATTACTACTGATTGTGATACAATGTATTTTAGTTGGGATACGATCGCAAGACCTTGCAGGAAGAATCATATGCTGTGGTGTTGGGGGACTGATTGGCATACAGAGTTTTATTAACATTGGCGTTGCTACCAAGATCTTACCTAATACTGGAGTACCATTACCTTTTGTAAGTTATGGACTGACATCTCTTGTAAGTTTATATATTGGAATTGGATTAGTCTTGAACGTAGGATTACAACCGAAAAAATACCAGTAAGGAGTGAATAATATGAATATAGGTCTGATAGCACATGATTCAAAAAAAGCACTGATGCAAAACTTCTGTATCGCATACAGAGGAATTTTAAGCAAACACAGTCTTTATGCTACAGGAACGACAGGAAGATTAATTGAAGAAGTTACGAACCTGAAAGTTCATAAATATCTGGCCGGTCCCTTAGGAGGAAAACAGCAGTTAGGAGCGCAGATCGCACAGAATGATATTGACGCACTTATCTTTTTGAGAGAGCCTTCCAATCCAAAACCTCACGACCCGGATCTTAATGATGTGATCCGTATGTGTGACACTTATAATATTCCGCTGGCAACGAATCTTGCAACAGCAGAAATTATTATCTTAGCAATTGACAGAGGAGATTTAGACTGGCGTGAAATGTATCGGTAAATACTCAAAATTAATAGCTGTGCTGTCATTGACGGCAATGGTGACAACCGGTTGTGGTTTTGGTTCAAAGAATGTAGTAGCAGATTATGAAATCGAAAATTATAACAAAAATCTGTATACAGGTGATTTATTTGCCTCTGATCTGTGTGTTGCATCCGGTGATGTCAATCTGAAAGGGATTACCTCTGCTGAAACAGATACACTTCATTCAGCAGCCTTGTTTGATGTTGACAGAAAAAAAGTTGACTTTTCCTATCAAATGTTTGATAAAATCTATCCGGCAAGTACAACCAAGCTTATGACTGCTTTGGTTGCTCTGGAAAATGCTAACCTGTCAGACGTTGTTACAGTGTCTCAGAATGCTGATATGAACAGTTTTGCCGCTGACGAAGCGACTTGCGGAATACAGGCTGGCGATAAGATTACCTTATCCGATTTATTATATGGTCTGTTACTTCATTCCGGAAATGACAATGCAACAGCAATTGCAGAATATGTGGGTGGAAGTATGGATGGATTTGCCAAAATGATGAATAAAGAAGCAAAAAAATTAATGGCAACGGGCACGCATTTTGTAAACTCCAACGGTCTTCATAATGACGACCATTATACAACTGCTTATGACCTTTATCTCATTTTTAATGAATGCATTAAAAATGATGATTTTGTCAAAATCATCAAATCAAAATCACATACCGCCAAAGTTACCGGAAGTAGTGGCGCTGTAAGAAGTATTACCTGGGAACCTACTAATTTTTATGCTACCGGTGAAGCAGAAAAACCAGATAATGTAACTGTCATCGGCGGAAAAACAGGAACAACCAAGCTGGCCGGGAATTGTCTGGTCCTTCTTACAGAAGACGAGAACGATCATCCATATATCTCTATTGTAATGAACGCTGATACAAAGCCATTACTTTATAAAGATATGACAGCAATTGTGGAAGCAATTCCCGAAAAATAATATGTAAAAATATAGAAGGGGCATCCATAATACGGATACCCCTTTTTTAGGATGAACTTCCGATTCTTCCATAAAGGCTGATGAGATAAAGTCCACATAGACCGATAATGGTATAAATAATTCTGGAAATCCATGTAAGATTTCCAAAGATTACGGCTACGATATCCAGTTTAAATATACCAACCAGAAGCCAGTTAAGTGCACCGATGATCACAAGCGTCAATGCAGTGTTATCAAACCATTTCATCTGAGTAATCCTCCTTTTATCGAATGATAATAGTATTGCCAGGAAAAGTGGGATTATACATTGCGGAAAGGATTTTTATCATGGATGAAAGTGAAAAATATTATCCATATTCACAATATCTCAAAGAAAGATATGGAGAAAAAGTATATAAACTTCCGGTAAACCTCCCGGTCAGCTGTCCAAATAGAATTACCGGAAGCGGCTGTTCGTTTTGTGCAGAAAAGGGAACCGGATTTGAAGCGATGGACTCTGCCGTATCTGTCACAGAACAGCTTCTTAGGACTCGCGACTACATTGAAAAACGTTATCATGCGCATAAGTTTATCGCTTATTTTCAAAACTTTACGAATACATTTTTACCGCTTGAAGCATTCCGTTCATATATCGAGGAAGCATCCCGCGTTCCTGATATTGTTGAAATTGCCGTATCTACACGGCCGGATTGTATACGGGATGACTACCTGGATGTATTACATACAGTCCGGGAAAAAACCGGAATCCAGATTACAATCGAACTCGGACTTCAAACAGTGAATTATCATACCTTAAAACAAATATCAAGAGGTCATTCTCTTGCGGAATTTATCGATGCGGTCCTGCATATCAACAAATATTCTTTCGATATCTGTACCCATGTAATCCTGAATCTTCCGGGAGATGATCTGGATGACAGCATTGAAACGGCAAAAATATTATCTGCACTTCCGGTACAGATCGTAAAGGCACATTCTCTTTATATTGCTAAGAATACAAAGTTGTGCGAAGCGTATGAAAATGGTACAATATCTCTATGTAAAAAAGAAGAGTACCTGAACCGCCTCATCCTGTTTCTGGAATATCTGAGACCGGATATTGCAATTGAGCGCCTGTTCAGCCGTATTCCGGAAAAGGATGCTGTATTCTGTAACTGGGACACCAGCTGGTGGAAGTTAAGAGATGAACTATTTGAAATCATGGCAGAAAGGCAAAGTTATCAGGGAAAGGCATTTCACTATTTAAATGGATCAGCGTTACGTATGTTAAAGCAATAAAGATAGGAGGCCGGAAATTTGGCTGGAAACAAGCAATCATCAAATATAAAAGTATATCAGAAGAAAAAACATTTAAATATTGGGATCATCATTTTTGGTGTTATATTTATTTATCTTGTTGTAACTGTATTAATGTATCTGACAGAAAAACATATTTCTGTTTATGAGGTTCGGGAAGGATCCATTCTCAAAGACAATTCCTATACCGGTCTTGCCATCCGTAATGAAACAGTAATTCGCTCCGAAGACAATGGATACGTTAATTACTTTGTTTCAGCCGGTAGTAAAGTCGGTGCTAAAACACAGATTTATTCTCTTTCTGACCACAAGTTACAGTTTGAATCAAAATCAGGAAAAAGTCAGAAATTAACCTCCGTTGAGCAGAACAATATACGTCAGAAGACCCAGACTTTCTGCGAAAATTATTCTGATGAAAGTTTCGGAGATGTATATACATTAAAAAGTAATATCTCAAGTGTGCTGGATGGAAAATCAAATCAGAACCGTCAGACTCAGCTTGCTGCTCTGACCGATGCAGATACCGACGGACTTCATGTGTTTTCTGCAGATTCTGACGGTATCATATGTTATTATGTGGACGGATTCGAAAAAACTACTGCGGATGATGTAACCCCGGATATGTTAAGCAAAGAAGGCTATCGTAAAAAAGAGCAGAAGAACAATACCCGGATTAAATCCGGCACCCCGGTATACAAATTAATCAAAGATGATGACTGGACTTTGGTTATTCCTTTAACCAAAGAGTGTGCAAAAGAGTTGAAAGATTCTTCTAGTGTCCATGTACGTTTTCCGAAAGATAATGAAACTATGACCGCTGCATTTTCCATGAAAAAAGTAAAAGGGTCTTATCTCGGATATCTTGCATTTGATTCTTCGATGGTACGCTATGCCCAGAATCGTTTTGTTGACGTAGAACTGATACTCGAAGATCAGTCCGGACTTAAAATACCGAAATCAGCGATTACAAAAAAGGACTTCTATGTAATTCCGGAAGATTATCTTACCCAGGGCGGAAATAGTAACAGTACCGGTGTATTGATCGATACCGGGAAAGAGAATGCAGAATTTCAGGCTGTTGATATCTATTACCGCGATACACAGACCGGTTCTGTCTATGTTAATCCGGATGATTTTGAAAAAAATACAACCTTAAAAAAAGCAGGCTCTTCAGATACTTATCAATTATCAGAAACAAAGCAATTAAAGGGAGTTTATAATATCAACCGGGGGTATGCGGTATTCCGTCAGGTACAGATTTTATGCGAAAGCGATGATTACTATATTGTACAAAGTGGAAATGATTATGGTCTGTCCAATTATGACCACATTGCACTGACAGGAAAAGACGTACATGAGGGTGATGTCATTTCTTAATTTGATATAAGAGAAAAGGAGCTAGAAATTATGTTAAAAGAAAATCTTGCAAAAGTAGAAGAAAATATCCAGGCTGCATGCGACCGCGCCGGCCGTAAGAGAGAAGAGGTTACGTTGATCGCAGTAAGCAAAACAAAACCTGTAGAGATGCTGCAGGAAGCATATGATCTGGGTGTTCGTGTCAATGGAGAGAACAAAGCACAGGAACTCGCTTCCAAATATGAAGTTCTGCCAAAAGATATCCACTGGCATATGATCGGTCATATGCAGCGTAATAAGGTCAAATATATTATTGATAAAGTAGATCTTATTCATTCTGTGGATTCTGTCCGATTAGCTGAAACAATTGATAAAGAAGCAGAAAAACATAACGTTACAGCCAATATACTGATCGAAGTGAATGTTGCGAAAGAAGAAAGTAAGTTCGGACTTATGCCGGAAGAAGTTCCTGCATTCGTAGAGCAGATATCAAAATTTTCACATATCCGTGTAAAAGGTCTTATGACAATTGCTCCATTTGTAGAAAATCCTGAGGATAATCGCCCTGTTTTTGCTCATTTACGCAAATTATCTGTTGACATCGCAAAGAAAAACATTGATAATATTACTATGAGTATTCTTTCTATGGGTATGACAAATGACTATCAGGTAGCCATAGAAGAAGGAGCTACCATGGTCCGTGTTGGTACCGGAATCTTCGGAGCACGAGACTATACTCATCAAGTATAAACGGAAGATAGGAGATTTATTAAAAATGGGAGTATTAGATAAGTTCTTAAGTATCATGAAGTTGGACGACGGAGACGATGAATACGATGATGATGAATTCTTCGACGATGACGAATATGATGATGATTATGAAGAAAAGCCCAAGAGAAGCCTCTTTCATAAAAGCACAAAAGACAATGATAAAGATTTTGATGAGAATGACGAGGAGGAATATACAGCACCTGTAAAGCAGAAATCTTCATTCTCTAATAATAAAGTAACACCAATGCGTCAGCCTGCAAGAAGAAGCAGTGTAAATATGGAAGTATGTGTAATTAAGCCAACTTCTGTTGAAGATTCCAGAGAGATCACAGAGACTCTGTTAAGCGGACGCACAGTGATCCTTAATCTGGAGGGACTGGATCTTGAGATTGCACAGCGTATTATTGATTTTACTTCAGGTGCTACATTTGCAATCAGTGGTAACCTGCAGAAGATTTCGAATTACATATTCCTGGTAACACCTACAAATGTAGATATTTCGGGAGATCTTCAGGATCTGTTGAACACTTCTTTGGATTCTTCATCTATGAGGACAAGATTTTAATTATGAACAAAGAAGAAAGTATGTTACAGAAACGTCTGGTTGAACTTTCCAGACTTGCATATAACAGAGGAATTGTTGTATTTTCTGACTTTCTTAATTTGAATGAATTGAATATTCTTCATACGACACCAAAAGACATGTTCTTATCCCAGTATAAGACGTATGGTGGATATGACTTATCAGAGCGTCAGATGGCTGTATTTCTACCTGATGCTCTTTATTATGAGTATGAATATCCAATTCAGACAATAGAAGTCAGCCCGCTGAATAAGAAGTTTTCCGAAGATCTTACTCACCGCGATTATCTTGGTGCACTGATGAATCTTGGTATTGACCGTTGTAAGATCGGAGATATTATTGCAGAAGATCATAAAGCGCTGATATTTGTCAAAGAAGAAATGGCAGAATATGTCACCGATAATCTGACTCAGATCAGACATACTCATGTAAAAGCAACGATCGGTACCGGTTTTCAGGTTGATTATGAACCGAGATACGAAGAATTAAAAGGAACCGTATCATCCATCCGTCTCGATAGTGTTCTCGCTTTGGCATATCCTCTTTCCAGAAGTAAGATCACGTCTCAGATTGAAGCCGGAAAAGTGTTTGTGAATGGAAAACTAATTACCAGTAACGGATACCGGTTAAAAGAGAATGATATAATTTCCGTTCGTAAAATGGGTCGTATTGCCTATAATGGGATCCTGTCTGAGACAAAAAAAGGACGTTATATGATTTCTGTACGCAAATATATATAGTTTTGTACTATGAATCCGGAAATTCATAGTATGATCGGCAAGGAGTATCATGAATACAAATACAAAACGTATCACAAATTATATCACAGCACTGATCAGTGTTGTTGTACTGGTATGCATAGACCAGTTTACAAAATATCTTGTTGTCGGACACTTAAAAGACCGGCCGGCTTATGTACTGATCAGAAATATATTCCAATTAGAATATCTCGAAAACAGAGGAGCTGCATTCGGGATACTGCAAAACCAGAGAGTTTTCTTTTACATCAGTGTACTCCTGATTACCGCAGCTGTGATCTGGTTCTACAGCAAAGTACCTATGGAAAGAAAATATCTGCCGCTTCGTATCTGTGCGGTATTGATCGTTGGCGGAGCTTTCGGTAACTGTATTGACCGTATCCGCCTGAATTATGTAGTCGATTTCTTTTATTTTAAATTGATCGACTTTCCGATTTTTAATGTTGCAGATATCTATGTTACCGTTGCAGCATTCCTGTTAGTTATATTAATACTCGTTTACTATAAGGAGGAAGACCTTGAAAGAATTTTCCATCGATCTTAATTCCGAAGGCCAGCGGATTGATCTCTATCTTTCCGAACAGTTCGAAGACAGATCAAGATCTTATATTCAGAAAATCATCAAAGATGGATATGTAAAAGTAAACCAGAAGCCTGTAAAATCCAATTACAGGCTTTCTTTTGATGACAGGGTAGAAGTTACCCTTCCAGAAGCAAAAGAGCCTGATATCGTGCCTGAGAACATTCCACTGGATATCTTATATGAGGATCAGGATATTATTATGATCAATAAACCGAAACAGATGGTTGTTCACCCTGCTCCAGGACATTACAGCGGAACACTGGTCAATGCACTGATGTATCACTGCGGAAATGAACTGTCCGGTATCAACGGCTGTATGCGTCCCGGAATTGTTCACCGCATTGATATGGACACCACTGGTTCACTGGTCATCTGCAAGAACGATAAAGCTCATCAGAGCCTTTCCGAACAATTAAAGGTACACTCTATCCGTCGTATCTATGTTGCGATCGTACATGGTAATATCAAAGAAGATTCCGGTACGGTTAATGCACCGGTCGGACGTCATCCGACAGACCGCAAGAAAATGAGTACTCACTGTAAAAATGGACGGGAGGCCATTACCCACTACAAAGTTCTGGAACGTTTCGGAGATTATACCTATATCCAATGTGAGCTTGAAACCGGACGAACCCATCAGATCCGTGTCCATATGGCGAGCATCGGTCATCCTCTAGTCGGTGACGAAGTTTACGGTCCGAAAAAGTGTCCTTTTAAAGGATTGCAGGGACAGACTTTACATGCACGCACTCTTGGTATCATACACCCATCTACCGGAGAATACCTGGAAGTCAACGCACCCCTTCCGGAATATTTTATCGAACTATTAGACAGACTAAGGAATATTTGCAGGTAAATTATGTGAAAATTCTATACATTTCTCCGAGTTTGCTGTATAATATGTTTATATTAATTTATGTATAGGAGCGTGGTATATATGGCAAAGACAAATACAATCATTACGATCGGCCGTGAATATGGTAGTGCCGGACGCCAGATCGGATATAAAGTTGCTGAAGATCTCGGAATCAAATTATACGACAGAGAAATGTTGGAACGCGCAGCAAAGGAAAGTGGTATATGCGAGGAACTTTTTGAAACACACGATGAAAAACCTACGAACAGTTTTCTGTATTCTCTGGTTATGGATTCCTACTCATTCGGATATCCTTCATCCAGTTATACAGACATGCCGATCAATCATAAAATTTTTCTCGCACAATTTGATACCATCCGCAAGATCGCATCGGAAGGTCCTTGTATTCTTGTTGGACGTTGTGCCGACTATGCACTGGAAGAATTTGATAATGTCTTAAGTGTATTCATTCATGCCGATATGGACGCAAGAGTCCGCAGAATCGCACGGATCTATGATCTGACAGATGCAAAAGCCAAAGATCTGATTAAAAAGACTGATAAGAGACGTTCCAGCTATTATAACTATTACAGCAATAAAAAATGGGGTGCTGCCGAAAGCTATAATATCTGCCTTGACAGTTCTCTTCTTGGAATTGACGGGACAGCAAAGGCAATCGAACAGTTAGTAGCATTAAAAGAAACTGTTACAGACAGAAAATTGTAAATCAAAAATCTCTGACGTATAAATATAAATTGTATATTTTACGTCAGAGATTTTTTTCATATTACGGCATAAAAATGTTCGATTCTGTATATCTTACAATTCCCGCAATTTAACTGCTGAAGCTGCTTTACGGCGGCGGTTGTCATCTATTGCGGCGTAGTGCTTTTTCGTCGTATTTACATCTTTATGTCCCAGAACATCTGCCACAAGATAAATATCGCCGGTCTCTTTATATAACGATGTGCCATAAGTACTGCGAAGTTTGTGCGGTGTGATCTTCTTATTCGGCGTTACCTGTCTGGCATACTTTTTCACCATATTTTCAACTGCCTGGACACCCATACGCTTTCTCTGTGTCGATAAGAACAATGCCTGTTCATGGCCGGAGAGGGGAGTAGATGCCTCGCGGTCTCCCGTTATATAATTTTCAAGTGCTCCGGCAACTTCATCGCCAAAATACACAACCATCTGATTGCCACCTTTTCTGGTAACCGTAATTCCATTGTTCTTAAAATCTACATCCTTGAGATCCAGTCCGACACATTCGGACACACGGATACCAGTTCCTAATAACAGCGTAAGAATAGCAATATCACGGTCCCGCGTTTTCTTATAGTAATTCAGTGCCTGTCCGGTCAGGTGATCGCCTGCAGATTCCACAAAATCCAACAACAAAGCAACTTCATCGGTATCCAGACGTATGATTGCTTTATCATGTAGTTTTGGCATATCTACCAGAAGTGTCGGATTCTTCTGTATGATCTGATGTTTGAAATAATATCCGTAAAAACTTCTAAGAGCAGACATTTTACGTGCCAGCCCTTTTTCCCCATTGGTGATCAATTCACCGTCCTCATCGCGTTTATATACTTTCAGGTATTCCAGATATTCCTCAATATCTACAGGTTCAAGGTTCTCCAGATCCCGGGGCATAAAACGGTCCATCGTATAATTCTTATACACAGGATTATTTTCCATAAGGAAATGGAAAAATACACGGATATCGTAAGCGTAGTTAATGCGGGTACGTGCAGATGATTTTGGTTCCATAGCACGGAAATAGTCCTTCGCAAAAGGCGGCAAAGTCTTTAAGACTTCACGAAGGCGTAACGTCTGATCAATCTGACTCTGTTCATGATAATTATGCGGTTTGTTTGATGCCGTGTTTGTTAGGTTGGTAGATGAATCAATCATGTAATAGAAAACCTCCTGAATAGAAATGATGGAATAAAAGTATCAATAAAATAATAGAAATTCCTCATAAAACAATATAATTATAGCAGAATTCGTTATTTCCGTCTATATCTTTTGGAAAAATCGGTATTTGTCGTATAGATGTGTGCCAATAACAAAATGGCAATGAACTACTATTTTTCATTCATTGCCGTGGGTGAGTATAATATATATAAGCCTTTCAGCATATATATCGGAATGATTCTGTTTTAAAGAATGATTTTAAAAATCATCTGTAATCGTAATATGGAACGGTCAGATACTGACTGTCCTGAATCTGATCGGATGAAAGCTTATTGATCTTTTTTACTTCTGTAATATAATCATTGACAGATTCATAATCTTCAGTTATATATTCCTCTGCAATATTCCAAAGAGTATCTCCTGAATGAATCTGAATACTTTTATAGTACTTGCATCTTACCGGATCATCCTTGACATTATCATGTGCACTCACAAGACCGCTCCCATAAAATGCACTGAGTCCAAGAATCATAAACAAAGAAAAAATACCAACAAATAGCTTCTTTACATGTACACTTCTTTTTCTTCGGCTGCTTGCCCTGTTGTAACCGGTATAATTACTTCCTCTGCTTTCTCTATAGATTCTCTTTGTATCCATCTCGTACCCCTCCATCTATTCTTCAAAACAGTTTTGCACGAACATTTGTTCTCTACGTCATCTATTATACAAGTCGAACAAATGTTTGTCAATAGATTCCGCCATATATTTCGAACATATTTTCTAAACATCTGTTTGCGTTTTCCGATATCCTGTGTTATCATTAAATATATAATAATTAACGAATTTACAATCCATCTTAAGGAGGACATAATATGGCGCAGGGGAAAATAACTGCAAAGCAGGAAGAAATATTAGAATATATCAAATCCCAGATACTGGAGCGTGGCTTCCCGCCATCAGTCAGAGATATCTGTGAAGCAGTTCATCTGAAATCTACTTCTTCTGTTCACTCTCATTTGGAAACTCTTGAGAAGAATGGATATATCAGAAGGGATCCAACCAAACCACGTGCGATTGAGATCCTGGATGACTCTTTTAATTTTAACCGCCGCGAAATGGTAAATGTGCCTGTCATCGGACATGTTGCTGCAGGAGAACCACTTCTCGCAGAACAGAACATAGAGAACTACTTCCCTATCCCGATGGAATATATGCCTAACAAACAGACTTTTATGCTCAAAGTACATGGCGAAAGTATGATCAATGCTGGTATTCTTGATGGAGATTTTGTACTGGTCGAACAGTCTGCTGTTGCCGATAATGGAGATATTGTAGTCGCATTGCTTGAAGACAGTGCCACTGTCAAAAGATTTTACAAAGAAGAAGGTATCTTCCGTTTACAACCGGAAAATGATGCGTTGGAACCAATTATCGTCCGTGATCTTCAGATTATGGGAAAAGTGATCGGAGTTTTCCGTTTCTTCTAAACGATATTTTTCAGAAAAAAACCCCAGGCAATATATCAAAAAACGGATTTCTGTTTTACATGATATATTTGCCTGGGGTCTTTAACAAAAGTTCATTCTACATACTAAATACTAACAAACTTTTATTTTATGATACTTTATAATTCATTTACATCATCAATTCTCTTTCCATCATTCCAGATACGCTCCAGATTATAGAACTGACGGTTTTCTCTGTCAAAAATGTGTACGATCACATCACCGAAGTCGATCAACACCCACGCTCCGCTTCTGTGTCCTTCTGTCTCTTTTGCAGCATATCCTGCTTTATGCATCTTTTCTTCTACATTCTCAACAAGTGCACGTACCTGACTGTCACTGTTACCATTTGCAATTACAAAATAGTCTGCAAGAACAGATACCGATGAAATATCAATCGCACATACATTTTCACCCTTTTTATCTTCTAACGCTTCAAATGCGATTTTTGCCATTTCCTTTGCCTGATCCATACTTAATCCTCCTTTCCCATTTCTTTTTTATAATAATCATACGTTTTTTGTGTCATAGGATCCACCGCAATCTTCCTGCTGTTCAGGTATACCAGTGAATCTTTTAAAATCCGGTACAGACATTCATCAATATTCTGAAAAGCAAGCCGTCTTACGTCCGCCATATTCGGCAGTTCTCTTCTGCCCGGCTCGATATAATCCGCAATGTATATGATTTTTTCCAGCATCGTCATAGCCGGACACCCTGTTGTATGGCTTTCAATCGCATGAATAATCTCTTTATCTGTCACACCATATTTTTCATGAGCCAGACAGGCACCCAGTTTTGCATGCAGCAGACTTGGGTTCTCTCTTTCTATGTCTGATACTGTAAAGCCGTATTTCCCGCACAGATGCAGTTTCTTGTCATTCGGGATACATTTTGCGCAGTCATGCAGCAAACCGGCATACAGGGCTTTCAGCACGTCCACATCATAACGCATAGCCATCGAAGCGGCCGTATACATCACACCCAGAGTATGCTGGTAGCGGTTATCGTCCAGTTCTTTCTTTAGCACATGCTGTATTTTTATGATTCTTTCATCCATTACCGTATTCCTTCTTTTGTTTTTTCTCTGATACTATCGATATAAATGATGCTGCTTTATATAACTGCATACAGCAGCCGGCATATATTCCGAGACGGAATCCCCGGACTGAAGACTGGCACGCAGTTCATGAGAGGAGACAGGCATAAGAGGCGTCTCCAGCAGACGTATCTTTGCATGATATTTTTCAGACAAATATTGTATCTGTCTGTTCATCTCCTCTTTTGTCTTCACCTCATTGCGATAGGTAGCAAGAATTGTGCATGTCGGAAAGATTCGTTCCGGATGTACCCACGTCTCGATTGCCATAAGAGAGTCCGCACCAATGATAAAATAGAATTCATCGTCCGGATATATTTTGCTAAAATGTTCCATCGTCTGGTAAGAACAGGATACTTCCGCTCTCAATGCCTCGTATGGCTGCAGAACAAACTCTGGAAACGGTGCAATCGCAAGACTGGTCATCTTCATCCGGTCTTCTGCAGTGGATTTTATTGTCTCGCTCTTTTTATGCGGAGGATTCCCGTTCGGCATAAACCAGATCTGATCCAGGGAAAATGCTTCATATGCAGCATGTCCCAGCATCAGATGCCCGTTATGGACCGGATCAAAGGTTCCTCCCATAATCCCTATCTTCATTTGAATCTCCTACCTGTATTATTTTGGCAGCTCTATCTTCTTGTGTTTGTCTTTGCCTTCTTTATATAATACAATCTTCTTACCGATTACCTGTACGACCTGTGAATGTGTACGTTCTGCGATCACTTCTGCAAGTGCACGCGGATCATCTGCGCAGTTCTTAAGTACACTGACTTTGATCAGTTCTCTTGCGTCCAGTGCCTCCTGGATAGCTTTGGTAACTTCCGGTGTCATGCTGTTCTTTCCAATCTGGAAGATTGGATCTAAATTCATAGCAAGACCTTTTAAATAAGCTCTCTGTTTTGTTGTCATCTTTAATCTCCTCTTTATACCATCAACGGACCGCATCTGAACTATTATTTGTAATAGTCAAACTGCAGGCCATACATTCGTACTGTATCTCCCTCCTGGATACCAGCTTCTTCAAGCTGCTCCAGAATTCCTGAATCCTTGAGGAATTTCTGGAAAAATGCAAATCCTCTCTCGGAATCCAGATTTGTATATCCCAGCATCTTTTCGATCTTCGGCCCTTCTACCACGTACATATCGTCTTCTTTTTCGACTGTATACGGAAGATCGTTCATAGGAATCTCTTCCTCAGGGAAATATTCCTGTTCAAATACAATTGTCTCCTGATCCAGATGCTGTAATTCGTTCGATACATAATAAAGTAATTCCTTAATTCCCTGTCCGGTTACTCCGGAAATCGGAAATACCTTTACTCCCTGTGGTTCGAATTCGTCTTTCAGACGCTGTACCGGATCATCCTCTGTAAAGATCGCATCAATCTTATTCGCTGCGATCACCTGTGGACGGTTCGCAATGTCAGCATTATATGCCTTTAATTCGTTGTTGATCTTATAGATATCATCTACCGGATCCCGTCCTTCTGTTCCAGCCGCATCTACTACATGGATCATCAGTTTGGTGCGTTCGATATGACGCAGGAACTGATGTCCAAGTCCGACACCCTCTGATGCTCCTTCGATCAGTCCTGGAATATCTGCGATTACAAATCCATTCGCATCCGGAAGATCTACAACACCAAGATTTGGATTCAGTGTTGTAAAATGATAATTGGCAATCTTCGGCTGTGCGTTAGTTACGCGTGATAAGAACGTAGACTTTCCGACATTCGGAAATCCCACAAGCCCTACATCAGCGATCACTTTTAATTCCAGATCAACATACAATTCTTTTGCAGGCTGTCCCGGCTGTGCATACTTTGGAACCTGCATGGTTGCAGTTGCAAAATGCTGGTTTCCAAGACCACCTTTGCCACCTTTTAAGATGATCTGTCTGCGGTTGTCTCCGGACATATCTGCGATGACTTTACCGGATTCTGATTCTTTAATAACCGTTCCCTCCGGAACTTTCAGGACAATATCTTCACCGTCCGCACCATGGCATCTGCGCTTACCGCCCTGTTCACCGTCTCTTGCTGTAAATTTTCTCTTGTGCCTGTAGTCCTGAAGCGTATTCAGTCCTTCGTCGACTTCAAATATAACGTCACCGCCACGTCCGCCGTCACCGCCATCCGGACCTCCATTCGCTACATACTTCTCGCGCCGGAAACTCACATGACCGTCTCCGCCTTTTCCTGCTCTAATAAATATCCTTGCTCTGTCTGCAAACATACTGTATTCCTTTCATCTATAATAAATAAACGGAAGTCAAAAAAAGCGCGCTGCATCATAACCGAAAGAAGTTAATCATTGCAACGCACTTTTTCAACTCATAATTAAGCTACTGGATAGATAGAAACCTGTTTCTTATCTCTTCCTTTTCTTTCAAATCTTACAACGCCATCAACGAGTGCGAATAATGTATCGTCACCGCCGCGTCCTACATTGATTCCCGGGTGAATCTTTGTTCCGCGCTGTCTGTAAAGAATGTTACCAGCTTTTACAAACTGTCCGTCAGCTCTTTTAGCACCAAGTCTTTTAGACTCAGAATCTCTACCGTTCTTTGTAGAACCTACACCTTTTTTATGAGCGAAAAACTGAAGGTTTAATTTCATCATGGTTGTTACACCTCCTCGAATGTTAAATCAATATATTCTGCATAGTTGTCATCATCTACCATCTGTTCCAGGCCAAGAATCATTGCATTCAGCAAAAGTCTTGCATCTTTTGAAGGATGATTCAGATGATAAGAAATCATTCCCGTCTCATCTTCCGAAATCAGACTTGCGTCATCTTCCGTAAATTCTTCAATTGCATTTATTGTGTTGATTACCAGAATAGAAGCAGCGGCACATACAATATCCTGTCCCGGATTTGCATATTCAGCATGTCCTTCCGTCTGAAAACCCACACACTCTTTATACTTGTTCTGAAAGATCGTTACATGAATCATGGATGCTCTCCAATATTAAGCGTTGATTTTTTCAATCTTAACTGCAGTATACTGCTGTCTGTGACCGTTTTTCTTGTGGTATCCAGATTTTCTCTTGTACTTGTAAACGATAACTTTTCTAGCTTTACCGTTTTCAACTACAGAAGCTTCAACTGTTGCACCTGCAACTGTCGGATTACCAACTTTTAATCCGTTGTCACTTACTGCAAGAACCTGGTCAAATGTAAAAGTCTCTCCAGCCTCTACACCAAGTTTCTCTACTTTAATGATATCGCCTTCGGCTACTTTGTACTGTTTACCACCTGTTGCTATAATTGCGTACATATGGCACCTCCTATTATCATTACTCGCCAGTTACGGTGTCTGACTGATGATTCCGGCAGAACTTCAACCTCACTGTGCGGCATACTAGAAGATAATAGCATATGTTTTCCGAAAATGCAAGCATTATCAGAAATATTTTTTATCTTTTATATTCCAAGCAGTTTTTTCGCATTTCATTTTACTCTCCACATTCTTTTAATCTGTCATAACAGTAACCTATAATATCTCTTCTGGTGATAATTCCGATGAAATGTCCCTGATCATCGATCACCGGAACAAAATTCTGTTCCATTGCGCGTCCGATCAGATCTTCCATATTCGATTCTGCTGTCACGCACTGATAATCCACACGTCTTTTAATCTTCATGATACTGATTGATTCTGCCTCTTTAATATTAAATAGATCCAGCTCCTTCAGTGACCATAAAAGATCTCCCTCTGTGATAGAACCGACATATTTCCCCTCTTTATTTAATATCGGTACACAGGAATACTTGTGATATTCCATAATCTCCAAAGCCTGTCGCAAAGTGTGATAATCATAAATGAAAGCAAGATCACTTTTCGGCTTCAGAAAAAACATAATATTCATAGCTAATGAAAGCCTCCCCAATTTATTAAACTATTGTATTTACAAAAATATCATAAACCGCATTGATAGCAGCATCAAAATCATGGCTTCTGACACCAATGATGATATTCAGCTCACTGGAACCCTGATCGATCATCTTGACATTGACATTTGCATGTGCAAGTGCTGCAAATATACGTCCGGAAGTTCCCCTGGTCGCACGCATACCTCTTCCAACAACAGCGATCAGTGCCAGATCTGACTCCAGTTCCAGAAAGTCAGGCTCTACGGCTCTGTGGATTCCCGCAATGACATCCTGTTCTTTTTCTTCAAATTCATCTCTGTGAACGAAGATCGTCATAGTATCGATTCCTGACGGCATGTGTTCAATAGAAATATGATTATTTTCAAAAACTTCTAATACCTTGCGGCAGAATCCGACTTCTGAGTTCATCATTGCTTTTTCGATCGTGATAGAAGCGAAATCCTTCTTACCGGCAATACCTGTGATCGTAAAACGAGGTTTTCTGCATGTGTCTTCTACGATCAGCGTTCCCTTCTCTTCCGGTGCATTTGTATTACGGATATTGATCGGTATTCCCTCTTTACGTACAGGGAAGATCGCATCCTCATGAAGTACGGTTGCTCCCATATAAGATAACTCGCGCAGTTCTCTGTATGTGATCACATCGATCGGCTTTGGATTCTTGATGATTCTAGGATCAGCGATCAGGAAACCAGATACATCGGTCCAGTTCTCATACATGTCTGCATGCACAGCCTTTGCAACGATCGATCCTGTAATATCAGATCCGCCACGGGAAAATGTCTGGATACTTCCGTCAGGTTTTGCCCCGTAGAATCCCGGAATGACTGCACGTTCCGTATTCTCCAGTCTTGCAGACAGGATCTCATGCGTCTTATCTCCGTCAAAATTACCATTCTCATCAAATACGATCACTTCTGCAGCATCGATAAATTCATATCCAAGATATGCCGCCATAATGATACCATTCAGATATTCTCCACGGGAAGCCGCATAATCTCTTCCGATTTTCTTGCTGAAGTTTGTACGGATTGTCTTAAATTCCTCATCCAGACTCAGTTCCAGATCCAATCCTCTGATAATGCTGTTATATCTCTCTTTGATTGCTTCTAACTGCTCTTCAAAATCTTTTTCCGCATCTTCCCCAAGGATTGCCTGTCCATAACAACTGTATAACATATCCGTTACTTTTGTATCATCCGGCGTACGTTTACCAGGTGCAGACGGAATGACATATCTTCTGGATTCCTCTTTTCTGATAATGTTACCTACTTTTTTAAACTGCTCGGCACTTGCAAGCGAACTACCACCAAATTTTACAACTTTTTTCACTTTTCGTATTCCTCCAACCAAGTATTTTCTGAAATGCATTCATATTCTTTCGCTATAAAAAACGTAACTGTATTTATCTTACATCATTTTTGAGCGCACTTCAATGCAATAATGTGTTAATATGTGCGGGAATAACGATTGATTTTTAGAACTACTGCATAAATATACATGCTTTTCAGGTACTCTCTGATTCTCCCCACAGCATCACTGCATACGGTTATGGGCGGATCACATCTGCAAATTCTGCTTTTGCAACCTTCTGAAGATCCTTTGGTGCAAGCCGGATCTGCATTCCAAGTTTCCCGCCGCTGACATGCATATATTCCAGTTCCTTTGCATCTTCCTGAATCACGGTAGGAAACTGCTTCTTCATGCCGATCGCCGTGCAGCCCCCGCGGACATATCCGGTCACTTTCGTCAGATCCTTTAAATGCAGCATCTCCAGTGATTTCTCACCAACAACTTTTGCCGCTTTCTTAAAATCAATCTCGGCTTCGATCGGAATCACGAATACATAATGGTTCCCTGTTTTTCCCGTTGTTACCAGCGTCTTATAGACCAGCTTGTGGTCATATCCAAGTTTGTCTGCGGTCTGGATACCGTCTGTAAAATCATCGCATTCATATTCTTCATAACTATATGAAACTTTTGCGCGGTCCAGCATACGCATGGCATTTGTCTTTACTTCCTTTTTACTCATGTTTAATCACTCCTGTCAGATTGATGGAAGTCCGTTATGTCTTTATAAAATATCTTTCCCAAGTCCATCCAGCGAAACGAACTCTGTCTTTCCTTCTTCTGCGTCCGGATTCTTTGCATACACATCAATTCTATGAATATGCACCGGTGTTTCTTCCGGATCTTCTCCTGCAAATTTCAAGAACGCTTCTGCCACCAGATCCGGCTTCAGATTCTGCTCACTTCCGGTTGCAAGATACAGATAGAGTCCATCGTCCAGTGCAGACATTTCATAGATCATCGGCTTGATATCAACTTCTTTTTCACTTCGCTTGGTCTTTTTCAGTACCACGATCTCCGGCTGCGCCATGAATGCCTCCACCTTTTCTTTCCAGCTTTCCGGAAGCATGCGGATCTCTTCTGCATGCCTGAACGTCTCAGGAAATGTTACTTTATAATCTGCGGCAGCAACGATCGTCATACCACTGGCTTTCTTATCCGATGAAATCTCACGGAAGCTTATGACTTCTATTCCTTCCACCATCACTGCATTCAACTGCGCAACCGCGTTTTCGGAAGAAATCGATTCCGTGATCTCGATATCAAAATATTCCCCGTCACTTGTTACACCGACTCCGAGCGGCTGTGCGAATGACATGATCATATGCGGGCTGTATCCGGTTGTAAATGCAATCGGAATCTCTGCCCTGCGGATCGCCTTCTGGAAATAACGCATCACATCCAGGTGTCCGATGAAACGCATGACTCCATATTTGCGGAATTTAATTCTTACTTTCAATACAGACACCTCCTTTCCATTTTGCGACACCGCAGCCGGAACATTTCATACGGCAGTTCGGTGTTACTTCTGCATTCATTGCATGATTCCACTCTTGTTTCAGGAATTCTTTTGTTACGCCGATATCGATGAAATCCCATGGGAACACCTCATCTAAAGGCCTTTCCCTGAGATTATAGAATGCGATATCAATGCCCGTATTTTCAAATGCCTGCATCCATTTGTCATTATCAAACTGATCGCTCCAGGAGTCATACAGGCATCCCAGACGGTAAGCTTCTTTGATGACTTCAGAAGTTTTTCTGTCACCTCTTGCAAATACACCTTCCAGAACAGTAACTTCCGCATCGTGCCAGTGATACTTCAGGCTCTTTCGGTTAAGCTGTTCATTAAATGCATGCTTTACGATCGCTGCTCTGGAAATGTATTCTTCATTCGTATACATTCTTGCCCACTGGAATGGTGTGAACGGCTTTGGAATGAAGAATGATGTACTCGTTGTGATCTGACATTTTCCATTCCGCTGCTCTTTCGGGATCTCATAGTAACGTCTGGCAATCTGATCTGCAAGTTCCGGGATTGCCCGCATGTCCTCTTCGGTTTCAGTCGGAAGTCCCAGCATAAAGTAAAGTTTTACCTTATTCCAGCCACCGTCAAACGCCTGTCCGGCTCCCCCAATGATGTCCTCTACCGTAAGGCCTTTGTTGATCACATTACGCATTCTCTGCGATCCGGCTTCCGGTGCAAATGTCAGGCTGCTCTTTCGGATATCCTGTACCTGTCCCATCACATCCAGTGAAAATGCATCTATACGGAGGGACGGAAGACTGATATTGATTCCCTGTGATTTGAACTCATCGATCAGGAAGGTTACCAGTTCTCTTAAATGGCTGTAATCACTGGAGCTTAGTGAACTGAGGGAAATCTCCTCGTGTCCGGTACTCTTTAACATCTTGTATGCATATTCTTTTAATACCTCTACATCCTTTTCACGGGTTGGACGGTATAACATTCCGGCCTGGCAGAAACGGCATCCGCGGATACAGCCTCTCTGGATCTCAAGAACAACTCTATCCTGTGTTGCCTTGATAAACGGCACGACCGGTTTCTCCGGATACGTTGCACTAGTCATGTCCATAACCACCTGCTTTTTGATCTTTTCTTTTGCATGTGGATTGTTCGGACGGAAGCTCTCGATCGTTCCGTCTTCCTTATATGTCACATCATAGAACGCAGGAACATAGATTCCTTCGATTTCTGCTGCCATCTCCAGAAATTCTTTTCTTGTCCCGCCACGTTTCTTGTTCTCTTTGTAGACATTTAGCAATTCATCATAGACTGTCTCGCCTTCCCCCATGTAAAAAAGGTCAAAGAACTCCGCCAGCGGTTCTGGGTTATACGTACAAGGTCCCCCGCCGATCACAATTGGATCATCCCAGGTGCGGTCTGCTGCCTGCATCGGAATCCCACTTAAGTCCAACACCTGTAAAATGTTGGTGTAACACATCTCATACTGGATCGTGATTCCAAGAAAATCGAAATCCTTAATCGAATCCTGCGACTCCAGTGCGAACAGCGGAATCTTCTGTTCTCTCATAATCTGATCCAGATCGGTCCACGGCGAATAGACACGTTCACACCACACATCTTCGCGCTTATTGAACATATCATAAAGGATCTGGATACCCAGATGCGACATCCCAATCTCATACACGTCCGGGAAACACATGGCAAATCTAATAGACACCTTTTCAGGGTCTTTCATGACCGAGTTCACTTCATTCCCGATATAACGTGCCGGTTTCTCTATTTTTAGTAATATTTCATCATTTAACGCAAGCTTTCTCATTAAATCTCCTTGTATTTTTGTACATGTTGCACAATAATTTTCTTATTGTTTTTTTCATAAATCTTTAATTATTTTCTTTTTTTGGGCTTTTTTTCTGCCTGTTTTTTTACTGTTTTTCGTTGCATTTTGGAATCAAAATCGTAAATTACTACAAAACCTGTAAAACACTAAATGCTGACTAACGTTTATCAACGTTCAGTAATGTTTACCAATATATAATAATATATTGTAATCAGTTAGGAGTCAATCCTATTTACAAGCATCTTTTTTTGAATAACTATTCCTTTGATTTCTGGTCAAAAATCACCTCAAAGATTGTTCCACCTGCAGGGTTTGACTTAATGCTGATACTGCCATCGTGTACTCTCACGATCTCATGAACCAGAGCAAGTCCAAGTCCTACACCACCAAGCTCTCGGCTTCTGGATTTATCCACGCGAAAGAATGGTTCAAATACACGTTCCCTGAGTTCTTTCGGAATTCCGCTTCCGGTATCCTCTACTGACAGGTAAATATGTTTTTGTTTTTTGTATGCATTTACTGTAACCTGACCGTCTGAATGATTGTATTTTATAGCATTCTCAACAAGATTATATACCAGCCTATAAATAAGGATATCACTTCCAATCATCGTTATATTCTTATATTTTCCAATAAGTTTTATATTCTTTTCCTGTGCAAGAAGTTCCAAATCTTCCAATACCTCGTCAACGAGATCATTAAGGATAATTTTTTCATCCCGTCCTACAGTCTGAAGCTCACTCATGTCGAGAAGTGTTTTTACCATCTTTCCAAGCCTGTCATTTTGTTCCGTCAACATCTTTATCATCTGTACGGTGTCTGCATCACTGCCCGGATGCTGAGTGGAATGATACAGGTCAAGCTGTACCTGCATTAACGATAATGGAGTTCGAAGCTCATGTGCTGCATTTGCAGTAAATTGTCTCTGTATCTCAAATGCATCCGAGAGGCGTTCAAGCATCTTATTATACGAAACACTAAGCTGATTCAGTTCTTTAATCTTACTTGCTTCTATTCTCGAATCTGCCAGGTTTTGAGCCTGCACTTCTTCAATTTTATCAGAAAACTCACGAATTGGTTTAAGCGCATGTCCACTTATAAAATATGCGGCCACTCCACCAAGGAGAGCCAATAAAGCCGAAACTATCAGACTGTTTCTTTTGTAGTCTTCTTTATTATTGTACACTTGAACAGAAAAATCATTTGAGAACTCATCCCACTTATCCTCTGGTATGGTGATGTATATTTCTTCCGAACCACCTCCGCTGTCATCTCCCTGAGCGTCAACAGCCTTTTGCAGGGAATCCATATAATACACACCATTTTTATAGACGAACATTGTCAGGCACCCACATATAATCGCAATACACAATGTAGTTATACACGTAAGTCTCCACTGCAGTGACATTTTTTTCATCAATCAGACTCCTCTCGTATTTTATATCCTTCTCCCACCTTATTCATAATCGCATCATATCCAAGCACTGCCTTAAGCTTTCTCCTTAGCGAAGACATATGCACCCGGATGGCTCCACTGAAGCTATCCACAGATGCATCCCAGACATGCTCCATCAATTCCTCTTGACTTACCGGTCTTCCCAGGTTAAGAAGCAAATATTCCAAAATTCCTTTTTCTTTTCTTGTCAGGGAAATCTTTGTTTCCTTTGCATATGCCTCACGTTTTATCGTGTCGAACATGATATCGCCACTTTCCAGACATACATCCTTTTGTACAAATTTCCTTCTTGTCAGACTTCTGATACGAGCCTCAAGTTCCTGTAGATGAAACGGCTTTTCCATATAATCATTCGCACCAGCATCCAACCCTTCGACTTTATCTGCAATCTGCCCTCTTGCCGATAATATAAGAACCTTTGTCTCCTCATTGCTCTGTCTGAGTTCTTTTAGGATTTCCATCCCATCCATGCCGGGCAGATTCAGATCCAGAACAATCAAATCATAATTTTCTGTCAGGATGTATTCCAATGCCTCTTCCCCATCATAACAGGTATCCACCTCGTACCCGGCATCATACAGACTTTTCGCAACCGCATCACATATTTGTTTTTCATCTTCAACTATTAATAATCTCAAAATCATTCCACCCTCTTCTTAACGAAAATTTCACACCAACTATTGTATAATACCGAAGTCAGCTGGTCAACAAATACAACCAACGAAAGGAGTAACAAAATCTTGAAGTGCAAAAAAATATTTCAATTTGTAATATTCATCACAGGTACAGCCATGATTGGCTATGGTGTGATCCGAGGTGAAGCTGCTGCCGTCTTTGGCAAAGCAATAAAATTATGTCTGGAGTGTGTTGGAATTGGATAAAAAAACGAAATTACTATCAAAAAAAGTTGCCAGAATACGGGGATGGATACAGGCAATTGCCACATTACTTACCAATATCCATATTTCCAATTTACTTAAAGGCAAAATATATCAGGGCAAGATTAAAACAGTATGTGTGCCAGGATTAAACTGCTATTCCTGTCCTGCTGCAACAGGAGCCTGCCCCATTGGAGCCTTTCAGGCGGTTATCGGATCCTCACGATTTAAATTTTCATATTACATAACCGGTTTTTTCATTCTGCTCGGTGTGACACTCGGAAGATTTATCTGTGGTTTTTTATGCCCGTTTGGCTGGTTTCAGGATTTACTTCATAAAATCCCCGGGAAAAAATTTTCCACAGCCCGACTGAAACCGCTAAGATACCTGAAATATATAATCCTCATTGTTTTCGTTATTCTTCTGCCATTGTTTGTAACGAACTCTATAGGGATGGGGGATCCATTCTTCTGTAAATACATTTGCCCACAAGGTGTTTTGGAAGGAGCCATACCACTGTCACTTGGAAATACCGCTATAAGGTCTGCACTTGGAACACTTTTTTCTTTTAAATGTCTTATTTTAATTACAGTTGTTGTGTTGAGTATTTTGTTTTACAGGCCGTTCTGTAAATGGATCTGTCCTCTTGGAGCAATCTATTCATTATTTAATAAGATCAGCTTTCTTAATATTAAAGTTGAAGGCAGCAAATGTGTCGGATGCAATCAATGTTCAAAGGCATGTAAAATGGATATTGATGTGTGCAAGACTCCGAATCATCCAGAATGTATACGATGCGGGGCTTGCATCAAGGTTTGTCCAAAAGATGCGATCCAATATCAGTTTCTGGGAAAAACATGCCCCAAAAAAGAACAGCAGCAATCAACCATAACCAACCGGTAACTATTAATTTTATTACTATTATTTTAAGGAGCTATTATTTATGAAAACAAAAAGAACATTTCTCTCTATTTTAACACTTTGCATAGCATTATTATTTACAGCATGTAGCGGGAAAGGAACTGCAGACACAGAAAAATCTCAGAATACCAAGACTGAATCCGGCTCAGAATCTGCAGACGATTCCGACTCTAAACTGAATGATTTATATCAGCAGGAAAATCAGATCTTCGCAGATCATGAAGATGTATGGAACAAAGCATTTGGCATGATGAGTAAAAGTGCTGCGGATCCAAATGGAAATTATGCGGATTCTCTGGCTGACACTGTTGAATCAAACAAGGAGTCTTTTACAGATGACGAGCTGAAAACACTTACCGCTGATATTGAAACTATCCGAAAAATCGAGGAACAGATCGCTGAGATTGAAAAGAAAAATACAGGATCTGATAAGACTGATCAGAAAAACAGTTCCAAAGACGCATCTCCTTTCAAGAATTTCTCTGGTCAGGATTATGATGGGAATTCTGTTGATGAAAGCCTGTTTTCCAAAAATGCAGTAACTGTCATCAATTTCTGGTTCACCGGCTGCAAACCTTGTGTTGCCGAATTATCTAAACTTAACGAATTAAACGATGCAATCAAATCAATGGGTGGAGAAGTTGTAGGTATCAACACAGAAACCTTCGACGGAAACAAAACTGCTATAAAAGAAGCAAAGACTATTCTCGAAAAGCAGGGTGCTAAATATCGCAATCTTTCCATTGACTCTTCTTCAGATGCAGGGAAATATGCGTCCGATATCATGGCATTTCCTACAACAATACTGGTCGATAGAAATGGTAATATTGTAGGTGATCCGTTGCTCGGCGGAATTGATAATCAAGATAACTATGATACTTTGATGAAACAGATTCAGTCTGTAATTGATGCAGACAGCACAAACAAATAATAACCGCTTTTTGTCTTTACGATATAGGAGGCTGCCGACTGACGGCATATACAAAGAAAATAGTCAGTCCAACATAGACAGCAAGAACCATCGTAATCAAATACAGCAGTACAATGCTGACAGTGCGCAATGCCTGCTTATTACGCAGGCATTTGCAAGTCAGCACAATACCAGTGATTGCGATTACCAGCAGAAGAATGGCGGTTCCGATAAACAGTGCCGTCGCTCTTGTCCGCCATTTTGATAATGTACTCCATCATGTGGGGCGTAAGAATATAATACGCCTCCTGCTGATTTTCCGCTTTGACACAGAAGCGCTTCATGAAGCGCTCGTTTTCCATTGTAACATTGCTTTTCATATTACTTCGGTCTTTTCTCGACCTTTCGGAAACATACACCTCTTGTTTTGATTGTCTATTGCCATTATATCAATCTCTGTATTACTGTCATAATCATTCAACCAGTAAGAACCGATACGGGACGGAACAAACGGAATTTCTTCTTGTTTGCATACACTTGCAAATATATCCTTACATATGTCCTCATATGCAAATGCCACGAATTTCTCAATAAGCCTCCTTATAATAAATTAGATTATGATAAATTCATTTATATTACATATTCATTTACCAGGAAGTCAAGGTCATTCATGAGATCTGTTTATAATTCAGCTATTTTACAGAAACCTCTAAGAATCGCACAAAGTTATTCTAAGTCGCCACTGTCAAATCACTTTGATTTTCTTGAGATAGCTGACAAGATTCTGCCATACTACAAGGCATGGTATGATTCCTGCCCTGAATGTGAATATTTACTTCACACAGAAGATTGAAAGCATTTTGAGTACCGAAACTACTATGATAGCTATTTCAAGCCACTTATGGAACAACTTAATATTAATCGTACACCACATTGCTGCAGACATACATGTATATCTATGTTGGCGGGAACTGGTATTAATTAGACGATTATCAAAAAGATTGTGGGACACTCTAGTGCTATGACACTCACAGAGAAAATATATACACACTTTAATAAGTGGTTTGAATTCCTTCCGTATTAACAAGACTCTCAAACCAAGATACTTATTTCTGTCAACCCATGTACGTTTGAATTCCTTCCGTATTAACAAGACTCTCAAACCTATCCTCATTTCTTGTTCACTATCTGTGTGTTTGAATTCCTTCCGTATTAACAAGACTCTCAAACCACTTGGTGTCACAGCAGGAACTTACACAGGTTTGAATTCCTTCCGTATTAACAAGACTCTCAAACAACCTTTTCTGCTTTTTCTGTACCTATAAGTTTGAATTCCTTCCGTATTAACAAGACTCTCAAACGCTTGACCACACTGATTGAATTATCGCTGCGTTTGAATTCCTTCCGTATTAACAAGACTCTCAAACGTAACATCAGAACAGGATAGAGATGTAAATGTTTGAATTCCTTCCGTATTAACAAGACTCTCAAACGATGCGTGCTATGTAATAGCCTTTCTTTGGGTTTGAATTCCTTCCGTATTAACAAGACTCTCAAACGTATTCTACAGTTATTCCGCTTTTTACTTCGTTTGAATTCCTTCCGTATTAACAAGACTCTCAAACCAATAAATGTTCCTAGTCCGGAAAGCTGGTGTTTGAATTCCTTCCGTATTAACAAGACTCTCAAACTAAGCGGAAGGTGCACGAACACAAAAATCGGTTTGAATTCCTTCCGTATTAACAAGACTCTCAAACCTCAAATCCGGTTCTCGCCGAGTCGTTATCTTCTTACGATAGAAGGTTGTTAATACACAAGGTCCAGCACACAAAGATCTTTATCTATAATAATATATCTGTCACTTTCAATGGAGTCTGATTTTACTCCTTCCAGATTAATCAGATACATCTTCGTATAAAAACAGTGTTTATAGATTTCTCTCAGATCCTCGGTACTGAAATATTGCTTCAGATTCAACACAAAAACAATATCAACATTACAGATCTGCTTCATGGTTCTCAGATAGTCTATAAACTTTTCAGTCAGATTATCATAACAGGAATCCATATGTACATTACAATATTTTATCAGACCTGCTGCCTGAAAATCAACATCATATGTCAAATTATATTCGGAAGAACTCGTAACCTTATCCATAAACTGGATAACCTTCTGATTCACAGTCGCAAATTCTTCAAAATGATCTTCCAATATTTTTTCTGAAAGATTTTTATAAAGCTGAGATAGAATCCTTTTTTCCTCACAATTAACCGTCAACGGATTATTAACCACTACCGTCCTTTTTTCCATAGACAGTTCCTTTTCAATATCCGAAAGGATGAATTCTCCTTCTTCTCCTCCTGCCTGTCTGCAAATATGATATACAACCTCTGAAAATTCTACCGGTGATTCAACAGTTATGTTCAAAACCTGATTTTCGGATAACTCCACTTCTAATCCTAATCTGGGATTCACAAGTTTCATATGATCACCACTCTTTCGTCTGTGTCGAGAATTTCGCTTTTTTTCGTTCCAACAATAAATTCCATTTTTCCAAATTGCTTCTCCGTTATCTTCAGCACCTGTACCAGTCCATCCGCAGGCTTATTTTTCCTGATATTTTCCACAATTGCATCTGCCATTGTGGAATTTTGTGCCAGCCTACAGTACACCGATTCCTGCATCATCAGAAATCCTGTCTTTATCAGATACTTGTGAAAATCCCTGTAATCTTTTCGGTTTGCACTGGTGATAACCGGAAGATCAAAAAATACCATTACTCTCATATATCTATAACTCATTTGTCCTATAAAATTTTATCTGCGATACATCGTTATCATTTAATGCATCAAAGACACTCCTGGTATATATTTTTATCGCATTCGTCAGATATTCGTTTCGGTTACCGATTGTTACTTCTTCTTTTAGTAACGAAACCATCTCATGTTTTTCTTCCTTTTCAAAAAATGGGAAGGTCATCTTTTTCACTTTCAGATCCACAAGCGGGCGAAACGGTTCCATCAGATCACAGGCCAGATTGAACTGATTAAATACATTATCATGGAAAAGCCCCAGCTGTGTGATATACCCATTGGCCACCACGCAGCGATTAAATGTTGACAACAGCAGTGAATAACCATAATTCAGCGCAGCATTCGTAACATTTTCCGCACTTCTGGTAAAATCCATACCAAATAAAGCATTAAAGTAAACTTTCGCCGCATGCCCTTCCCGATTCGTAACATCCCCAAATTCTATTTCGTTGATATACCGATAAAGCAGATCTGCTTCCTCGCATTTCCAATGCTGCAGATGCAACGCCTGTTTCCGTATTTTCTCCGCCACAATTTCTGTCCATACATGTTTTTTTATATCATCGGTCCATGCAATCTGATTCCTGACTTTTAATGAGGTATCATGCGCTCCGTAGTAACTGATGAGTTCTGACGAAGGATTTCTCTTTTCATCACAGAAAATCACTTTGATCTTTTTCTTTGTCAGTTCACATAAGAGGGCCACGGTCAGTGACACCGATGTGGATTCTATCATTACTGTTTCAATTTCCGAAAGATGAATCTTTGTCACATCATCTTTTCGGATCACCAGATATCCCATCTGGTAATCCAGCTTCGCCGCGCTGGATATGATCACCGTCCGCCAGCTCATACTTATCCCTCCCTCTTATTTTTTCAGTAAATCCATTTCTGTTTTATACATACCGGTAATCGAATAATTTACAAGTTTACATTCTTTTGCCTCTGTCATATTTCCGGATATTCGGATTCTTCCTACCTCTTTTGGTCCTCCAAGAACTTTCAATGAGAAGACTCCTCTCTGAAAGGATGTATACTGAACGATATCACATATAATCTTCACCTGTTCTTCGATATCAAGAAGCTTAAATGCTCCTTCTCCATCTGCAAGACACTTTCCTATGCTTCTTGGATGTCTTTGATAGATGGAATGCAGATGTTTTTCTGTAAGTTCTCTGTACAGTTCCAGATTACTTTCACAGGTGATTTTTTCATCCCAGTGTAAATTTGTTTTCTGTTTTTCTGATAACAAAATCGCCTTATTCATTTTTTCCAGCTTGCAAACATATTGTATATATTTATTCTTCAGGCACATTGCCGTTGCATTGGAAAATTCAATATTTTTTCTTGCATCCATTCCAATAATGTATAAGAAATATCCATTGTATTTTATGAGTGCATTCTTTTTTATCCTGGCATTTATCACTCTTGGATTTTTATATCCTTTCTGTAGCAGAAAATCAATCAAATCCTTTTCCGTTTTTATCTGAGCAGCATAATAGCTATGTATCACTTCGAAACATTTCTTTCTCTTTTTTTCCGGTCCATGTTCTATGAAGATAAAATATGAAGGATTCAGAGAAGTGTAACCGCCATATTTGCTTACGTCCTGCATTTTTTCATCATTTATTTTTAGTGGAACATAATTATCCTTCTTAGCAGAATACTTTCCAACCGGCTGAAGATTAAACAATTCTCCCCTCTGTTCAAATGCCTGTCTTGTAATGATCGGCGTATTCCTTCCCATCGTTTCCTTTACCAGACGAATCGTTCCCGGTCCCTGTTCGCTTGTTGCGATCCAGGCTTTTTCTCCATTTCTTATGATATCTTTACTGTACATTTTATAAAGATTATAATCATAGTTTCTGCCATCACGTCTTGCTTCTGTCTTTACAAAATTCATAGGATTTCTGGTGAATTTCATAAAATAAACATTTCCTACGACAATATTCAGATACGCATCCTGTGCATGGTGATAATCATTGACCAGCCTGCTTTTTAGCATCTTGTATTCTTTTCTGAAGTCAGATACATTTCTTGCCTTCGCATATACAATATCCGTTCCCGGCAGCATCGCCTTCATAAGCTCTGCGATTCCTTTTGCTCCCTGTGCAGTTTCTACTAACTGTCTTGCGATAAATCCGGCAAGCTGATCTTCTGACAGACGTTCCGTGGATGTCAGGCGATTGTATTTTTCATCATTCATAAATCCCATTTTATGAAGTGTATGCCACAGATTCCGGACTTTTTTATTCCTTCTGATCTTTTCCGGCACCGGATAATCATTCTTTTTCTCGTTCTGGTTGATTGTTTTTGACACCAGAACAAGATTATTTTCAATATTGTTGTCATTCGTCAAGCTTCTTGGATAAATATGATCGATGTCATATCTGCTATCATCAAATAGATCTTCAATATCAATGGGTTCTCCCGTATATACATCCCTTCCCATCTGCAAATAATAAAGATACAATTTTTTACTGTTTAATTTTCCGGATGCATTTGCATTTTTTATTTCTGCCGCCCAGTTTCTTTCGTCCCTGATGCTTTCATACAATTTTAACAGACGTTTTTCTCTTGAATTCTTTCTTCCCTGTTCTCCTTTTTCTTCCTCTGTTCTAGTCATCTCAATAAAGATACGTTTTGGATTATGTCCCATGATCTGCGTAATTTCTTTTAATGCCTGAACAGCCTGCCAGATCATACGTTTCACAGGTGCACTGTAATAGTACTCGTCCAGATCTTCAAATTGAAATTCCTGCAAGGTTTTTCCTAACGCTTTTCTTCTCTCTTCCAGTTCTTTTTGAAAAGTAAAATCTTCTCTATAGATCAACTCCATAAAATTCAGATTATATTCCCACATGGCCCGGATCAGAGAAATTTTCTCACCTGTACTTTTATCACATCCGCTCAGGCATAACATACTTCTAGAAAGTCTTGCCCAGTCCTTAAATTTATAACCTGAAATCCGCTTTGCCTGGTATTCTGTCATCCATCCGTCAGAAACATACTGATTCAGTTTTTTTCGGAACATCGACTTGGCATCCCCATAGATAGTTCCGTAATAAATAATTTTTTCTGCTATCTCTTGAACTGCTTCTTCTCTCAGACGTTCTCCAAAAACGCCATACATTTTTCCATAAGATGGCAGATACGCATTGATCTCTTTGTCAATACCTGAAACTTCAGATTCTTCCGTAATCAGTCCTCTGTTTATCAAATATGTGCAAATATTCTTTTTCGTAACTTTCTTTCCCAGTCTGAATCCCTGGAATACTTCCTTGTAGATATCCTGTTTTAATTCCGGTACGATTCGTTTTCCATGAATGCGTAAATTATTAATTTCATTGAGAACGCAATAGCTCTCATATAATAAAGACTGCTTTGGCAAGACTTTTTCTCCGGAAAGGTACGTACATTCCCGGATAAGATTCGTGATAAAACGTTCTGAAGTCTGTTCTATATCAATCTTCTGTTCCATATTCCAAGGTAATACCTGTCCTGATTCCTGTATCTTTGCCCATCCTGTTTTTGATCCGCTGCCTACAGGTCCGACATAGTATGGAATGTTACTGGAAAACAGCATCAGGATCCGTTCAGATACCGTATATCCACTTTCATCTTTTTCTTTCAGAAAATCGAGATGGTGTTCTGCGTTTTCAAGAATTTTCTTTAATTCTTTTCGATGTACCTGGTTTGGAATGATTCCATTTGCACCAGTAATCTGTTTGGGCAGAAAACGTTCTAATTCCATCTCTTTGCGAATAGCATCTGCATCCGCGTCATGAACCTCTTTCAGATCTTTCTTGATCCTGTCATAGAGATCTTTCTGGCTTCTTTTTTTCATATTTCTTCTGTACTTTTTCGCTTCTGCCAGAGAATCCACTGAATTCGTGGAATTGGAATACGCACAATAACTTCCCTCTTCTCCGGAGCGGAACATCCTATCATATATTTCCCGATCCAGATTTTTTCTATACACCTTTTTCAAAAGATGCAGATCTTCTTTATGTTTTTCGTACATCTGCACTCTGGCGTCTGAGAGATAATCGAATCCATTCAATACAGACTGCAGCTGACTGTAATCATAGAGTTGTTTCATATTTTCTATGATCAGATAGCGGTCTTCTCCAATCACAGCTTCGATTTCTTCTTTCTCATCTTCAAAAGCAGCCTGCTGAAATGCAATCTTAATCTTTTCATCCGCCTCGATTTCAAACATGACTCTGGCATCTGCTTCCATACCGCACAGGCATTTGATCCGTTCCATCTGTGCTTTCTCCGATTTTTTGATATCGATTTTAGATGCTATCTGATCCTTCTTAGCAGTCCTTGAAATATTCTTATCTTCCAGAATTTCTATGATTTCCTTATAGGTAACCGAGCCATATTCTGAAACACCACAGATAGCATTCATTACCAGTTCACCTACATCTTTTATCATATCTGCATTCAGATCACTGGATTCTGTATTCAAAAGAAAGTGTCCACGATGTTCGAACATGTTGATAATCGCCAGATACAGGAAGCGTGAATATCTTTCTTCGTCTTTTATTTGATCTCTTAAAAGTGCCTGCCGCAGATGAAAAATCGTAGGGTATTCTTTGTCATCGAGGTATTCTTTGTCTCCATAACCAGGATCTGCAAAAATGCTATCTTTTGTGGTCAGTCTGACATCTTTATCTTCATGATAATACTTGCTGTTATCCTGTCGAATATAAAACAGTGGATCATGTTTCAGTATATCCTCTGCAAAATATGACCGGATCAATCCGATTCTTGCCTTATGACGCTGTAACCTTCTTTTTGCGATTCGATGGGTTCTTCTGTCTAATTGGGATTTTGCAGTTTCATATTCCCTTACAAACCAAAAATCTTTTCCTTTTACTTTCAACAGATGATACTGTGTATCCGTAACAGCACCACCCAGTGATCCTGTACCCATATCTAATCCCACATAATAATCTTCTCTTTTATCAGAATTCATAAAAAAGCCTCCAAAATATATTGACATTTATAATTTCTAATGCTATGGTAATCATGTATTAACAAGACGAGTTCAAATAAGGGGAAACCCGAAACCGCCGTCTGGCGCCGCATGGTGCGGCATAAAAAAAGTCGTGTGCAACGGCTTTTTTGTTTTCTATTATTCTATCATATCTTAGTCATTTCAACCATTACTTCTATGTATTTCCATTTATTTTTATCATTTTTGTATAATATTTACACTCTATGCTGATTGCACTTCTCAGGTTACTGTTCACTCCGTACGATTCCTGTCAGAAAAGGGGGACGCTTATGAGTACATACCAAGAATTCATGGTAATTTTATGACCTTGCCCATTGTAGCGATTTTGAATTATAAAAAATAATTTGTAACTCTTACCTTTGCACCGGAGCGGATAAGCTTCATCTATCGCCCTGCTTTCCTGGGAAGTGTATTATAAACTGGCTATCCAGCATGGATAAGGTTCCCAGTGCAGCCAGTTAGGTTTTATTTATGATGTAATGAATCGTATGATACTGGAAAGTGACTGTAATAAGGTGAAATTTGATGAAATGCGCCTAGCTGAAAAACAGATGGAACGAATACCGTTATGTACTATTTAATCAATTTTGTAAGATATTCAATCAACTCCTCTTTCGGTGTGTCTTTCTTAATCAATGCAAGAGAGATATGGTTTGATATGTGGATATAAGCAAGGCGGGCAATCCGAACTCCTACAACCGCAAACCACTCTCAAAAAAGGAAATTGTGACCCTGTGGAAAATCAAAGATTCAAATGTGTATGTGACAGTTATTCTGATTTGCAAAAATGTGTCTTACGCAAGACTTGCACTGTCTTACACAAGACAGGATTTTCCGTGTTAGTTACCTGTCAGTTACCTGTTAGCTACCGTCAGATTTTTTTGTGGTGCCTGATGGATTCATCGGAATATAAAGAAAACCCCGAAAAATCTTGATTTTTCGGGGTTTGTTGTCTTCTCTTTTGTAAGTTCTCTTGATAGAAAAATTAACGCTTGCTGAACTGTGGTGCGCGACGAGCGGATTTGAGACCGTATTTCTTACGCTCTTTCATACGTGGATCACGTGTAAGGAATCCAGCTTTCTTAAGAACTGGTCTGTACTCAGAATCTGCCTCAAGAAGTGCTCTGGCGATACCATGACGGATTGCTCCAGCCTGTCCTGTGTATCCGCCACCTTTTACGTTAACGATTACATCAAATTTGTCTGCTGTCTCTGTAGCAACTAATGGCTGACGAACAACAACTTTTAATGTCTCAAGTCCGAGATACTCATCGATATCTCTTTTATTGATTGTAATATTACCTGTTCCTGGTACAAGGTAAACTCTTGCAACTGATTTTTTTCTTCTTCCTGTTCCGTAGAATTTTGCTTTAGCCACTGTAATGTCCTCCTTTCAACCTTTCCTTAAAATGTAAGCTCAACTGGCTTCTGAGCCTGCTGCTCATGATCCGGTCCAGCATATACATGAAGCTTCTTAATCATAGATCTTCCTAAAGGTCCTTTTGGAAGCATTCCTTTAACTGCGAGTTCGATAACCTTCTCTGGTTTCTTAGCCATCATCTCTGCTAATGTAGTCTCTTTCATTCCTCCTACATACTCAGAGTGATTGTAATAAATCTTCTGGTTCATCTTCTTACCTGTTACCTTAATCTTCTCAGCGTTAACAACGATTACATAATCTCCTGTGTCAACGTGCGGTGTAAACTGAGGTTTGTTCTTTCCTCTTAAAACCTTAGCAACTTCTGATGCAAGGCGTCCTAATGTATATCCTGTAGCGTCAACTACATACCATTTTCTTTCAATCTTATCTGGATTAGCCATATAAGTCTTCATGGAATTCCCTCCTGTAATTCTTTAACGTTTATTTTTTTTGCTTCTCTATCGAAATCAACATGATTCCGGGGCTTTGGCCTCATGCTGTTTCTTCTTTTGCCATACTGTCATATTATATTATACTGACCCGTGTGTGTCAACCATTTTCAATACTTTTTCCGAACTTTTTCCGAACTTTTTTTGCACCTCTTTTCTCATGTTTTCAGTCTCTGATTCTATCTTTTTCTTTATTTTCTGATATTTCTTTCTATTACTTCTATATCTTTCTTTTCGCATTCATGGTATCATAGTTGAGAGGTTTTGACTCAATATCATAACTTATGATTGATAAAATGATGTTGGGGTCAAAAGCCCCAATTATGATGCAAGAATTATTTTTTTGCGGCAATGTCATTGCTATTTTTTCTTGGGGGAATTATTGATATGCAAAAGAAAATTGACCTGATAAATGGTCCCATTTTATCTTCACTTACCAAACTAGCTCTTCCTATCATGGCAACTTCGCTGATTCAGATGGCTTATAATATGATCGACATGATCTGGATCGGACGCCTGGGAAGTTCCGCCGTCGCTTCTGTCGGCGCTGCCGGCATGTATATGTGGCTTTCTAACGGACTTGTTACTTTAGCAAGAATGGGAGGTCAGGTTCACGTTGGTCATGCAGTTGGTGCCGGACGCACAGACTTTGCAGGGCGTTATGCCGCCACTACATTTCAGATGACACTTCTTCTCGGCGTTTTGTATGGACTGGTATGTACGATTTTTTCCAAACCTTTGATTGCTTTCTTTCATTTGGCAAGCAGATCCGTTATAAATGATGCTGTCAGCTACCTGATGATTACATGTGGGCTTGTAATATTTTCATTCTTAAATCAGATATTTGCCGGACTGTTTACTGCTATCGGAAATAGTCATCCCGCCTTTCTTTCTACTAGCGTAGGACTTGTTATCAACATCATTCTGGATCCGCTTCTGATTTTCGGGATTGGTCCATTTCCTGCATTAAAAGTTACGGGAGCAGCCATTGCGACGATCATTGCACAAATGGTTGTTACACTACTTTTTTTATTTTTTGCAAGCCAAGACCAGATTTTGTTTCACCATATTCATTTACTGCAAGCTCCAGATTCTAAGAAAGCTTCAGAAATTTTCCGGCTCGGTCTTCCTTCCTGTCTGCAGAGTCTTGTATTTACTGGCATTTCCATGACCATAGCAAGACTGGTTGCCGGATATGGTGATGCTGCAGTTGCCGTACAAAAAGTCGGCGCGCAGATTGAATCGATTTCCTGGATGACTTCAGATGGTTTTGCCTCTGCCGTCAATTCCTTTATTGCTCAGAATCACGGTGCCGGAAAAGAAGACAGGATCCATGCCGGATATCGGTCCGCTCTGAAAATCGTACTTCCGTGGGGTCTTTTCTGCACCATACTTTTGGTATGCTTTCCGACTCCGATTTTTAAAATTTTCATCACAGAACCTGATGTTATCCCGATGGGAATCAGCTACTTGATGATCCTTGGTTTTTCTCAATTATTTACCAGCCTGGAGATTACAACCTCCGGTGCATTTTGTGGTTATGGCAGGACACTGCCGCCTTCCATTACCGGAATTACTTTGAATCTACTTCGAATCCCGATGGCACTTGCACTGACTGCAACGCCACTGGCACTTAACGGAATCTGGTGGAGCATTTCCATCACTTCTATTTTAAAGGGCTTGATTCTATTTATCTGGTTCCAAATTACTATAAAAAAGAAATAATATTACATAAAGAAAGAAGGCATAGTTATGTGGACTTATAACAGTGTATTTTATCAAATTTATCCGATTGGGTTCTGTGGTGCTCCGGTGCACAATGATGGTGTAACGGTTCCCCGCATCCGCAAGATCATGGAGTGGTCCGATTATCTAAAAGACCTCGGTGTAGATTCCATTTTATTAAATCCAATCTTTGATTCCGACAATCATGGATATGACACAAGAGATTTTCGAAAAATCGACTGCCGGCTTGGCACAAACGAAGATTTTTCAGATGTCTGCAAGGATTTGCATGATCACGATATCAAGATTGTACTGGACGGTGTATTTAATCATGTCGGCCGTGGCTTTTGGGCATTTCGTGATGTCCAGGGAAAGAAATGGGACTCTCCATATAAGGATTGGTTCCACATTAGTTTTGATGGTAACAGTTGTTATAACGATGGGTTCTGGTATGAAGGATGGGAAGGACATTTTGAACTGGTCAAATTAAATCTCCAAAATCCGACAGTGGTCGATTATCTTTTGGACTGTGTCCGCTTCTGGATTGATACTTTTGACATCGATGGACTCAGGCTTGATGTTGCATACTGCCTGGACCGCGAATTTATGAAACGTCTGCGACAGTTCACTCAGGAATTAAAGCCCGATTTTGCCTTGATTGGAGAAGTTCTTTTCGGAGATTATAACCAGATTGTCAATGATGAAATACTTCACAGTTGCACGAATTACGAATGTTATAAAGGACTTTATTCCAGCTTCAATTGCATGAATCTTTTTGAAATCGCACATTCCCTGAACCGCCAGTTTGGGCCAGAGGATTGGTGCATTTACCGCGGAAAGCATCTTATGACCTTTGCTGACAACCACGATGTCACAAGACTCGCCATCATCCTGACTAACCCGGCACATATTCCGCTGGCATACGGTCTGCTTCTTGGTATGCCAGGCATACCATGCCTTTATTATGGAAGTGAATGGGGCGAAAAAGGCGAGAAAGCACCAGACAATGATTATGCACTTCGCCCATGTTTTGATGCACCAAAACCAAATGAACTCACAAAATTCATAAAAAAATTAATCCAGATCCGTCAAAACAGTGATGCACTCTGCAATGGCTCTTACCGAAATGTAGTGATCCAGAATCATCAACTCATATTCGAGCGTTGCTCAGAAAAAGAACGTATACTGGTCACTGTCAATGCATCTGACTCACCCTATACCGCATGGCATCAAGAATTGAATGGAACGGTCCATGACCTAATTAGTAATACAGAAATTCATATGGACGGAAAATTAGAAATTCCACCATATAGTACGATGTACTTGAAATTTTAATAAGTTCTGCCCTTCGTAAAATTGAATTGGGAACGTAGTCAATCATTGATTAGCTACGTCCCCAATTCATGTGAGATAGGGTTATTTTACTGCCTTGAATGCTTCATCAAGGTCTTGGATAATGTCGTCAATATTTTCAGTACCGATAGAAAGTCTGATAGTGTTTGGTTTGATTCCCTGGTCTAACAGTTCTTCTTCCGTGCACTGGCTATGTGTTGTTGTTGCCGGATGGATTACAAGTGATTTAACATCGGCTACATTTGCAAGGAGTGAGAAGAGCTCCAAATTATCGATAAAGTCTTTTGCTTTCTGTGCATCTCCTTTGATTTCGAATGTGAAGATAGATCCTCCACCGTTCGGGAAGTATTTCTTGTAAAGTTCCTGCTGCTCTGGATCTGTAGATACAGATGGGTGATTTACATGCTCTACCTGTGGATGGTTGTTCAAGTATTCTACAACTTTCAGTGCATTCTGTACATGACGCTCTACACGAAGTGAAAGTGTCTCAAGTCCCTGTAAGAACAGGAATGAATGGAATGGTGAAATTGTTGCACCTGTATCACGAAGCAGGATTGCACGGATCTTTGTAACAAATGCTGCGGCTCCAACTGCTTTTGTGAAGCTGATTCCGTGATAACTTGGGTTTGGTTCTGTCAGTGAAGGGAATTTTCCCGATGCTTCCCAGTCAAATTTTCCTCCGTCTACAATGACTCCACCGATTGTTGTTCCGTGTCCACCGATGAATTTTGTTGCGGAATGTACAACGATGTCAGCACCGTACTCGATTGGTCTTACAAGATAAGGTGTTGCAAATGTGTTGTCTACTACCAACGGTACTTTATGTGCATGTGCAATTTTTGCATATTTTTCTACATCTACTACATCTGAGTTCGGATTTCCAAGTGTCTCAATGAATAATGCTTTTGTATTTTCCTGGAATGCTGCCTCAACCTCTTCCTCATTAAAAATGTCAACAAATGTTGTTGTGATTCCATACTGTGGAAGTGTGTGCTCTAATAAGTTGAAGGATCCACCATAAATATTTTTAGCTGCTACGATGTGATCACCGTTCTGTGCCAGGTTCTCGATTGTGTATGAAATTGCGGCAGCTCCGGAAGCAACTGCAAGTGCTGCAACGCCACCTTCCAGTGCTGCGATTCTCTTTTCGAATACATCTTCTGTTGGGTTTGTCAGACGTCCGTAAATGTTACCAGCATCTGCCAGACCAAATCTTGCTGCTGCATGATCGCTGTTGCGGAATACATAAGATGATGTCTGGTAAATCGGAACTGCTCTTGCATCTGTAACCGGGTCCGGCTGCTCCTGTCCTACATGTAACTGCAATGTCTCAAATTTAAATTTTCTGTTCTCTCTTGTAATTTTTTCACTCATAATCCCTATCTCCTTTTCTTCTACTAAATCTCTATTCACCTTGCCAACAATCTCACTTGTTTTTTGGGTGTGTTTTTTGCAGATTGCTCTGCTATTTTCATTGTTTCTATCAAACACATTTCCTATCTGTTTGATAGGTATATAATAGCATGACAATTCCTACCTGTCTAATATGTAAAAAAGAAAGCCGGCTATAAGTAATTCCTATAGTCAGCTTCCTGTATCTTTCTCATATTTTCATTTTCACTTCTAGCTCTGCTTTTGATCCGCTTTTATATCTTCCACGCCACGGATGTCCATGCCCATAGCTTTGTATTTTCGGATTTCTTCCAGATATTTCTGTCCCAAAGGACTAAGCGCCACACCCTTTCGCTTCAGATAACCAATCGTCATATGCTCATTGGATTTCAGCTTCACTGCACAGTAATCTTCACCATTGAGTCCCTCACATATAATGCCACAGCAAAGTGTGTATGCATTCAACCCTACCATGAGATTTAAAAGGGTCGCCCGGTCATTCGCCCGGATCAGGCGCTTGTATTCGTAAGTACTTAACACTTCCTCTGCAAAATAGAACGAATTATAATTCCCCTGCTCAAATGCAAGACACGGGTATTCTTCCAGTTCTTCTATGGAAATCTCTTCCTTATTTGCAAGAGGATGCCCTTTCCAAAGATAAACATAGACACCACAGTCCAAAATTGGATGAAATTCCAGATCAGACTCCTTAATCATCTTCGTCAATACCTTCTGATTAAAATCATTGATATAAATAATTCCTATCTCGCTGCGGAATTCCTTTACATCTTCAATGACTTCATATGTTTTCGTCTCACGGACCGCAAACTCGTACTCATCCATGCCAAACTGTCTGACCATTTCCACAAATGCATTAACTGCAAATGTATAATGCTGCATAGACACTCCGAATTTTTTCTTTACATTTTTACGTTCAATATAATGAGACTCAATCAGTTCATATTGTTCTACAACTTGTCTTGCGTATCCCAGAAATTCGATTCCTTCCTGGGTAACCGACACCCCTCGGTTGCTTCGCTTGAATAACTCTACTCCAATCTCTGTCTCCAGCTCTTTGACCGCCTGCGACAAACTTGGCTGCGAGATAAAAAGTGCTTTTGATGCCTCATTCATAGACCCGGTATCTGCAATTGTAATCACGTATCTTAACTGTGTCAGTGTCATATCTTACACTCCTGTCTTACGTTTTAGCCTTCTTTGCATATTGGGTTTTCAATGTCTTCATTTTTCATCAGATCTGCAAGAGTAAATCGATCCGTGTACTCTATGATCACATCCCAAAGACCTTCCCAAAACTTCACTGTCCTACACTGTTCATAATGTCCGCATGCATTTGGCTCATCTTCAATGCAGCTTACCGGAGCCAGACTGCCTTCTGCTGCCCGTAAAATCTCTCCAGCTGTATATTCTTCTGGTTTTTTTGCCAGCATATAACCACCGTTATTTCCACGAAAGCTCTTTACATATCCTGATTTCGTGAGAATCGGCATGATCTGCTCCATATATTTCAGTGTAATCCCCTGTCGCTTTGAAATATCTTTTAACCGAATATATTCACCTGTGTTATGCTCTGCAAGATCGATCATGATCCGAAGTGCATACCTTCCTTTTGTTGAAACTTTCATTATTTCACCAGTACTTTCTCGATTTCTGCCATGTACATTATGTGGTAATCTTTCTCCGGATACCATCTCTCATCGTTTTCCGGTGCATCAAAGCACTCTGGTTTCATTTCCTGATGATATAACTTCTTACATACAAAAATCATCTCTGCTTCTTCCACTCCTGTTGTTCCGTCGACCGGATAAGGATGAAGTCCAGCTGCCGCCCACTTATCCTCCACATCACGTCCACTGACTGTTCCACAGTAGTTCAGCGCTTTACGCTCCTCCTCCGGGAGAAATGATAACGTAAAGTGATCCGTCTGATCTACAAATTCTTTTGTATAACGGTTTGGGCGGATGTATGCGGTTGCAACATTCTTTCCCCACATAATACCAAGACCTCCCCAGCTTGCTGTCATCGTGTTTGACTTCTTCTCATCTCCTGCTGTAATCAGCATCCACTGTTTACTTATCTTCTTAAATGGGTTAAATTCAAGACTTTCAATTGGTACTTCATGAAATGCCATATTTCATTCACTCCTTTTATTCTTCAGTTCCATAAACCTGCACTTCTGCAATACAAGTGTCATTCCAGCTCGTCTTGAGACCTCTGTATACCTGCTCAATAATCAGCTTAAGTTCAGAGGTTTTACATGTATCTGAAAATGTGACCCAGTATTCTTTTTTTTCATCTGAAAATGTAACTTTCCGAATTAAATGGTCGGTCTGAATATCCAGTTCTTTCGGTCTGTTATTCTGCTCATACGCAGCATCATCTTTCCAGCTTCCAAGTTTCAGTGCAAGATACTTTACCGTATATGTTTTTTCAAATTTAAGTGTAAGATTTTCACCCTGTCCGTATCCTGCTACATCTTCCTGCCACGACGTCACTTCCTGACCGTCAATTGCTTTCTCGGCTGTGTTATCATCAAGTTCTGAACTCGCCTTGGAAGATACAGGCTGAATCTGTACATAAGAATCAAGATCCACAGGAGTTGCTTCGTCTACAGAAATTGTAATCTCAGCTTCTTTTTTATCTTCCTGTTCCTGCTGTTCTTCCTGCTTTCGTTCTGTCTCGTTTTTCTTCTTATTTGCCTCTATTGTCTTCTGATCCGGCAGTGCATCTTTCGTATCTGCAGTCAGCTCACCTTGCGTCTCACTGACCTGTTTTTCGAACACATGGTAACCGGTCTGTGCAACAACAGAGCCAAGCACGACTCCAGCCAGCACAACGCCGCCTATCATGATCCATGTCCTTGATTTCTTTTTTTCCAGTTTGTACCCACAATGTGGGCAGTAAGATTCTCCATCGTTAATCGGTTTGTCACATCTTGGACACTTCATAGGTTCCACCCTCTACTTATGATAATATTTACCTTTATAATGTTGGGGCAAAAGTCCCCAACATCATTTTATATAATTATATTTTATTTTACAATGACCTTGCGGAAATTTTTCTTTCCTTTTTTCAGAACGATTCCTTCTCCGCCAAAATCTTCTCCGGCAAATGTGTGGGCAATATCTGTGATTTTCTCTCCATCTACAGACACTCCACCTTGCTGTACTGCACGGCGTGCTTCAGATTTGGAAGCTGTCAGGCCGCATTTTACAAGCAGTGTCATAATATCAATGTTGCCATCTGTAAGATCAGCCTCTGTAAGTTCTGTCTTAGGCATATCTGCTGCAGCACCTGTACTAAATAATGCCTTTGCAGCCTCCTGTGCTTTTTTAGCCTCTTCTTCACCATGAACAAGACTTGTCAGCTCAAATGCAAGGATTTCTTTCGCTTTGTTAAGCTCTGCTCCTTCCCATTTATCCATTGCGTCAATCTCTTCTAACGGAAGGAATGTCAGCATACGGATACATTTGAGAACGTCAGCATCTCCTACATTTCTCCAATACTGGTAAAACTCAAATGGGGAAGTCTTGTTTGGATCAAGCCATACCGCACCGCTCTGTGTTTTGCCCATCTTCTTTCCTTCGGAGTTCAGAAGCAGTGTAATTGTCATAGCAGAAGCATCTTTTCCAAGTTTACGACGAATCAACTCTGTACCTGCAAGCATATTGCTCCACTGATCATCTCCGCCAAATTCCAGATTACAGCCGTATTTTTGGAACAACTCATAGAAATCATACGCCTGCATGATCATGTAGTTGAACTCGAGGAAGCTAAGTCCTTTTTCCATTCTCTGCTTGTAGCACTCTGCTGTCAGCATACGGTTTACAGAAAAATGCGGACCAATTTCGCGAAGGACTTCTATATAGTTCAGCCCAAGAAGCCAGTCTGCATTATTAACCATAAGTGCTTTTCCATCTGAGAAATCGATGAAACGGCTCATCTGCTTTTTAAAGCAATCACAGTTATGCTGGATCTGCTCTGGAGTCATCATACTTCTCATATCTGTTCTTCCAGATGGATCTCCGATGTATCCTGTTCCCCCACCGATCAGAGCAATTGGTTTATTGCCTGCTTCCTGCAGACGCTTCATCAGACACAGTGCCATAAAATGTCCTACGTGAAGACTGTCCGCCGTCGGATCAAATCCAATATAAAATGTTGCTTTTCCATTGTTTACTAAATCTCTGATTCTTTCTTCATCTGTTACCTGAGCGATCAGACCTCTCGCCTGTAACTCTTCATAAATTCCCATGATTTTCTCTCCTTTATCTCATTCATATTTTTATAAGGACGATATGTTGGTTCTTATTCGCGCGAGTGCGCATCCTGCCGGAGGCTTTTTTATATAATAGGAAATGCAATTTCCTATTATATAAAAACGTCCTTGTCCGCTACCGGACAAGGACGACATATATCGTGGTACCACCTTATTTTACTGACAGCTTACGCCTGCCAGCCTCATTAAGCCGCATTCACAGCTTAAGCACGTTAACGGGTGCTTCTCGTCACAGCCTACTCGTCCCTGCCTCAGAATACATTTCTCTTACGTTCTTTTTGATTGTACGTCTCCTCATTCTGCATGGTTCTGGATTTCGGTGTGCAGCTTTGGGATGTATTCGTAGTCTCTTCCTTCGTGCGCCTCTCACCTGCCGGCTGCTCTCTGTACGGGTGTATCCACCACTACTTCTTCCCTTCATTGCCTTTGCATATTGGTTATATTTTCTTTACCTGCTGTTATGCTAACTGATTTGACATGCTTTGTCAAGCAGATTGTGTAATACATTTATCCAAGATATACATAATCCTGTTCCGGTGCCTCGGCCGGTTCAATGTGCATCAGATACAGTACCGGCTGCTCTGGTGCAAATGGCTCTGTCGGCTCAAAGGAATATCTTACACGAACACGATACCATTTCTGCATCTGGATATTTGTAACTTTTGGAATCTTACACGGATATCCATACAGACGGACATCATCTGCACAGCAGGTCATAATTTTTCTGACAGGAACGAACATATCATTCTTCATTCCTTTCGGACGAAATGCCTGTGCGACAAACTCAATCTCTTTATCCATATACTGGTCTGGATGATCATATGCATCTACATACCAGATTCCAAAGTCTTCATCTTCAACTTTAATTGGATTTTCCTTAATATCAAATGGCAGGTCTTCAGCTGTCGGCTGAATGATCTTGCCGTCCATTCCTTCAAATATCAACTGTGCCATTGGATTCTGTACCTTAAGTGCACGTCTGAATCCGGAACGATCCACACCTTCCGGGCAACGGTTGATAATGATAAGCTCTGACTCGGTAAGCTGCTCCATCAACATATTTCTCATGTTTTTCAGGTACATATCCAGTGTCGTTCCATTAACAGTAGAATAAATTCCCTGAATCTGCCATTTGCGTGGGTACTTAAGCTGTAACAAATCTTCCAGCTTCCACATTCCATTGTATTCAATGACAACCTGCGCCGGATGATAGTTCTTCTCGCAGTTTGTAAAAAATGCTGCATTTAACTGCTCAAATTTATCTATCTTTAAAAGCACCATATCATTTTCTTCCAGATATTCCTTGGAATATTCTTCCTCACCTTCTTCACAAAGAATCAGAAGTGTAAGTCCCGGTTCGATCCATTCCTGCTCCATCAAAGTATCTTTGACAAGCAACGTCTTTCCACTGTCCAGAAATCCGGTACATATATATACTGGTGTTGGTTCCATCATTGTTTTTGCTGCTCCTTTATATCTTTACTATTGTACATGGAATAATTTAGCCAGTTCGTCTTCTTTGAGATCTGTTCCAATTACAACCATACGTCCTGCATAATCAGCATTTCCATCTCTGACCTCATACTCCTGCGGAACAAGATCAAACTGCTTCCATTTACCGTCTGTCATCTGGATAATTCCTTTGGAACGAAGGATTGTTCCATAAGCATCTGTCTCAGACAATGCTTTCAATAAGTAATCCAGCTCTTCCTCTGTGTACTTGTGCGCAGTTTCCTTACCCCAGCTTGTGAACACTTCATCCGCATGGTGATGATGGTGGTGGCCGCATCCACAACTACACTCCTCATCATGGTCATGATGATGCTCATGGTGATGACCGCATCCACACTCCTCGTCATGATCGTGATGATGCTCATGGTGATGGCCGCATGTACACTCCTCATCATGGTCGTGATGATGCTCATGGTGATGACCGCATGTGCACTCCTCGTCATGATCGTGATGATGCTCAAATAATCCTTCGATCTCTGCACCGTGCTCGAGAGCGTGACGGATTGCGTCTCCGCTCAGCTGATCCCACGGTGTAGAAATGATTGTAGCCTTGTCATTCTTCTCTCTTAAAAGATGTACACAAGCCTCTATCTTCTCGTCTGTCATATTCTGAGTTCTGCTGATTACGATTGTCGATGCATGCTCCACCTGGTTCTCGAAAAACTCTCCAAAGTTGTCCAGGTACATTTTCGCTTTCTTGCCATCTACAACTGTAATTCTTCCTTCTATTTCAATGTCTGCATCTTCTTTTACATTTTCAATCGCTGCTGCAACATCAGAAAGTTTGCCGACTCCTGATGGCTCAATAATTACGTGATCCGGGTGATACTCATCCAGTACTTTTTTAAGTGCTACACTAAAATCTCCGACCAGTGTACAGCAGATGCAGCCTGAGTTCATTTCAGTAATCTCGATTCCTGCATCCTGAAGAAATCCACCATCAATACCAATCTCACCAAATTCATTTTCAATCAGCACAAGCTTCTCGCCTGCGAAAACTTTTTCAATCAGTTCTTTAATAAATGTAGTCTTTCCGGCTCCAAGGAATCCAGATATAATGTCAACTTTTGTCACGTTTATTACCTCTCTTCGATATTAAATACAAAAATAAGTTCCGTTTTTTATATTAACACAAAAAATGTTGTGTTTCAAGGCTATGTAAGCCAAAACTAACCTATTTATTTTTTCTATAAGAGTTCATCATTTATAGTTATTTTGCACAATCTTGCGTATGCATTGACTAACCTATTCGTTATTTCTTACAATAATCACATAGGATTAATCGCAATGAATGTTTGATTCTAACAATCAAAGAGTCAATGTCAAAGAGGAGGAATAATAACATGGCTGATTATGTAAAAATGTGGGAAGACCTTGGAATGGATATCAATAATCATGACAATCTCTGTCAGGTTCTTCCAACAGCAGTTGGGGATGTATTTATGACACAGGAGAACCGACCGAAAGCAATGGATTTCTGGGATATGGTCATTGCTGAGGTACATGGTATCCGCCCGGCTGAATTAATTGAGGAGCAGAAAAAAGGACGCAAAGTATTCGGAACATTTTGCGTATATGTACCAGATGAAGTTGTCATCGCTGCTGATGGTATTGTGACCGGACTCTGTGGTGGTTCCCAGTTCTGGGTTCCGGACGGAGAAAAAGTCCTGCCGAAAAATATGTGTCCGCTTGTAAAAGCTTCTGTTGGTGCAAGACTTGGACGTACCTGCCCATTCTTCCGTATTGCAGACATGTATGTCGGGGAAACTACATGTGATGGCAAAAAGAAAGCTTATGAAATTCTTGGGAAAGACGTTCCGATGCATATTATGGACGTTCCTCAGATGAAACGCGAAAAAGATATTGTAAAATGGAAAGATGAAATTGCTGATTTTGCAAAAATTGTAGAAGACTTCACTGGTAACAAAGTAACACCGGAAAAGCTTGCTGAGGCAATCAAGATCTGTAACGAAAAACGAAAAGCAATGCAGAGAGTTTATGATTGCAGAAAGTCAAAATGTCTGCCAATCTCCGGACGTGATGCTCTGCTTATGACTCAGATTTCCTTCTTCGATGATCCGGTACGTTGTGCCCAGATGTGTAACCGCCTGGCTGACGAACTGGAGCAGCGCATCAAAGATGGTGTATCTGTCGTTCCGGAAGGAACAAAACGTATCCTGATCACAGGAACACCTCTTGCAGTTCCAAACTGGAAATTACACAATATCATTGAGACAAGCGGCGCTGTTGTTGTCTGTGAAGAGATGTGTACCGGAACAAGATACTTCGAAAACCTTGTGGATGAATCTGCCGAGACACTGGACGAGCAGTTCATGAATCTGTCCAGACGTTACATGAAGACAAACTGTGCTTGCTTTACACCGAACACCGGACGTATCGATGACATTCTCCGCATGGTAGATGAATACCAGGTAGATGGAGTCATCGACTGCAGCCTCATGTTCTGCTGCCTGTATGATACAGAGAAACGCGCAGTTGCTGAAGCATTAAAAGAAAAGAACATTCCGGTTCTCTCTCTGGAAACAGATTACACCGATACAGATGCTGAACAGCTCCGTACAAGAATCGGTGCATTTGTGGAGATGTTAAGCAAATAATGGAAGATAAAAACGAACATATCCGCTATTACATACTCTTTGATAATCACACTCAGGGGATGATGCTCCACGAGCTTCTGTGCGATCACGATATCCCGAATCGTATCGCACCGGCCCCTCGGGCGACAGATGGCAAAGCCGCCTGCGGAATGGCGCTTCTGATACATCCTGATGATATTGAAGCTGCCAGAACATGCATCGAAGAGAACAACGCAGAATATGTCAGCATCGTTCCATTAGAGAACCAACTTCATAAAAAGAGAGACCGATATTGTTAATTGCGTAAAAAAACGAGACATTTTTCAATGTCTCGTTTTTAATCTCATAATATGTATTACAGTAATCCACCAATTGATAAGAATAATGGTGCGAATACGAGAGATACTACTGTCATAAGTTTGATCAGGATGTTGATAGACGGTCCTGAAGTATCCTTGAACGGATCTCCTACTGTATCACCAACAACGGCTGCTTTGTGAGCCTCGCTTCCTTTTCCACCGTGATGTCCTGTCTCGATGTACTTCTTAGCGTTATCCCATGCTCCACCTGCGTTGGACATGAAGATTGCCATAAGAACTCCTGTTACAAGAGCTCCTGCAAGAAGTCCGCCAAGAGCCTCAACGCCAAGAACGATACCTACAACCAATGGAGCTGCTACTGCCATAACTCCTGGGAGAAGCATCTCGTGAAGAGCTGCTGTTGTAGAAATTCCTACACATGACTTGTAGTCCGGTTTCTCCTCACCTTTCATGATGCCCGGTTTCTCACGGAACTGACGTCTTACTTCCTCGATCATCTTGTAAGCTGCTTTAGATACTGACTCCATTGTAAATGCGGAGAACAGGAATGTAAGCATACCACCGATAAAGATACCGATGATTACTTTGTAATCAAGGATACTGATGGAATCAAGTTTAACTGCCTGTGCGTATGATACGAACAGTGCAAGTGCTGTAAGAGCTGCAGATCCGATAGCGAATCCTTTACCCATAGCTGCTGTTGTGTTACCAACAGAGTCAAGTTTGTCTGTGATGTCACGAACTGACTCCTCAAGACCAGACATCTCTGCAATACCACCGGCATTGTCAGCGATCGGTCCATAAGCATCAACTGCAACAGTGATACCTGTTGTTGAAAGCATACCTACGGCTGCAAGAGCAATTCCGTAAAGTCCAAATGTCTGATATGAAATAAAGATAGCTACACAGATCAGAAGAAGCGGGATAGCTGTTGATTTCATACCAACTGCAAGTCCACTGATGATTGTTGTAGCTGCACCTGTCTCAGACTGCTCTCCGATTCCCTGAACCGGTTTGTAATCTGCAGATGTGTAGTACTCTGTAATATTACCAATGATAACGCCGACAATCAGACCAGCGATTACTGCGATTGCTGCGTTCATGTTTCCAAATAATGTCCAGCTAAGTGCCAGAGATACGATGATAACTAATGCTGCAGATACATAGCTTCCTCTTGTAAGAGCTTTCTGCGGGTTAGAGTTCTCATCACCTTTTACAAAGAATGTAGCAATGATAGAAGCGATCAGTCCGCATCCGGAAATAGCCAGTGGGAATAATACTCCTTCTACAGCTGCCACACCAACACCAAGTGTCAGAGCAGATACTAATGATCCAACATATGACTCGAACAGGTCAGCACCCATTCCTGCTACGTCACCTACGTTATCTCCAACGTTGTCAGCGATAACTGCCGGGTTACGCGGGTCATCCTCTGGAATACCAGCCTCAACTTTACCTACAAGGTCAGCTCCTACGTCAGCTGCCTTTGTATAGATTCCTCCACCTACACGTGCGAAAAGCGCGATAGATGAAGCACCAAGACTGAATCCAAATAATACGTCTGTGTTCTTAGTAAAAATGTAAACAAGGCTGACACCAAGTGCACCAAGTCCTGCTACACACATTCCCATAACGGCTCCGCCTGAGAATGCAATTGAAAGAGCTTTGTTCATTCCGTGCTCTTTTGCAGCGTTAGCTGTTCTAACGTTAGCTTTTGTAGCAACTGTCATTCCGCAGTATCCTGCGATTGTTGAGAACAGCGCTCCAACTACGAAACAAATAGCTTCAATCCAGTTTTGAATTCCTACTCCGATCAGTACGAACAGTACTGCAACGAAGATAACAAGAATCTTGTACTCTGCACCTAAGAATGCACGAGCACCTTCAGCGATTGCATCTGCAATCTCTTTCATTCTGTCAGTTCCAGCGTCCATTTTGCTTACTTTATTTGCAAGGTATGCAGCAAATAACAAAGCTACTACAGCCGCAACCGGAACCAGATACATGTAATTGTCCATTGTCCAATCCCTCCATAGAATTATATATCCTAGATAGTTTATCACAGAGTTCTTAATAATTCAAAGAAAAAATACAAATTTCTTATTTTTTTCTTACATTTTTCTTATATTCTTCTGTTGAAAGCGTTTACAGTGGATAATCTATTGATACAAGCACCAGTCCGTTCGGCGGTGCTGTTATTCCCTCGGAAGTATGTTCCTTCGCCTCCAGAATATCTCTGATTTTCTCTGGTTCATAGAATCCACGCCCCACACGGATCAGCGTTCCGGCAATGATACGAACCATATTATATAGGAAGCCGTTTCCCGTTACACGAATAACGATTTCTTTTTCATTTTCTAAATTTGAATTTTCCTGTCCCCAATTCGAAGCCTGGAACTTATACATTGGAATCTCTGTAATTGTTATTTCATGCACTGTACGCACGGTATCTTTCGCATTAGTCCGTACATTGCAGAAGCTTGCAAAATCATGCTCCCCTAAAATGTATTTCGCACCTTGTCTCATCTTTTCCACATCTAAATCGAAAGAAACGAAGGTGCTGTACCGGTTTTTCAGCGGATTTCTCACCTTCGCGTTATAAATGTGATATTCATATGTTTTGGATATCTCGTTCTGATATCTCGGATGCCAATCTATCTGCACTTCGTCAGATCTTACGATCACAATATCTTCCGGCATCTTCTGATTCAGTGCATATGCGAACCGGTCTCCCGGAATCCGGGATTCTGTATCAAAAACGGCTACATTTCCAAGTGCATGTACTCCGGAATCTGTCCGGCTTGCACCTATGATCCGGATATCTTCTCCGGTCAGTTTACTGATCTGTCTATTTAGGATTTCTTCTATTGTAATACCGTTCGGCTGAATCTGCCAGCCACAGTAATTGGTACCGTCATAGGCAACTACTATCCGAATTCTTCTCACTCTTCAAAACCTCCTGTTAAAAAATCCAGATATGAAACGGTACATATCTTCCAATCACGAATACTGCTGCCACATAAAGAATCACAATTGCATAGGCCACACGGTCACGGCTCACATAACGAAGCGGTTTCATCTTCGTACGTCCTTCTCCTCCGTGGTAGCATCTTGCCTCCATCGCCATGGCAAGGTCATTTGCATGGCGGAACGCAGATACAAAAAGCGGTACAAGGATTGGAATCATAGCTTTTGCTCTTTGAAGCATATTTCCACTTTCAAAATCTGCACCTCTGGCAATCTGTGCCTTCATAATCTTGTCCGTCTCCTCCAGAAGAATCGGGATAAAGCGAAGTGCTATAGACATTGTCATAGCGATCTCGTGAACCGGAATATGAATTTTGTTCAACGGTCCAAGCAGCTTCTCAATAGCATCTGTCAGCTCATTCGGCGTCGTTGTAAATGTCATTAATGATGATCCAATAATCAGATAAATCAATCGGATCGCCATATACACCGCATTTACCAGTCCTTCTTCTGTGATCGTAAAGATCCACCAATGAACCAATGTGTCACCGCCTCTTGTCAGGAACAACTGAAATAATACCGTCAACATCAAAATCATGATAATCGGCTTCAGACCTTTCACAATATAACCAAACGGTACTTTTGACAAACGTACTACCATCACAAGAAATGCGGTCGCAATGATGTATCCTGGAATACTCCGAAACAGGAATAATGAAATCAAGAATAAAAGTGTGGATACAACCTTCACTCTTGGATCCAGTCTGTGCAATATACTTTTTGCCGGATAATATTGTCCTATTGTAATGTCTCGAATCATTTTTTATATCTCCAATATCTATTTACAAGCCTTTTATCTTTTTTTGCTATTGTCTTCCTAATGCATGCATAATCTCATCTGCTGCCTCTTCTACAGTTGTAGCAGTCACACCTACCGGGAATCCTTTCATCTTCAGATCATGCATAATGTATGTCACCTGCGGTGCTGCAAGTCCGACCTTCTCCAGTTCCTGATAATGTGCGAACACATTTTTCGGGGTATCGTTATACATCACTTCACCACTGTTCATCACAATCAACCGATCCGCATATCTGGCGATATCCTCCATACTATGGGAAACCAGAATAACCGTCAGATCCGATTCCTTGTGCAGATATGCAATCTGATCCAGAATCTCGTCGCGCCCCTTCGGATCTAATCCCGCAGTCGGCTCGTCCAGTACAAGCACCTTCGGACGCATTGCCAGTACCCCGGCAATTGCAACTCTTCGCTTCTGCCCTCCTGAGAGTTCAAATGGTGATGATTTATAATATTTTTCTTTTAATCCTACAAGCTTCAATGCCTCCAGCGCCCGTGCCTCACACTCTTGCTGTGACAATCCCTGATTCTTCGGTCCAAAACACACATCCGTCAGCACATCTATTTCAAATAACTGATACTCCGGATATTGAAACACAAGCCCCACCTGGCTTCTGAGTGCCCGCATATCGTACCCATCCTGGTAAATGTTCTTTCCATTATAATAGATGGCTCCGCTTGTTCCTTTGATCAGTCCATTCAGATGCTGGATCAGCGTAGACTTTCCGGAACCTGTATGTCCGATGATCCCCACAAATTCTCCATGTGGAATCTCCAGGCAAATGTCTTTTAACGCATGTTTTTCGTAGGCTGTGCCTTCACTGTATACATAATTCAAATGTTCTATTTTAATTGACATAATGCCTCCACCAGTTCTTCCTTCGTCAAAATTCCATCCGGAATGTCAAGTCCTCGTTTCTTAAGCTCGTCCGCAAGAATCGTCACCTGCGGAACATCTAATCTGTAGTGCTTCAATGTATCGACCTGAGAGAAGATTTCTTTCGGTGTTCCTTCCATCACTACATGCCCGTGATCCATAACATAAATCTTGTCTGCATCGACCACTTCTTCCATATAATGTGTGATCAGTATAACCGTAACTTTCTTCTGCTCTCTTAACTTCTGCACTGTTTTTAAAACTTCTTTTCTCCCCATCGGATCCAGCATAGCTGTCGGCTCATCAAGAACGATGCATTTCGGCTCCATAGCGATGACCCCGGCAATTGCTACACGCTGCTTCTGTCCACCGGAAAGCTTATTGGGTGAATGATGCCGGTAAGAAATCATTCCAACAGATTTCAAACTGTCTTCTACACGTTTCCAGATTTCGTCGGTTGGTACGCCCAGATTCTCCGGGCCAAATCCAACATCTTCCTCCACGACCGTTCCGATAATCTGATTGTCTGGATTCTGAAAAACCATGCCCGCACTCTGTCTTACATTCCACAGCTCGTTCGGATCTTTCGTGTCACGTCCGTCTACCCACATCGTTCCATCAGTTGGCACAAGAAGAGCATTTATTTGTTTTGCCAATGTGGACTTTCCTGAACCGTTATGACCAAACATTGCAATAAACTGCCCTTCTTTCA
>ENA-OQNI01000191-OQNI01000191.1-human-gut-metagenome-genome-assembly--contig:-NODE-191-length-99334-cov-8.146028_pt1 | contig 99334 bp, 108 predicted proteins | sample MGYA00242627_ERZ504876 | MGnify/ENA primary metagenome ERZ504876 (study PRJEB26092, sample SAMD00036386) | human gut metagenome | host: Homo sapiens | study: EMG produced TPA metagenomics assembly of... | reverse complement strand
TACTTTTTGGTGTATAATAGTTTTGCATCTTAGAGTCTTTCTAATTGTTGTTGTGGTGATTACAATTATATCTCTCTGAGATGTTTTTTGATACCCTTAGGTGGCTAACTTCATTTTAGAACTTTCCACCGTTATTCTATCATGCGTAAAGGATGATAAAAAAATGATTGGTCACTAAACCTTGTAAATACATAGCTTCTTTGATCTGCTGATAATCTTCTTTTAGCGTATAAAAAATCGAAACATGACTGACAAAGGTATGATTAAACTATCAAGAAATTTCATTTTCTTTAAAGATGCTACTAAATCACTCATAGCTCAAAACTGCCTTTAAAACCAAATACCATATCGACAATAACCGAATATATCCAACAACGTCGTATGGCACTAGCAGAGCAGCTCTTAATGACAACTCAACTTGAAATCAAAGAGGTGGCTATCGCCGTTGGCTACACTTCACATAGCCGATTTTCAAGCTTATTTTAAAAGTATGTTGGCGTTTACCCACACGATATTAAAAAACAACCTAAAAATAAAGAAAAAGGCCCATGTCACAACTACCTCAATAAACTCTGTGACGTAAAGAAAGCCACCGAAAATGGCTCTATAATTTCTGTAGTGGGTAATTCCACTTTGGAGATTAGTAGAAAATTTATTAATCCTTAACCCAAGTTTCTCTTGATTGTAAATAAATTCTACTCATTATTTTAATTTGAAAATTGTCAGGAAATTTCCAAGAGTTATCAAGAGTTATATTGATAGAAATATTACATAATATTATAATTGATTATGATTTATTTTGAAAGGGTATGTATTTATTGTGGAACATTCTGAATTAATTGTTATGCTGACACATAACGACCTAACGGTCTTAAATGCTGCAGAGATTTTTGATCAATGTAAAAACTCAAAAGCTCAATATTGGGGGTTTAAAGAGGAGCCACTTCCCTTAGAGGAAATGAAAAAGCTATTTAGCTACATGAAAGCTTGTGGTAAAACTACGTTTTTAGAGGTTGTCGCCTACAGTGAGGAGGAAGGCTTAGAGGGTGCAAAATTAGCGCATGAATGTTGCTGTGATATTTTGATGGGTACTATTTTCAGCGACAAAATAAACAAATTTTGCCAGGAAAATAAGATGAAGTATATGCCATTTTTAGGTAATATTACAGGACGTCCATCTGTTTTGGAAGGTTCAATCGATAGTTTCATTGATGAAGCAAATCAGTATTTGGCTAAGGGCGTATTTGGATTTGATTTATTGGGTTATCGCTATACTGGTGATGCAGAATTGCTAAACAAGACTGTTGTAGAATCAGTTGATGCACCAGTTTGTTTGGCAGGTAGCGTCGATAGTTTTGAAAAATTGGACCATATCAAAGAGATTAAACCCTGGGCTTTTACAATCGGGAGTGCCTTCTTTGAGAAGAAATTTGGCGATGATTTTGCTGAGCAAATTGATATCGTCTGTGACTATATGGCCAACTGATTATGTTTTGTTACTGCCGTAAATGCCTTGAGTTCCCCAAGTTTTAAAAGACAAAAAGAAGACCTAATACCTTGGATTTTAGGTATTAGGTCTTCTTTTGAATTATGATCGAATCATTTCTGCAGGGATAAGTTTTGGATCAAACATAATTTGTGATTTATTATCCCAAATTAATTCTTTAGCAGTTACTTCTTCAGATTTTTTATCGATAGTTTGACGATAAATTTGTGAGCGACGATAATATTTATCGTTTTTGCGAATAACATGATGATCTTCTTCTAACAGTTCGTAACGGTTATCAAACGGTTTCTCGCTACGTAATTCTGCTTCTAGTGTCTCACCTTGGACAGACATACAGATCTGAATTGTTTGGTCAGTTGAGTTTTTGAATCGGTAATCAACATAATTATAAGCAACTGATGTCCCATTAGCAAATGGGACACGATGATCAAAGTCTGCAGCTAAGGCATCTGAGTGTGTATTTAGTTCTGTAATTTCAAGAGGGCTATGTAAAATCAGTAAATTGAGCGTATTTGCTAAGTTACAAAGTCCCCCACCTGTTTCAGCTTCTACACTATCGCCAATGATGACACGACCATCCATATAGCCTTTTTTCTCATTGATCTTGCCGACAAGATGCCAAAAAGAGAACTCCTCTCCAGGTTCCATAATAATTTTATCCATGGTTCGTGAAGCAATATCGATATTATGGGCTTTATTATATTGTAGTTCTGGGTCAATACCAGGTCCTTTTTTGATAAGGTTGGATTGGTGAACTGAGACAACATTGGGTAGTAATTGATCAGATTTTGTTGTGGCAAAAACTTTCTTTTCCCTAGCATTCTTGAGGTGGCGTTTGAAGATTTCCTTATATACCGAAATTTTATACGTCGTTGGGCTTATTTCACTAAACAATAAATCTTTATTCCAAAATACCATATTTTTAATGCTCCCTTACCTTGGTGATAGTGCCTAAGCGATTATAGTAACGCTTGCTCTTAACATATACTTTAAGAAAAAGCGATTCTAGCTTGCGCTTTTTTCCGATATTGATCTCGTGAGGGTGTCGCAAAAATTTCACTAGGATGCTTGCTATACCAACACGATTAGCTCCTAAGACATCCGTAAAAATTTGATCACCGATAAAGATAATGCATTCCTTAGGCAAGCTAAGTTGTTTAATAGCGCTTAGGTACTGGTCAGGTCTGGGCTTGTCTGCCAGTCCGATAAATCCAGTATCATTGATATTGGTCAAAAATGCTTCAATCCGCTCTGGACTATTATTTGATAAGATGAAGGTCTTAAAGCCAATAGTCTGGAGTGTTTTGAATAGGTCTTCTACCTCTGGTGTTGCTTCTTCACCATGTTGAACGAGTGTTTGATCAATATCGAAGATGATTGCCCTAAAGCCTTTATCGTATAATTTCTGATAATCGATCACAAAGACATCTTCAACATAATTGTAAGGAAATAATGCTTTCAGCATTTGGATAAATTCTTTCTAAATAGGAATATTACTCTAATAGTCTATCAGATAATATTAGAATTGTCTATATTATTTAGATGCCGTTTAAAGTAAAGAAAAGGATGTTTACCATCCATTTGTTATGCTTAGGATTCCATTTTCTCGATTTTTAGATAAACCGATTCAGAAAGAATAGCCACTATTATTGGGAGCTTGTATAAATATGAAAAACGAGGTTGGAATACCTTTAAAGACCGACCTCATTTTGAATATTAAAAAATTAATAAAGCGTAGGTTACCAAGACACTGATCATGCTAAATAAGGATCCGATGAGGTAATATTCTGCAAAGCCTTGATTTTTGGAAATCATATCGTAACGGGCAATGGATTTTGCGGTAAAAACGAGAGCTATAGCTGCATACTACCCGAGAATGAGAAAGATTCCGATAATGGCTAGGTAATGACAGAATTGATCGACCGTAAAGAGGTAAGCTGGCCACCTACCGTTTGTAAATTTGGGGGCTAAGAAAAATTTAGCATAGTCGATTAGCATATGAAGTTCTTACTTCTTCCCGCGTTTTTTCTTAGCTTTTTTCATTTTGTTTGCCATGCGTTTCATTGATTGTTTCATAGCAAATTCACCAATTTTACCTTTGAATCCGCCACCCATCATTTGGCTAAGATCCATGTCTCCACCAAGCGCTGATAGGTCTGGCATACCATTTCCACCCATCATGCCTTCAAGCGATGACATATCCATACCATTTGGCATGTTTTTAGGAAGGTTATTTGGATTGATTCCCATTTTTTTCATCATTTTTTCCATGTCACCAGACATGACACCTTGCATCATTTGTTTTGCTTGGTTGAAATCTTTGATGAATTTGTTGACATCAACAAAGCTGTTACCTGAACCAGCTGCAATACGACGACGACGGCTAGGTGTTAGCAAATCAGGATTTTCACGTTCTTCAGGTGTCATTGATGACACGATAGCACGTTTACGAGCGACAGCTTTTTCATCGACTTTAAAGTTTTTAAGTGCAGGGTTATTAGCCATACCAGGAACCATCTTAAGAAGATCTTCCATTGGTCCCATATTTTGCACTTGGTCAAGTTGTTCGATGAAATCGTTAAAGTCAAAGGTGTTTTCACGCATTTTTTCAGCGAGTTCCATTGAACGTTTTTCATCGTATTCTTGACTTGCTTTTTCGATCAATGTGAGCAAATCACCCATGCCAAGGATACGGCTTGACATACGGTCTGGGTGGAAGGTTTCGATATCAGTGATTTTTTCACCAGTACCAGTGAATTTGATTGGTTTACCAGTGATTTCGCGGATAGAAAGTGCCGCACCACCACGTGTATCACCATCAATCTTAGTCAAGACAACCCCAGTGATATCCAATTGTTTGTTGAATTCGTCAGCGACATTAGCAGCTTCTTGACCAATCATGCTATCAACAACCAAAAGAATTTCATTTGGTTTAGCAAGAGCTTTAACATCACGAAGTTCTTGCATCAAAGCTTCATCGATTTGCAGACGACCAGCTGTATCGATGATAACGTAGTCGTTGTGGTTTTCTTTGGCTTGTGCAAGACCGTTTGTTACGATTTCAACGGCTGAGTGGTCAGTTCCCATATCAAAGACTGGAACATTAATTTGGCTACCAAGAGTCTTCAATTGGTCGATGGCTGCTGGACGATAGATATCAGCCGCAATCATCATTGGACGTGCATTTTCTTCTTTAATCAGCTTGTTAGCCAATTTACCAGCAAATGTCGTTTTACCAGCACCTTGAAGACCGACCATCATAATGATTGTAGGAATTTTAGGTGATTTTTCAAGCTCAGCTGTTTCAGAACCAAGGATTTCTGTTAATTCTTCGTTAACGATTTTAACGATTTGTTGTGTTGGGTCGAGCGTATCAATGATTTCATGACCAACAGCACGTTCACGAACACGTTTGATAAATGTCTTAACGACCGGAAGAGCAACGTCAGCTTCAAGCAAAGCTAAGCGAATCTCCTTGGTTACTTCTTGAACATCTTTTTCAGATAGCTTTTTCTTTCCGCGAATATTTTTAAAAACCCCTTGCAGGCGTTCTGTCAAACTTTCAAAAGCCATAATAAATTCTCCTACCTAAATCTATAAATTATCAATTATCTGTAAATTAATCTCGGTTATCAATACTGCTCAAAATGGCAATCTTTTCTTTCAAGAAATCATCTGATGGGTATTTATCCAAAATCTCATCAAAAATCTGACTGCGAACAATATAATCCGAATACATGTGCAGCTTCATCTCATAAGCTTCTAAAATCTTTTCAGTACGTTTGATATTATCATAAACTGCCTGACGGCTAACACCGAATTCCTCAGCAATCTCAGCCAAGCTATAGTCATCCGCATAATACAGTTCGATATAATTCATCTGCTTATCTGTCAAAAGCGCAGCATAAAACTCAAAAAGAGCATTCATACGATTGGTTTTTTCAATTTCCATAGCCTTTATTTTACCATATTTTGCCTAATTTTAATAGTCAGAATTGGTTAATCACATCCAATAAGTCATAAAAGTCGTAAGTGATATCAGTTTAGAAGCAAAAATTAGTGTAACTTTCTTTAAAATGATACAATAAAGCAAGGTTGAGACTGAGTTTAAATTGGTGACGATTTATCCAAAGAGTGCATTTGCACTAGGTAGAGGTGCTGCCGCCTCGATTTTTTCAAGGAAAATCCCCGAGGGTTCTCAACCTTTTTATATTTGATGACAAAAGAGAGCAAGAAAACTTGCTCTCTTATTTTAATTATTCTCCAAATAAAATTCGAAGCGGTCGCCGACATACTGACTGTGTACGTACTCAAATGGTCGGCCGTCTGTGAAATATGAGACCTGTGTCAAAGCCAGCACGGCATGATTTTTCGGAACCTTAAGGTAGTTAGCCACGCGCTCACTCGCATTTTTGGCATAAATGGTTTGCTGACTCTTACCAATCTCATAGCCATTATCCGTCAAAGTCTGGAAGAAATGCTCCGTGATATCCTCACGCTTAAACTCACGAATCAACTTCTCTGGGATTGACGCCACCTCAAAAACAAGTGGCATATTATCCGCATAACGCACGCGCTCCATACGAACCACATAATCACTAGTTTTCAGTTGCAACTGCTGAATCTCAGTCTCATTGGCAGGCTTACGCTGATAAGAAACCACCTGAGATGACGGGGTCTTGCCTTGCGAACGCACAATCTCTGTGAAACTCGTTGTCCCGCGCATCTTCTCTTGCACACGATGACTCGCCACATAAGTCCCGCTACCCACACGGCGCTCAAGAATCCCTTCTTCCACCAAAAGCGTAATCGCCTGACGAAGTGTCATACGACTCACCTCGTAGTCATCTGCCAAATCACGCTCACTCGGCAAACGCTGACTAATCTCCCAAAAACCATCGTCAATCTTTTTCTTTAACGCATCATGAATTCTAATATACGCTGGAATCATAACCTCTACTCCCGTTCTGTTCTAAATAACTTAGCTCTATTTTAGCATAAAATCAAGGAAGTTTTTAGCTAAGAAATAAGATTATAAATTTTTTCCAGCCTAAAAGTCAATGTTAAGATATTATCTATCCTGTAAGATATAGAACTTTAAAATACTAAAGAAAAATCAATGCTTCCAATAGGAATTGCATTATCTACTAATTTAAATAATTCTTGTCCATCTGACGTCATATCAAAATCATCTATTGAATCTAATGTTAAAAGTATGAAATGGTTATTATTATCAGGTAAATCAAACACCATTTCCATTTCCTCTGAATTCTTTTCTATAATTCTTTTAAATGTCATTTGAGGATATATATTATATTCTAATAAATCTACCTTCGCTCCAAATAACTCTAGCGATAACTCTACAGGTCGAATTACCCCTATCTTTTCATCTTCATTTAATTCATGTTTTGAACCGTCGTATTTTCCTTTATCAAATAAAAGACTTATCTGTTTTTTATGTTTAAGTGCTACTACTCTTTTATTAACAAATGATTCAAATAATAATTTTGTAAAAAAAACATCATCATTATCTATTTTCTGCGGAAAATTAAATGAAATATCTAATTCTTTTTGAATATATTTTAATGCAGTAAAGAAACTATGATTGTATTTAAAACTCTCAATTTGTTGCTTATCGGGTTTCATATTTTTATTATAAATAGTCATACCTTCTGAAAAGAAAGAACATATAATATCTTCATTTTCAAAAAAATCATTTAAAGTTGTTAAACAATTATAATTAAGACCAGCTATAATTTTTATTTCACTTGTATCCTCATGAACTATTAGCTCTAGTTTTATTAAATGATTACTATCAGAAACAATTTTTATTTCCGTTAAACTTGCATATGGAATCCTTTTAATAGGGACAAAAAGCTCATGATTTCCTATTTTTATTTTCAAAGGTTCCAAATCTGGAAATTTTTCAACTGGACCTATAAATTGTTGCGTTACTCCTGATCCCCTTAAATGAATAATTGTTGGAGGGTTGTTTTGAAGGGCTTGATCTAATTTAAAAGGTTTCTGAGTTCTATATATAGCTTCTTGTAATTCATCAATATTTCGAATTTTCATTCCTTCAAACTCTACAGGAAACTTAATTCTTACTTGAAATGAATTTTCTTTAAGATTCTTTTTAGAACGTAAACAATACATATCGTCTGTTCCAGCCATTAATTCATAGGAATATCCTTTTGGAGCCTGTGAATTAAGTTTTCGCTTTAATGCAGTTGGGGTTTTCAGTTTCTTATTATTTTTTGGATAAAAAACTGAATTGAACTTTGAATCAACCATTACCAATCCTCCTTCAATTCATTATAAACCATTATTTTTGAAATAAGGACATCTTTTTCTTCACGCGAAAGTTTTTTCCCTTTTCTCTTACTTCTAATAAAATTTATTAAACGATTCCTATTTTGAACAGTATCAACAAAAATATAGCGTATATCATCAACTTCAAAATTCAATTTCCCATTCTTTGTTAGCGGCAAGCTCTTCGTATAAATATTATTAACTTTTTCTGCAAGTATATCTCCTTCATTAATTAACATTAGCGGAAGCTCCTTTGGATTAAGTTTAGGTATATATCTCCACTCATGTTCATCTTGAAAATTCTTAGTTATCTCTATAGTGTTTTTATTTTGATCTCGTCGTTTCATCTTTCCTGAGTATGGTTTAACGATTCTAATATATTCAAAAACAAAATTCGTCAAAATATTAAAAGCATCAGAACCTATGCTCAACTCTTTTGCATACTGATTTAGTAGCAAATTCATAGTATTACTAAGCTCCTCAACAATAACTGATTTTGCATTTAAATAGTGAATTGGTTGTATGCCCTTGTTAATTCCAAATTTTTTATGAAATGCTATAGAAAATTTACCATATCCTTTATCATCAGGTAGTAAAGGATTCCCTTCCGCATGATAACTGATTTGATGTAGTGGAATATCGCAAAAACAAGTCATTGGGATGTACCACTCAACTAAATCTTCCGATTTATATTTTAATTTTAAATAACTTATATCCTCAGGATAGTATCTTGGTGATATTGACATATTTAAAATTACTTTCTCCAAAAAAGAATACTCAGGCATAAAATTAAATAAGGCATTCGCAGTTATTTTAGATTGAATATCTCCGATGTCACCTATTTCTTTTTTAGCTTGATAACTTTTTGCTTCTGTCATTCTATCTTTTGTCTTCTCCTTTACCTAAAAATACTCTTTTAATATTTTTTCTTTACTCATTGCTTCTTTCAACGCTTTTTGCAATTCTTCATCAACAGCAAACAGATACAAGCCGTTAACGCCACGAGTTAGTAAAACATTCAGTTCATTTTTTAATAATGTTTCGCCAAATTTCATTTTAGCTCCATCGGACAGTGTTCTATTGCGAATGGCTTTTTCGTTACAGCTAGCGCTTGGATCAAAAATGATTTTTCCATCACGATATTTTACTGATGGTCCAATAATAACTGCAGCGTAGTTTAAGTCAAATCCTTGGATGGTATACGTTGAACCAACTTCAGCAATTGTTTGTTTCTGTTCTGCCCAAGAAAGATTTTTTGTTGCTTTATCTTTTGGTAACTGTAAATTCCAAGGCATTGAAAAATCCCCAATTGTCACATTCCAGTACTTGTCATCTTCTGGTTTACCTTTTTGTTTAAATTTCCAATCGTAAGTTGCCAACATTCGTGAAATACCATTTTCTTGATGTTGATCTTTCTCCTTGATGGCATCATACATTTCTTGTGGAGAATCAAATACTCTAAAATCATATTTATCATCTTTTCTGAACGGATAAATAACTTGCTCGTCCACTAAACTGCGAATCCAATCAATGGTTGATTGTTGGGCATTAATTCGCATTTGATTGCGTAATGATACTATATACTGAGCATCTAATCTAATTTCTGCTAAATCATCACTTTCCCAAATTTGTTCAGTTGTCAAAATTTGATTTTCATCAAAAACGGCTACAACAACTTTGGCATTTGCTAATAAATCTTTTAAGTGATTTTTTCCTCGATATGATTGTTTCCCCTGAGTTAATAATAAGTGCGCCTCATCAACAATGACAATATCAGCTTTTGAATTAGTTTTAGACTGTAAATTAATAAAGCTTGTTGGTTTCATAACAACATCGACGCCATTTTTATTATTCAGCCCCAATTTCTTTGCCAATTGCTGATAAACCGTTAATTGTTGTTCATGATTAACCAAAAGATGAACAGACACTTTATCTTTATCAATAGGAAGCTCATCTGAATTAAACAGTTCATATAGTAAACTGCTCATCAAAACAGTCTTCCCAGAGCCAGCTTCTCCCTCAACTAAGATTAATTCTCCATCCATATTTTGGCTTAAAATTGAAAGAATATGAAGGATAATTTCATTTTTTGCATTATTTTGCTCTTTGGTTAATTTATGAAAAGGTGAAGCTTTAAATAATGCAGAGTCACGAATAACAGATTCTAATGGGAAAAGTACACTATTTAACGAATGTAACTTTCGCCATACTTTTGAAAAAATTGAATCCATCATATCAGAAGTATAGTAATCATTTTGAGGATTTCCTCTTCGATTACTAACATTTTTTACAGATTCTGAACTTAATAAATATTGTAGGAGTTTATTTTCAATATCTAGCGTCAGCGATTTATTAAAATAACGATGGCCTATGATATACATTTCAGAAGTTGTTGACCCTTTTAATTTTTTAAAATCTTCACGAGTCTCGTCATTTAAATGTTGTTTTGTCCGACGTTTAATATCAGAAGTTTCCCCGACGTAAACACTGTAATTATGCTTTTTATTAGATAGTTCATCATCAATGATATAGACCGTTGGATAATCTAAAAGTAATTGTTCATCTTTCCCAGAGAGATTCTTATCTTTAATAGCTTTTTCCGAGAAAGAATTATAACTCACCTTTTCTATAATTGGTGAAATATTATCTTTAAGTGGCATAATCTCAATCCTTTTCTGAAAACGTTTCGTTGCTTTCTATTATATCACTTATATATCACTTAAAATAAAAAAATCTTAACCATCCAAATAAAAAACTTACCTAGCTCTTTATAAAACTAGGTAAGTTATTCTTGGTTAGTCTTCACATTCTTCATCCTCATCCTCTTCCAACCCACTAACTGTCGTTGGCGTTTGTTGGCTTGGTCTGCAATGTATTTCATAACGGTTTTAGATGCTTTTGCAGTGCCGTTGTTAGATAACTCTGAAAAGCTTTCGTCATATTTATCAACTATTCTTTTTACTTCTTCCTTCGTGGTCATTGTAGTCCCCTTATCTCTCCTCACACTCCCTCGACTTCGACGCCGATTGCTAGGATGTCCTTAGTTTTGATGAGGTGGTAGTGGGACTTTGTTTTGATGGTGATTTCTTGTGGGGTGATTTCGGTGATTTTGCCTCTGAGTTGTTGGCTGTGGTCTTTGTCTTTTGCGGTTGTAAAAACACCAGTGAGGTGGCTGGTGTAGAGTTGGCTTAGGAGAAGAGCTTTTTGGTCTTTGGTAAGGTTGGTGTGTAGGAGTTCTTTGGTTTTGTCAGCTTTTAGTGAGCTGGTGTGTTCTGATAAGAAAAAGCCCATCCATTTTTCCATGCCTCTGTCGTAGTGCTCACGCGCCGCTTGAAATGGTAAATAACTGCGGTCAATCATCTTAACTTAATCCATCCAATCCTCCTGCTGAATGCCCTCCGACCAATTTGCTGCGCTCTAAACTGCGTGAGGCTTCCTGCAGAGCATTAGCCTTTTGAATAGTCGTAAAGCCGAACTGATCATGAATAGCATCAATAGCTGATTGGAGCCTTTCTTCTTTTTCTATTTTTTCAATATCATCAAATAAAGAAAACGTAGTGTACGATTCATCGACTAAGCCTGAATAAGATACCGCGATATGTCTGACTGCACCCGAATCGTATTTTTTGCGCAGCAAAGTTAAAACGTGCTCAGTCAGTTGCTTGGTGTTATTGCTAGGCTCGATTTTCATTTGCGCCTGAATGCGGTGCTTTTTCTCTTGCTTTGAAAAGCCGACATAAATCGACACATTTGTCGCCTTCTTGTGAGCTCTTCTCAGGCGAATGGCAACCTGCTCTGCCATTTCCCTAAAAACTAACTCGATATCGGCTTTCTTGCGATAATCGCGTGGCAAAACCTGAGAATTGCCAATACTCTTAGACTTAGGCTTGTAGGGCTGATGAACGTTGCTTTCATCAATGCCGTTAGCATGAAAGAAGAGGTCAACCCCCACGATACCAAGCTCTTTCTTGAGAATATCAGGATTGAAATTAGCAAGTTCTTTGATGGTAAAAATGCCAAGCTTATTAAGACGTTTTTCCAGACGGCTGCCAATACCCCAAAAGTCAGTCATCTTAGGAATCGCCCAAACCTTGGTCTCGACGTCCTCATAAGACCAATTGGCACGCATATTCTGATTGTGCTTGGCTTCGTTATCAAGGGCAAGCTTTGCAAGCAATGGATTGGCATTTGACATACCAACTGTTGAGTAGATGCCTGTCTTTTGCCAAATTTCTCGCTGAATCATGGCAGAAACCTTATCTAACTTTTCTTTCTTACCTAGGGTCTTATCTGGGATAAAATAGTTCAGCGATGAGGTCAAATCAATAAAACCTTCGTCGATAGAGTAAGGCAAGATATCTTCGATGCTGCCATAGTTTTGAAAGATATGCTGAATCTCTAGATTTTTCTCAATGTAGCGGTCCATTCGCGGTGGCACAATCCAAGTCGCCTTTGCCCAATTTTCGATGTAAGCGACATATTCAGGCGTCGTAGGCAAACCTTGACGTTTGGCATTGTAATAAGAAAACTTGTGCGTGTGAACATCAAACGGTAAATCATAAGCTCGGCTGACATTTGACGTTCCAAAAACTTTCTTAAATGTCGGTGAAGACGCTAAAATCAAGCCACTGGCATTTTCAGCTCGGCTCATAACGCAAAGCGAAGTTTTCAAAGGATGCAAGCCACGGTCCACGCACTCCACACTAGCATAAAAGGACTTCATATCCACAAAGGCGATATCAGAACGCGGCTCTCGTGAATAATCAAAATAGCCCATCTAAGTCTCCATGGTGATTAAAATCGAATCATTAACCAAGAAAGCATAAGGTGAGAGTTCGCTCTCTTTATCCTCTGGTAAATAAACCTTCGAAAAGCGCTGATGCATGACAGAATCTGCAAAATCATCCATATCAAAAATTTCGACCTTGCTATCTAGTGCTAAATCATATGAATCCAAATCTAAAATATCTTTTAAATGCATCTTATCCTCCTATGATTGGCATGAAGTTGCCGACAATTTTTCCAACAATACGTGGATTTTCACTATATGGCGCAAACTTATCATCGTAATCTTTATTGATTGACACTAAGCGCAGCCCATTTTCCTCACGATAGACCTTTTTGATGTAAGTCTGTGAGTTCCAAACGACTGCATAAACCGCACCATCGTAGTCAAACCCAGTCTCACGAATAAGAGCCACAGAGCCATTGTGATAAGTAGGCTCCATAGAATCCCCATCAATCCACGACGCAAAATCATGCGCCAAATCTTTATCAAAATAAACCGTGTCGTAATCCATGTCGTCATAGATATTAGCTCCGACACCAGCTGACAAACGCTCGTAAACCTTATAAGCAAAGCGCGGCTCTTGAACGATTGAGACGACTTTGCTTTGCTCCTCAAGTAAATCTTGAACATAAGTCAAAGCTTTTTCTTGATTCTGGTCAGTTAATTGCTTGTACAAAGTGGCAATTTCAAGCTCACTAAAATAACCATGTGGCACCTGCAAAAGTTCTTCTAACTTAGCTAAATTAGCCTTCGTGGGCTGAGTTGTTCCCTTCTCCCATGTGAAATAAGACTGCTTAGAAATGCCAAGCTCCTTTGCCAACTCGGTCTGCTTCAAACCAAGCTCCAAACGACGATTTTTTAACCTTTCAGGATAATACATTACACTTACCTCTTTTATCTCTAAACTCTCACAGATTTTTAGTCAGTTATACAACTGACTTTATTATATTAAAAAAGTGGACAAGTGTCCACTCAAAAATTACCAATTCTCCCACTCAGTCTTGACAGTCACATCACCATAATCTTTAGGTAAAAACTTACTATCATAGATAGAACACCAATCTTTTAACACTTTTTGGTTTACGATTTCATTGTAATGTTTAGCTAAATCAGATGCCGTTATGCCATATTTTGTGAGATAAGTTTTGACTTTGGATTGGCCTTCAATGTATTTATCTGCGTTAGCTAGATTAAGCCGAAGCGTTTTATCTAATATTTTCTCTCTTTTTGAATAATAAACATTAAAGACAACGGTTACCTTTGAATTGATGCGCTTTTCAAAAGTCATACGAATTCCTTTATTCTTTTGATACAAATCAAAAGACAGATGTAAATTTGGATTATAATCATCAAGATAATAATTGGGACAACTAATAATCGGTTCAAACTTATTAGTTTCATTCATGTCTTTGTCAAATATTTTATAGTTTTTAATATCAACATCCTTTATTTTATAGAAATTATTCTCCCCTAAATAGTTTTTTTCATTTCTAAATGCATTCCATCAAAAATATTTTTGGGTTGACTAAAATGATGAAGGCCAAATGCTAGTGCTACAACTAGCAATACCAGAATACCGATTAGTTTTTTAATCATAAATTATTCTTTATTTGCCTGTCGCGGACTTTATGCGATTCAAAAAAATTGAAACGTCTTTATAACTTTCAGAAATATATTTTCTTGTACCGTCTTCACCAAACGCCTTTTGTGCTTCCTTTGGAACTAAACTGTCATAAATTGTTTTTTTCACTTCATCCCAATCCTTATTTTTGACGAATTCTTTTTCACGAGTAGTACTGTCTTTGTTAACATCACGATAATAAGAAGCACTGGTCACTGTTCCATAAGTTTTTTATAATTTTCTTTTGCATTATTACAAGAACTAGTTCCTTTAACAGAATCCTCATTATACATTTCTTTTATAGTTTTACCGCCATTTGCCAGAGCATGCTGCAATCTAAGGTTATAATTTAATTGTTTAGCTTCTTGGTCGCTAAGTCCTAAATCTTGATAAATACTAAGCAATGGTTGAACAACTCTAGCTTTTTTATCTGTGATGGGGCTACTGGGAACTTCGATGTAGAAGTACGGTGAAATAACCAGATGTTTCATCCCACTGAAAACCATCATAATTAGCTGTGCCGACTACCCTTAAAAAGATATAGTCCCTCGTATTTTGAGGAAAGATGGAAAATTTCTTATCAATTCCTTTCTTAATAATCAATAATTGCTTGGCCGTTGTTACATCAAAGCCGTATTTAGCCATCATGGTATTAACAAAAGTGCAGTCAGATTGACTAAGATTTAAATCTTTTGTTGCTGAGTAAGCTGACAAATAATTCGCCCAACCTAAATCGCTTGGAATAGTAAAAGCACCTGATGAAGCATCCCAACATGTTTTTGTCTGTGAGATACCTATCGTTAACTGGGCATCAATATCATTGAGTTCATCAAATAAGTGGACAGGATCCATACTATAAGCCCGTAAACGAGCCAAAATTGTCTCATAAACATGTTTTGTCATATGGTGCCCACGCAGTAATTCTGTGTTATTGATTTCAAGTTGATACTTAAGCTCTGAAGGCATGCTAGAACGTGCCAGTGATTTTACATAATCATTAAACTTGGCAATCATCTCTTCTTCTTTGTGAATATACTCTTGAAGCTGTTCCTCGCTCCAACTCTTCGTATCTACTTTTTCTTCATAGCTAGTTGGAAAATCGGCACTAGCTTTTTTTAAAGTTTCCGCGTACAGTTGTGCACCTTAAGCCAGCGGCAACAAAACTAGCTGATAATTATTTCTGGCAGAATCATAAGCTTTTCCTTGCAAATTTTCAGTATCTTCTGCAAAGGTTTGGATAGCTCGTTGCAAAGCTTGATATCCCTGAACTTGAGCTTGACAAACACTACTAATACTTGCAGACTGGGCTTGTGCTTGCTCCAAAGTCATATTAAGTCCCATTTTCGCAGTCTCCTTATACCCTTTACTTTTCCTGACGTCTCTGAACTCGAATAGCTTCAATTTTCATTTCAAGATGATTTTCCTCACGTTTTAAATCATCTCTATAATGCATGAAATTATCTACTTGCAGTTTCTAACTTCATACAAATACTCCTTTTATCATCCTAAACACTGCTAAAAGAAAGCGGTATCAGAGAAGCCTTTTTGAACAAAAGTTCTCAGTTAAAGTTGTAAAATAACCATTTTTTTGACAAGTTGTCAATTAAAGCAAAAATAAGCTTATTTAATAGTGTTTATCCATTTTCTGCTACGGAACATAAAAACCGAAACGATCAATCTAAAGAGTTCTTCTTGTGACAAAATGAAGTAAACCCAGACAATCGGAAGTTTAAGAACCAATCCTGTAAATAGCCCCAAAGGTACCCCGATGCACCACGTTCCTAAAATATCGATAATCATGATGTACTTGGTTCTCCCACCACTTCGAATAACACCACCACCCAAAATCATATTTTGAACTTTAACCGGTGCTAAAATCGCAAAAATCAACAAGAGTTGTGACCCGACTTGTCTAACATCAGCACCAACATTATATAGGTCAATGTAGAGATTTTCACCCAGAACCAAGAAGATTGATAAGATGAGTGACCCTACAAAACCATAAAAGCACAAACGTTTCGAATCCTGATAAGCTCGCTCGTAATCATGCTCACCGAGCCTGCGTCCAATTAAAATCCCCGCAGCTTGTGACAACCCAAACAAAGCCCCAATAAATAGCCCTTGAATAGGACCAGTTAGAGACATCCCCGCAAGCTCACTCGTTCCCATGTGCCCATAAATGTAGGTATTGACATTTTGCCCCAAAGTCCAAAGCAGCTCATTAACCACAATAGGTGTTAGCATGATGAGGTACTGACTAATCTCTGAAGCCTTCATCCGCAAATCAAAGCTAAATTGACAAGTTCTATGGTAAAAATAAACCATCAAAGCCAGATTCACTACTTGAGACATTAAACTAGCTAGTGCAGCCCCCTTGATTCCCATGGCAGGAAAGCCAAAATGCCCAAAAATCAAGAGATAGTTTAAGCAGGTATTGACCACCGCAGCGACTGCACTGATGTAGAGCGGATACTTAGCGTAATTTCGACAACGCAGTTGAACCGCTAAAAGCGTTGCGACCCCAGATAAAGGATAGACCCAAGCTAAGAGCTCAATATAGGGCTTAGCCGTCCCCACAACTTCGGTATCCTTAGTGAAGATTCCTGCCAGCACATCAGGCAAGATTAAACACAAGCCCATAGTAAATAGAGCCAAGCACAGCATGACTAAGAGATTGACTGACATGCTGGTATTAATCTTTTTCTGATCATTTTTTCCCATATACTGAGAAACCATGATACCTGTTACTGTCGCAATTGCTCCGCTAACAAAGGCAAAGACAAATTGTGGCTTTCCGCCAACTTCCACCGCTGCAATGGCAGTCTTTCCAAGCTGCCCAACCATTAATTGGTCTATCATTGAAAAAGATGACTGTAGCATGGCTTGCAAAGCTACAGGGATTGCAATCGTCATTGCTTCTCTCAAAAAATGTTCTCTTTTTGCCATAATTTTTCTCCATCATTATTACTAAGTGCATTATATCGCAAACGTTTGCATATCACTAGTGGTCTATCTGCACAATCTTTTTGGTCATTTAAACCTAAAAAAGCACCCCAGCCAAATTCAGCTAAGGATGCCTATTGTAAGGTTTCAGTTAAGATAACCAATAAATCAAGGTAGCTATCACATCGCTGCCATTGCCGATAAGATTGCCAATAAAATGCGCCGTCATGACAACGTAAATATTTCTAGTTCTGGTATAAGATAAGCTCAACGACAGCACCCAAATCATGGTCAAGAAAATTCCCCAAAAGGAAAGCGAATGTTCCAAAGCATAGAGTAGCATACTAAAAAAGGTCGTGAGGATAATTGCCTTCTTGCTATCAAACAGAATCATGTTCTTGCGGTAAAACGTCTCTTTTATTACAGCTGGCAAAAGAATAGTCGAAATAGCAAATACGGTTAAAGTCAGCCAGCTATCTCTTTTAAGTCCGATACTCCCAGTATCAAAATTGGGAAAAATCCTTCTAACAATATGGTTAAAGAAAAGGTAAGCATGAATCCTAACAGCGTCAGTAAAACCTGAATCCATTACTTTCTTCCACTTTTAAAACTCCTAAACCGTTCTTTTAAGTTAAGGTCTTTGGAGATGAGAAAACAAACCAAGAGCAAAAAGTAAAATAAAGCATTGGTGTAGATAAGATAGCTTGATGGGACAATTAAACATGACAAGGCAAAGACCGCTTCAACCATAATAGGAATAGCATTTGAAGCAATATAATCTCTAAAACTAGCCTTTTTCTGTTCGCTCATCATATCCTGAAACCTCCTTTTTAGATGTGAATTTAATTTAGTATTAAAATACTAAAACATCTTTCTTCACCCAAATTGTACACCAATACTAGCTAAGCTTAAAGTTTTAAACTTAAAAAAGCTACCGAATACTAGCACGCACATCACTAGATTTGATAGCTTTTATTATGGAGTTATTGCTTGTTTAAATTCGTTTAGTATTGAAATACTAACATACTTTTTGATGACTGATTAAGCTTCTACAGGAGCGCCATCTTCATCTTCCAAGTCACCAGTTTTTGCATCGTAAGAGTGTTTGTGACCTTCAGCGTCTGTAGCAAATCCGCCTTTAGTTTGAACACCATTTTCATCAAAATGCAATTCTTGAACATTGATTTCTTGGTCACCAGTTACGACTCGACCATTTTCGTCAAAGTAATACCAAACGATACTATCCTTATCGACATCTGTGTGACAGAGATAATTGACATAATAGGTCTGATGTTTCTGATGCAACACGCGCCCCACTTCGATAAAATCATCTATCAAAATTCCTGTCTCTTCACGCAATTCACGTTTGACACACTCTAAGGGATTTTCGCCTTGCAAAGCTGAACCACCAGCAGTCGCTTCCCACATCCCACCAAGATTTTTTTGAATTTCTTTGTGTCAACAAATAAGTCCCGTCTTGATGCCTCACGATAACTTCACTCACCAAATGATAAACACCTTTTGGAATCTTTTCCCCACGAACCAAAACTCGACCAGCAATAACATTCAAATGCGCATCTTAAGCATCCCAAAGTTCCATTTCAAACCTCCTTTATTCCAAACAAATACCGTTAATAAGCTTTGATGTTATACCACTTGATTTGATAAATTCAACAAAAAACCACCTAGAAGATTTTCCTCTAAGTGGTTATATCGTTTAAACTCCCAGCAGTTCGTGGCTAACTAATCATATCGTGGCTTTCGCTCCTTGCTCTGAGACAGCTATCGCAGGGTTAATTACTAAAGATTTTTATTGCGACTTCGTCGCTAAAAATCTAGTACTACTCCCACTCAGCGATTCATGTTAACCTTGACTCACTTCAATCGCAAAGTTAACTTTCACATGCAGAGGGGTTGACATCAACTCTGATGACGCTTCGCTTATCAATCGTTGTGTCAAACATAAAAAAATTAGCCATTTGGCTAATTTTTTATTCCCACTCAACTGTTGCAGGTGGTTTACTTGTAATATCGTAGACGATGCGGTTAACGTGATCAACTTCATTTACGATACGAACAGAGATTTTTTGAAGAACATCCCATGGGATACGTGCAAAGTCTGCTGTCATACCGTCGATTGATGTGATTGCACGGATTGCGATTGTGTAATCATAAGTACGTCCGTCACCCATAACACCAACTGAGCGCACACCTGTGTTAACTGTGAAGTATTGCCAGATATCACGATCAAGACCAGCTTTAGCAATTTCTTCACGAAGGATAGCATCAGATTCTCGAACTGTTTCAAGACGTTCTGCTGTGATTTCCCCCATCACACGGATAGCAAGTCCTGGTCCTGGGAATGGTTGACGCCAAACGATTTCGTCAGGCATATCAAGAGCTGTACCAAGCGCACGAACTTCGTCTTTGAAAAGTGTGTTAAGTGGTTCAATCAATTCAAATTGCATGTCTTCTGGAAGACCACCAACGTTGTGGTGTGATTTGATTGTTTGAGCTGTATCTGTACCAGATTCGATAACGTCTGTGTAAAGAGTACCTTGTGCTAAGAAGTCAACACCTTTAAGTTTACTTGCTTCGTCGTCAAATACACTGACAAATTCATTACCGATGATTTTACGTTTTTTCTCTGGGTCATCAACGCCAGCAAGAAGGTCTAAGAAACGTTTTGAAGCATCAACACGAATGATGTTCAATCCGAATTTACCACCAAGCATGTTCATAACTTGGTCACCTTCTCCTTTACGAAGAAGACCGTGATCAACGAAGATACATGTCAATTGGTCACCGATAGCACGTTGAAGAAGGACACCTACTACTGATGAGTCAACACCACCTGAAAGTCCCAAAAGAACTTTACGGTCACCAACTTTTTGACGGATTTCATTGATTTGCAAGTCAATGAAGTTATCCATTGACCAATCGCCTTTAGCACCACAGATTCCGAAAGCAAAGTTACGTAAAATATCATTACCATATACTGAGTGACGAACTTCTGGGTGGAATTGAATACCATAAATGTTTTTCTCAGTATTTTCAATGGCTGCGTAAGGGCAATCAGCAGAATCGCCAACAAGGTGGAAACCTGCTGGAATTTCGGTAACTGCATCACCGTGGCTCATTAAAACGGTTTGTTCATCTGGTGTGTCAGCAAAAAGTTCTGATTTAGCTTTTAGATGAAGTGTTGATTGACCGTATTCGCTGTGACCAGTTTGTCCGGCTGGAACAACTTTACCACCAAGTTTATCAGTCAACAATTGCATACCATAGCAGATACCAAGAATTGGAATACCCAATTCAAAAATTTCTTCATCAATACCAAAGGCATTGTCAGCATAAACTGAATTTGGACCACCTGAAAGTACGATACCAATTGGGTTAATTGCGCGAACTTCATCAGCTGTGATTTTGTGGCTTCGTAGTTCAGAGAAGACACCAAATTCACGGATACGACGAGCAATCAATTGGTTGTACTGGCTACCATAGTCAAGAACAATGATTTTTTGAACATCATTCAAAGTAGATTTATCAGTCATTATTACCCTTTCTATTAACGTCAGCCCTTTGGCTAACAGTATTCACTTTAATTGTAGCATAAATTTATACATTTGGCAGTAGATTTTAGGTATCTTATTAAAATTAGAAATTTAACAACTATTCCCATAATTATATAATTAACTAAAACGTTTTCTACGTTTGATTTTGGGAAATTTAGTTACTAAAAAGCCACGATTGCTCGTGACTTCTATTTTTTAATCAATCATCTGTTCCATGCGTGTTTCTTGTGGTGTCATGCCTTGGCGTTCATAGAAGCGCACAGCAGATTTATTAGCACTCCAGACATTCAACGTTAAGTTGTAACAACCAATCTCTTTGGCATACTGCAAAGCAAACTGATATAACTGCTCACCGATTTTTTGCCCACGCGCAGCTTCATCCACACACAAGTCATCAATAAAAAGTGTCTTTTGCGGTACTTTTGGCGCTGACGAATGCTCGATAATGGTAAACATATGTCCAAGAACTTCTCCCTCTTCGTCTTCATAGACAAAAATCGGACGATTATCATCAGCAATCAGCTCAGCTAATTGGGCTTCCGTGTATTTAACGCCCTTTTCTTGGAACAAATCAGGTCTAACCTTGTGATGAACCAAAAGAACTTGCTCTAGTAAATCAATCAGTTTTGATATATCACTTTCTTTTGCTCGTCTAATCGTCATATCAGTCTCTCCTTCTTACAACTTGCCATCCCATTCTGCGTAGAATTCTTTTAGAAATTCTTCCAAAACCGCGTGGCGGTGCTCTGCCATTTTTCTAGCGTGGCTTGTGTTCATCAAATCTTTGAGTTTAAGCAGTTTCTCGTAAAAATGCAGGATTGCGGTGTCCTTACCATTACGATACTCCTCAGCAGTCAAATGTTCACGGGCAGTCATGTTGGGGTCATGAATCGGACGCCCCTTGCTACCTGAATAAGCCATGCATCTGGCAATACCAATTGCACCAACAGCATCCAAACGGTCAGCATCTTGCACAATTTTTCCTTCTAAAGTTACTGGAACACTGCTACCATCTCCCTTAAAAGACATGGTATTGATGATTTGAATGATATGGTCAACGTCTGTTTGAGAGAGTTGTTGATCGATAAGCCAAGCCTTTAAATCAGCTAGAGCTTGCTTAGGATCATCATTTAACTTCTCATCAGCCATGTCATGCACCAAAGCTGTCAACTGGCAGATAAAACTATCTGCTCCTTCTTTTTCAGCCAATTCACGCGCAGTATTTCTCACACGAACCGCATGCCACCAGTCATGGCCACTAGCTTCTGCGTGTAATTTATCATAAACAAGCTTTTCAACCTTTTGTAAAATATCATTTTTATCAATCATAAGATGATTATATCATAAAAGCAGGACAAATTTGCCCTGCTAAAAAATAGAAAGATGTTTAAATTAGTATTCTAATACTCCTGGCCACGCTGATGTGCCACCATCAACATTTACCACTTTATAGCCTTGGTCATCTAGAAAAAAGCAGGCTTGTTCTGAACGGGCACCACTTTGGCAAATGATATGATATGTTTTATCTTTATCAAGTGCTTGGTAGCCTGATCCAAATTCACTTAAAGGAGGGTTAACCACTGTTGGAACATGTCCCAGGGCAAACTCCATTCTCTCACTAACATCGATAATGTTTAATGGCTGTTCCTTTAAAGCCTCTTGTAGTTGACTAGCTAAAATGTATTTAATCACGTTTAATCTCCTCTGGTTTTACAGTACTATAAAGGTGGTAAGCCCCATCAAGATTCTTCACTTTAAAGCCGTTTTGTTTCAAGATATGTTTGCCAATATAAGAACGAAGACTGCTGTGACAGCTGATAATGTATTTCTTGTTAGGGTCTAACTCAGACAAATGGTCACGCAAACTATCTAGTGGTATGTTAATACCATTTGCAATATAACCTCTAGCAACTTCTGCTTTAATACGGACATCAAGAAAGACCATACCTTTGGCTAATTCGTCAGCCAATTCATACCACTGAATAGATTCACTAACGCCTTCAATGATATTAAGCGCAGCATATCCTGCTATATCAACTGGGTCTTTTGCTGCTCCAAATAGTGGTGCATAAGTAAATTCCAATTCTGGGAGATCTGCCAAGGTCCAGTATTAATCGTACTATTGGTATTGTCATCGGCAATAAAATCAATCAAGTCATCGAAGAACCAGTAGCTGACCCTAAGCAGCAAGAAGAGAAACTTGCTAAAGCTATTGATTTGATTATTAAAAAGTAGAGATTGACTGAAAAAGCAATCTCTACTTTTTTAATTTTAACTTTCAAACTTCTTTTTCTTGATGCGAATTCCTTAAAAAGGTGATATACTAACATTTGAGAAAGCGATTTTAAAATTAGTAAGGAGTCCATATGACTAAGAAAGAAATGGTAAACTTCCTATTAGATTACCTTATTATGGAGAATACGCAATTTAAAGCCATCAATGTTCCAGATGACTCACCTGGACAAGAAACTCTCTTGCGTGCTCTTCTTAATGTCAGACCGCCAATGGCTGTCTCAACGCGTTTTTTAATCATGCAAAATGATTACCTTCAACTAAAAAAAGCTGAACGGGTGGTCGTTTTTTTAAATCACTTACAACCACTTGCGACTGACGACCGCTTGTATGTCTGGAAGGGTGATATTTCACGACTTCAAGTCGATGCTATCGTCAATACGGCTAATCGCCAAATGCTAGGTTGCTTCCAACCGCTTCACGAATGCACTGACAATACTATTCATACTTATGCCGGTGTTCAACTACGTCTGGAATGCTATAATCTTATGAAAGACCAAGGGCACGATGAACCAGAAGGTAGTGCAAAAATCACTCCTGGTTACAACCTTCCAGCCAAATTTATTCTTCACACCGTTGGCCCTGCTATCAATGAGCACTTAACAGAGTCTGACGCTGATTTGCTTACTCAAAGCTACCTTTCTTGCTTAACCCTAGCAGAAAAAAATAAACTGGAATCTGTTGCCCTATCATCCCTAGCAACTAATCACGACAAACGCTTTATCAACGAAGATGCTGCTAGAATCGCTGTAAACACTGTTAAAGCATTTCTAGATCAAAGTCAGTATGTCAAAAAAATCATTTTCAACGTTGACCAAGATGACGAAGCAGCTATTTATCACGAATTGTTGCATTAAACAAACCAAAAGGAATTGGATAATCCAGTTCCTTTTTTAGTTTTATCATACTAATTTGTAATTTTTCCAAGTGCCTTTGCGGTAGCGGATTTCATAAATGATACCTTTAACAATCCAGTCTAAGAACATAGCTACCCAAGTTCCGAGCATTCCCATACCAAAATTGACCGATAAAAAGTAGGCACATACCACGCGAACTAAAAGCATTGAGGCAATACCGATAACCATTGGGAAATTAGCATCTCCCGCACTACGAAAGACAACCGGCAAGACATAACCTGAATTCCAGAAAATACTTACTAAAATTCCATGAGCAAGCACAATAATCCAAACATAATGTGTCGCTTGATCTGACAAATCATAAATCATCATCAAAAAGGGCATTAAGGCAACAACAATAACTGAAAACAAAGTATTTGCAGCATGAATGATTCGGCTAACTTTTCGCTTGTAAAACTCAGCCTGCTCATAGTCACCAGCACCAACACATTTTGAAATGATAACAGCTAAACCAAGAACAAAGGAAAAACATGCCATTTTCAAAACCAAATGGTAGTCCAATACCAAGAACTTTTTTAATCATTTGCCAATCAACTTTTTCTTTCAAGAAGTTTCCTAAAGTCAAATCTGACTTAATATGATGGGCAAACCACAAAATTAAAAACATGGCACCTACACGAGAAAATAGAATTGGAACAGCCACTCCTTCAACACCCCAACCGCAACCATAAATCAAGCTGACGCCCATGACAATATTCAAGCCATTCATCACCAGCATGATATTCATCGGCAAGCGTGATTTATTTAAGGTTCTGAAAATCGCTGCGCCCGAATTGTAAAGAGCAATAAACGGTGTTGAGAGTGCGACAATATTAAAATAACGATCGGCTTGCGCGTGAACTTCAGGCGTGATTGCCCCAAACAAGTGACTTAAAATAAAGGGTTTAATCGCAAAAATCAAAAGCGTAATCGCTAAACTAAAGTACGAAGTGAATTTCACCAACTGATTGACTGCTTTATTGGCATTTTTGCTATCGCGATCACCGAGATATTGCCCAGCAACAATCCCACCACCAGTCGCAAAAGCCGCAAAAATACTGATAAAGAGTGTCATCAAGAATTCAACCAAGGATACACCTGACACCGCTGCTTCACCCACCCTTGAAACCATGATGGAAGCAATTAACCCGACCAAAAATTCCAAGCCCTGCTCGATAATTAATGGAATAAATAATTTAGCTAAATCACGATTACTGAAAAAGTAATCCTTTTTCATAGCACTATCCGAAAAACTGTCCATTCTTTCCTCCTATTCCGATAACTACTAATAATATTACACCTTGGAGTCTGCTCAAAGTCAAGAACTTTTTTAATTTTTCTGGAATTTTAATGATAAAAACAACCAAACTAAAGTGTTTAGTTGCTTTGTGTTATTTTTTAGGTATCATTTTCTTAGCTTTGGCTGAATAATCTGTTACCACGACTTTTATCACAGCTACTGACATGGTCATTTTCTCGGTGAATTCAAATCTTTTTCCAGTCTGATGTTGCATTAATTGATCTAAAGCGTGTGCTTTTCATCATATTTATCCAAGAGCTCTGCTTTTCCACGACCGATAAATGACGTAAAGAAGGCACCGTATTTACATGGAATTTCATGGTTGTAATCAAGTATCACTTCACCTTCAATTTGAATACATACTTTTGGATTTTGAGCAATCCAATCAAGTTTATGTCCTTGCCTTGCTCCATGCATGTAAAAGATAAATTGATCCTTTTCTTCATCGTATTCACAGCCATAATGAAGAGGACCACATAAGGAAACTCTTCATCAAAAAGTCCTAAATGTAAAATCATACTTTTCTCAATGATTGCCTGAATTTCTGCTAAATCAGTCACTTCTCGGTCACAGCGTCTCATCTCTGGCATAAATCTGCCACCAATCCTTTTTTAAACATTATAACAAAAATGTAATTTTTTTCTGTAGTTAAATATGATTTTCATTATTTTTCAATCTGTATTGCATAGCTATTTTCAATATGTTAAACTAATATCGTTTTACTCACATTAAAACGTTTAGAATTTCACATATAGGAGTTTTTATGAAACAAGAAAGTTATTTTGATGGTGGTTTGCTAAGTTATGTTGGCCACCGTATCATCGCTAGTCTGATTACTATTTGCACCCTAGGCATTTGTGCGCCTTGGGGGATTTGTATCATGGTTAATTGGAAAGTCAAACACACTGTCATTGACGGTCATCGTTTGTACTTTGACGGCACAGCCACGCAACTCTTTGGAAACTGGATTAAATGGCTCATTCTAACAATTATTACAATAGGTATTTATTCATTCTGGCTTAACATCAAGCTAGAACAATGGATTACCACACACACACATCATTTAGATTAATAAAGAATACACGTGCAAAAACTGAACCACGTAAAACGCTGATAGAAGAATTAAAAGCATGAACAAATGGTTTTTAGGTTTCATTGCCATTATTTATGTAGTTTTAGTTGGATGTTCTAAAAAGACTGATGAAAAAACGTATTATGATGATAAATTTATGTCATCTCTTGCAAAAGGTTTAGAGTCAAGATGAGCTTACACAGATAGCTACGACGATGAATCAAAAGAATTCTACACTACTGCTATCAAATCGGTAAATATAGCAATCTCTCATTCAAAGATAGTAAATTACAAGAAGAAGCTATTGCTTATATCAATTCATTAAAAGAATGTAATAAAGTTGCTCAAGCATTCGGAGCAGATTCATTCTATGAAAAATGGTCTAATGCTTACGATAACAGAACTGAAGTTTTAAATAAAATTAACAAAATCAAAAAGATAAAAGCTTCAAAAGCTAATCAAAAGAATTTAGATGAACTCTTAGCTTCTGGTAAAGAAGTTCAAAACAATAATAATGCAAAAGAACAAGTTCTAAATCCAATTAACTCTTTGTCATTTACTAAAAACGAAGAAGATTCTTTCGAAGAGTATGCATAATATAATGCTACTGTAACTAACAACACAGAATTTACAATTGAAGACTTAAGTATAGTAGCAAAATTAAAAAATGATCAAGGCGTAGTTGTTGATGAAGAATATTTATCTCTTAACAACTGGACACCTAGCAAAACTCATCAAGTTGAATTTGGGACTGATAAACTGTTCTCAACAATTGAATATAACATTGATTATATCGAAATAAAAGATAATTAAAACTATCCAAAACCCCAGCTAGTATTTTCTAGCTGGGGTTATTTCTTTCCTCACTCCGCGATTGCTTTAGCGATTTCTTGTGGGGTGATGTTGGTGAAGTATGATGTGGTGTCGATTGTTTGAAGTTTGGCTAAAATGTCTTGGTATTCGTAGCGAAGGCCGATGAGTTTTTCTTCAATATCTGAAATGTCTTTGATGCCAAAAAAATCACCGTAAATTTTCAGTCCTGTAATCATAGATTTTTCGACTTTCACATAACTTGTCAGCTTACCTGCTGGGTAGCGGACTGAGCGTTTGATGGTGTAGTCTGGTGATTTGCCGTAAGTCCAGTCCCAAGTGCCAAATTGCTCATCAGCAAGTTTCTTAATCTCAGTTAATTCCTCATCAGAAAGGACGTACTCGGTCATATCTGGATAAGATGCTTTCATTTTGCCTAATAATCTGTCTGAAAACTCTTGAACTGTGATTTTATCTGGTAATTCATCCAAAATATTGGTCACACGCGCACGCACTGATTTAACACCTTTTGACTCGATTTTATCTTTTGAAACTTGCAGGGCATTACCAAGAACGGTCATGTCCACGTCAAAAAGCAGGCACCCATGGTGCATCATGCGTCCTTTGTAATAAGCTTGTGCATTCCCACAGAATTTCTTGCCATTAATCTCAAGGTCATTTCGTCCGGTGAAAGTCGCTGTGACTCCTAAATCAGCTAAAGTTTCAATGACTGGTTGCGAAAACGTCTTGAAATCAAACGCCCCTTCTTCTGCTTTGTTGGAAATAATTGTGTAATTCAGATTGTTAAGGTCGTGATAAACAGCACCACCACCTGACAAACGACGAACGACATGAATCCCATATTTATCAGTGTAAGCCTTATTAATCTCTTCGATTGCATTCTGGTGTTTTCCAATCACAATAGTTGGCTCATTTATCCAAAGAATAAAAAGCTCGTCTTCGTCTCGCAATTCACGAAAAGCATAAGTTTCCAAGGCAATATTGTAAGCGGGATTGTGGGACTTGTTAACGATATACTTCATCTGAAAGCTCCTTCATTTTCATTAGGTTTAGTATATCAGAATCTCAATCCACCGTCTTTTAATTTGCTCGCTAATTCTCCCAAGCTTTTCTAAACCGTCTGATACAATCTGGAATATCTTCCAAATAAATCTTACTAAATCCAAGAAATAGACTTTCCTGCAAGCAATCGGCTTTTTCTTGCCAAAATTGCATGGTGTCATAAACCCGAACCCCTTCTTTTTCTGCGCGTTTGATGGCATCACATTGGTTGATTTTATCAAGAAAAGTCACCAAAAAATACTGTCCACTGACGTTTGAAGACAATTTTATAGGCGTATTAAACTGCTCAAATTCTTTTTTAAAGGCATCATAGCGCTTTTTGAAAACATGATTCATCTTGCGAACTAAGAGGTCGTAATCACCACTTGATAGGATATTGGCTAGAGCAATCTGATTTAAGAGATTGACCATACTGTTGTAAAACTTGAATTTTTCTAGAAAACTCTCAGTGAACTGTTCTGGCAAAACCATATAGCCCATACGAAAAAGGGTGAAAGGATTTTTGAAAAAGTCCCCAGATAAATCACACGATCCAGATAGTCAATTGATTTCAAGGCCGGAATGGGACGTTGATAATAACGGAGCTCACTGTCATAGTCATCCTCAAAAATAAAAGAATTATGCGCCTCAGCAAAACTCAAGAGTTCACGGCGTCTAGAAATCGGCATAATCATGCCAAGCGGAAATTGGTGAGAGGGTGTGGTGTAAATCATTTCAATCTCAGCATTTCTATCTACCTACGTCAATTCTAAGCCCTTGTCATCAATATCAGCAGTTATGATAGGATAGTGATTTTTCCTAAAGATTTCACGCACCTTGGGATAACTCGGGTCTTCCATCAGAACACTTCTTTTCGTATTCCCCAAAAACTGGCAAATATAATCCAGCGATTGTTGAAGCCCGCTGGTGATAATGATTTGGTCTGGGTGACATTTTACCCCACGAATACGCTCCAGATGACGACTGATTTCCTTTTAGACTGAGGCGAAAAAATGAAGCAAAATCGTACAAATAATAACAAATATATTTTATTAATTTTTCTAGCTATCTATTTTTTATCAACTGGTGGCATCTTTGTCAAACTCAGTCCCTTACCACCAATCAACACTGGATTTTACTGTGTTTTATTTTCCATTCCCATGTTAACGCCTTTTTTCAAGAAGTCTGAGTTACAGGCTTTAATCCGCAAACAAATAGCAACAATTATTCTAGCGGGAGCATTTTTAGCGCGTGATTTAACTTTATGGAATAGCTCTTTTTCATACACTAGTGTGGCCAATGCCAATCTTTTGGTGAATCTTAACCTATTCAACGTTATTCCAGTCAGTTATTTCCTATTCAAAGAAAAAATGATGCCTAAATTTTTGTTTGGCGGTCTCATTACGCTTATTGGTGTGCTAGTTCTCATGACAAATAAAGTGAGTATGTCTCCAGACCGTTTACTTGGAGATTCACTAAGTCTTGGCTCATCTATCTTTTACGCCATGTTCATGATTACAGTTTACAAATTGCGCGATTCGGTAACATCAACCATCATTATGTTTATCAGTACTTTTGGCACTTTACTAGTACTAGCTACCGTGATTTTCTTTACCGAAGGCTTTTATGTGCCACAAAATTTTGGTGAACTTTTGGCACTGGCTCTCGTCTCTCAAATTTTAGGGCAAGGCTTATTAGCTTATTGTTTGGGAAAAGCGAATGCTTGCCTATCATCCTTAATTACCCTATCTCAGCCAGTTGTTGCCGCGTTATACGCTTGGGTAATTTTCAACGAGAGCTTTAATCTCCAAACTATCATCGCTATTTTAATCACTTTGACAGGTGTTTACCTTGCTAAAACACAAACATCAACTAACATCGCACAAGAAAAAGCCTAGCTTTTTAATATTACATTCAAAACAGAAGCATCCTCAAAACTTAATTCACACTTCAATTTTCATGCTCAACTAAAAAGGATTGCAGTAAATCACTTAATTGTGACTGCAGTCCTTTTTTGATTTAGAAAAAATTCATACATAAAGAGCATGAGAATCCTATCTCATACTCCTTTTAATCTATATTAACTGGTGAGAACTTGTTGAATCATGCACAAATAAATGCCAAATTTATCAGTAAATAAACCTAAAGAAATCTAATTTCACCTGGGAAAAGTAACGGGAACTCTTGTGTATTCTCTTTTTTTCGATAATATTTTGAAAAAAAGATACTAACTTCACCGATAAATACAGAAATAACAAAGGATACATAAAGAAGTATTCTATTGTCATACCCATCGGGTATCCCATTAATAAAATGCACCACAATTACCCTAGGTGAGAATAAAAATAGAACCGTTATAAAGACAAATACTACAAAATACAGCAACCTAACATATAAAGAAAATTTATTCATGTTACACTTCCAATAAACTAGTTAATTTCATAATGTCTAATTTCTTAAAAAGTATACAACTTAAAAATAATTTTTCAAGTGTTAACATTGATTTATGCTAACTTGTTGAATCACAGCGTCTGTCAAACTATTTCTTCGGCATGTTATGGATGGCTTGTCCGATGGTGTCTAAGAAGGCTTCGTACATGTTTTCTGAGAAAGTCGGGTGCCCATGGATAGCTTGGGCCACGTCATCAACGGTCAATTCATTTTCCATAATAGTTGCTGCTTCGTTGATGAGCTCTGCAGCTGCTGGTCCAATGATATGAACCCCCAAGATTTCATGGTACTTGCTATCTGCAATGACTTTGACAAATCCTTGGGCTTCATTTGAAGCGATAGCACGTCCATTACCAGAAAAACTTGATTTACCAATCAAAATATCACCGTATTGCTTGCGCGCAGCTTCTTCGGTCAATCCGACCATGGCAACTTCTGGGTGCGTATAAACTGCTGCGGGAGTGTACTTGAGTTTTGCTTTGCGATGATTACCAGAAAGAGCATTCTCAGCAGCCACTTCTCCCATGCGGTAAGCAGCGTGCGCCAGCATTTTCTGACCGTTGACGTCGCCTGGGGCATAGATGCCTGGTATTGACGTCTCTTGATAATCGTTAACTTTGATACGATTGCCGTCCATCTCTAAGTCGAGATTTTCAAGACCTTTCATCTGTGGCACACGTCCAATAGATAGCAGAGCTTTATCAGCTTGGATAGTCTCACCATTTGATAATTTCAAGCTTAAGTAACTTGTCTCATCAATGATTTCGCTCACCCCAACATTTGTCTTAATGGTCATGCCTTTTTTCGTCAAGATGTTTTGCAATTCTTGTGAGATTTCTTTGTCCATTGCTGGAATAATGCGGTCAGCCATTTCGATAACAGTCACCTCAACGCCGTAAGATGCCCAGACCAAACCAAGCTCGATACCAACAACGCCACCACCCATGACAACAAGAGATTTCGGCATCTCACGTAAATCAAGAATCTCATCAGATGTCAAAACACGTGGCGAATCAATGCCAGGAATATTGATACGTGACACTTTGGAACCTGTAGCAAGAATAATTTTGCGCCCTTTAATGATTTCAGAACCGATAAGGACTGTTTTATCAGGGTTGACTTTGGCAAGTCCATTAAAAATGGTTACTTTATTAGCTTTTAGAAGTGAACGAACACCGCCAGTTAGCGTTTTTACAACCGTATTTTTAAAATCAACGGTTTTATCCATGTCAATGCTATAATCCGTTGAGGCAAGATTAATACCTCGACCTGCAGCAATTTTAAGGCCGTCTAAAATTTCAGCATTCTTGAGATAAGTTTTGGTTGGAATGCAGCCGACATTCAAGCAAGTCCCACCGAATTCTGATTTTTCAACGATAGCAACTTTAGCCCCTAGCTGAGATCCGCGAATGGCGGCATAGTAACCCGCAGGGCCACCACCAACGACAATCAAGTCATATTCATCTGCCGCTAAATCAGCTGCGCTAAAAACTCCAGCTTTAGCAGAAACAGCATTCGGCACTTCAAGACCTGCAGACTCAAGTTGACTAGCAGCTTCCTTGAGACTGACCTCTTCAGCAATCACTTCCCCTTCTGCTCCGATATAGCCAATCACTTCAGTCACTGGCACCACATCACCAGCTGGGTGAACGATTTTCAAAAGTACACCAGAGTCGTCAGCTTCGATTTCCATATTAGTCTTGTCAGACATGATTTCAAGAAGAATATCACCTTCGTTCACTACATCGCCTTCAGCTTTTTTCCACTTAAGAATTTCTCCTTCTTGCATGTCCACACCGAGCTTTGGCATGATAATTTCTACTGCCATAAATTTCCTTTCTTAATCTTTTTAATCTCAAATCAATAGTTCCAAAGGATTTTCTAGCAACGCTTTTAAATCCAACATAAATTTAGCACCATTCATCCCGTCGACCAAACGATGATCAATGGTCAAGCTAAGTCCCATAATTGGACGAATCACTACCTGTCCATCAATAGCAACTGGCGTGTCAACGGTCGCTGAAATTCCTAAAATAGCAGAGTTTGGCTGGTTGATAATCGGGTTAAAGGACTTAACCCCAAACATTCCTAGGTTCGTGATAGAGAAAGTTGACCCAGACATATCAGCTGCCTTTAATTTGCCAGCTTGCGCTTTCTGAATCACATCTTTTGAGGCAACCACAAAATCAGACAAGGTCATCTTATCAGCTCCATGAACAACTGGAACCACCAAACCATCTGGCAAGCCCACGGCAATACCCAGATTAACAAAATGATGCAACTCAATAGCTTTTGCGTCATTAATCAAAGAGGCATTTAAATAACGATGCTCCTCTTTTATCAAGATCTTCGCAACCGCAAGTCCAATCAAATCAGTTACAGTCACCTTGTAGCCCGTTTTTGCCATGATTGGCTCAATCAACTGCTTACGAAGCGCGAAAAGATTCGTCATATCTATGTCATAATCAAGCGTGAAAGTTGGAGCTGTAAAGTAAGACCTCGACATGCCTTTTGAGATTGCCTTGCGCATAGCAGACATTTTAATCACTTCGATACCATCTGGCACACTTTGAATCTCTTCACTACCCTTGTTCTTATCGGTACCTGCTTTAGCAAAGACATCATCCTTAGTAATCTTGCCACTAATACCAGTTCCAGCGATACCAGAAAGCTCAAGGCCCATATCTTCCGCAATCCTACGAGCAAGCGGCGTCACGCGCAGCTTAGCAAACCTCACCACGTCATCTTTATGAATACGCCCATTTTCACCAGTCCCGCTGATGCTATCAAGCGCGATTCCACGCTCTGCGGCTAGCTTTCTTGCTGCTGGTGTCGCACGTATCTTACCTTTTTGAAAAATAGCTGGCGCATCAGACGGTTGAGAGAAATCAGCTGATGCTTCCTGAACAGGCTCTAACTGTTCAGCCTGCCCTTCTCCCACCAAATCATCAACGTTTTCCCCTGCTGCTCCGATATAGCCAATCACTTCAGTCACTGGCACCACATCACCAGCTGGGTGAACGATTTTCAAAAGTACACCAGAGTCGTCAGCTTCGATTTCCATATTAGTCTTGTCAGACATGATTTCAAGAAGAATATCACCTTCGTTCACTACATCGCCTTCAGAGAATTTCCACTCGAGAATTTCTCCTTCTTGCATGTCTACACCAAGTTTTGGCATGATAATCTCATTTGCCACAGAAAACACCCCCTTTTAATCTACGTGCCCGTTTCGAGCCATCTTATAAATAGCCGCTTTAATCTTTTCGACATCAGGTAGGATAGCTTGTTCCAAAACACTGGCATAAGGCACGGGTACATCTTCACTCGCCAAACGCACAATTGGATAATCAAGATAATCAAAAGCTTCGCTTTCTGTAACCTGAACAGCTATTTCTCCAATAAATCCACCCGTTTTATAAGCATCATTGACTAACATCAACTTGCCCGTTTTCTTAACCGAATTGATAATCAAATCCTTATCAAGCGGAATGAGGGTGCGAGGGTCAACCACTTCAACGCTAATGCCGTCAGCAGCCACTTCATCAGCAGCCTTAAGAACACGCTCTAACATGCGACCATAAGTCACAATCGTCAAATCGGTTCCTTCACGCTTAATGTCTCCCTTACCAAGAGGAATGTACTCACCACTATCAAGCGAAACCTCTTCTTTCTTGCCATACAAAGCTTTCGGCTCCATGAAAATGACAATATTATTATCTCGAATGGCTGATTTTAAAAGTCCTTTGGCGTCATTTGCAGTTCCAGGTGCTACCACTTTGATACCTGGAATATGTGTCAGCCAAGCCTCCAAGGATTGCGAGTGCTGAGCAGCCGATCCGATTCCAGAGCCTGACGCTACCCGAAAAGTGACTGGCGTTTTTAACCCACCACCAAACATATAGTTGTTCTTAGCACCATTATTGACAATGGCATCCATCATAATCGTGATAAAATCCATAAAAGTCACGTCAACAATCGGACGAAGACCTGTAATAGCAGCTCCAATAGCACTTCCAGCAATAGCCGCTTCTGAAATTGGAGTATCTCTAACACGTTTCGGACCAAATTCTTCAAACATTCCTACAGACGTGCCAAAATCTCCGCCGTAAATTCCGACATCCTCTCCCATGAGAAATATGGTCTCATCTTTTCGCATCTCTTCTGTCATGGCAAGATTGATCGCCTCACGCAAGGCCATTTGTTTTGTTTCAGTCATTATTTTTCTCCTCTGTTAATGAAAGGCTGCTTAGTCTACCCAGACATCTTCAAAAGCGACTGACAAATCTGGTGTAGGACTATTTTTAGCAAATTCATAAGCCTCATCGACTTCTTTCACCACTTGAGCATCAATGGCATCAAGCTCGGCAGCACTTACTAGCTCATGTTCTGTCAAATAAGTACGAAATTTGACAAGTGGGTCTTTTTTCTTCCACTCATTAACCTCTTCTTTACTGCGATATTTTCCAGCGTCAGCTGTTGAATGCCCGAACCAACGGTAAGATTCTACCTCAACAATCGCTGGGCCGTTTCCAGAACGCACATGCTCAACCGCCTTGCCCATTGTCTCGTAAACCGCTAAAACATCATTGCCATCTTCACAATAAAATCCAGGAATGCCATAAGCTTCTGCGCGTGTATAAAGGTGAGGTGTATTTGTCGCATGCTTGATATTCATCGAAATACCATAGCGATTATTGATAATATAGAAAATCACTGGGAGTTTCCAAGTAGCTGCTAAGTTGACCGATTCATGAAAAGAGCCTTCATTGGTTGCTCCGTCGCCAGAAAAAGCCACAACGATATTGCCAGTTTTTTGATAATCTTGGGTAATCGCTGCGCCAACAGCAAGGGCATAACCACCACCAACAATCCCATTCGTGCCGTAATTACCTTTTTCAAAATCAGCTAAATGCATCGATCCACCGCGACCTTTTGACACACCCGTTGCTTTTCCAGCAAGCTCAGCCATCATTTTGTTCAAATCCATATCTTTGGCAATACTTTGTCCGTGCCCACGGTGGTTTGAAAAAATAATATCATCGTAAGATAAATGAGCAATTGCTCCAACACTAGCCGCCTCTTCTCCAACAGAAAAGTGTGTCATTCCTTGGACAAAGCCACGACGGACTAGCTTATTAATTCGCATATCAAATTCACGAATACGCTGCATCTTCAGATACATTTCCATATATAGTTCTCGAGACAAAGTCATCTTTTGCCCTCCAATTATCTTTTTCGTAGTCCTTTCATCATATGATAATATCCAGCAAATCACAAATTATTTAACCGCTTTTTTGCAAACGCTTCGAGGTAAATTAAAAAGACGCTTGCTACGCCTTGGATTAACAAGATTTCTAAAATTAGTCGGCCAATAAAAGAGGCAAGTGGCCGGGAAAACCACTTGCTTCGGAGTTATATGAAAAGTTTTTAGGATGATTATATTATATGATTTTCACTTTTATACTGCATCCGTCTTAGGACCTATTTTCATTTTTTAGGTATTTCTTTAAATGTATTGACTTATCTCCAAAAAGTTTTACAATGATAGCAGCAAAGAAAGAATCAGATGGGGGATTTGTTTTTGTTTCAACATTATAAAATTATTCAACGCTTCATTCATATCCTGTCAGCTCTTGTCCTTATCGTTTCGTGTGCCTGTATTTTCTGGCTATATCAGCACGGTTATCTGACCAATCAGGAAAAAATTCAAGCACTCATCGGTCAAGATAAAGTCTGGGGAGCAATCATATTCACTATCTTCCAGATGATGCAAGTTGTCGTGCCAATCGTTCCAGCAAGTCTGACCATGATGCTTGCTGTTATGACTTTTCATCCTTTTGCTGGTGTTTTGACAAGTTGTATCGGAATCATTATCGGAACAATGATTTTATTTTTGCTAACACGTTGGTACGGTAAGCGATTTTGCCTTCTTTTCATCAAAGAAGCCACACTGAAAAAGTACGAATCCTTGATTGCTGGACACAAATCTTTTACCGTGATTTTCATCATCTGCATGCTTCTACCTTTTGCCCCTGCAGACTTACTGGTTATGTTAGCAGCTCTCAGTAACATGCCGTTTAAAACCTTCGCTAGAATCATCATCTGCTGCAAACCCATCTCAATTATTGGTCACATTTTACTGCTTTTTTATGGTGGTGAATGGATCATTCATATCATCTAAGTTCTGGGAATTTTTCTTAGAACTTTTTAGTTATTTTTTATAGCGCAAACGCTTGCGTTATTTGAGCTTTCTGCTAAAATAAAAGAAAAAGTCTTTCTCTTTGAGGTACTCAATCATGACAAATGAAACTTTGATGCAATACTTTGAATGGTATTTACCAAATGACGGCAAACACTGGAAACGTTTGGCAGCTGATGCTTCTCATCTTGCCCAAAAAGGTATCACCAAAATTTGGATGCCCCCTGCTTTTAAAGCGACGCATGATGGTGATGTGGGCTATGGCGTCTATGACCTTTTTGACCTAGGTGAATTTAACCAAAAAGGAACCATTCGAACAAAATACGGAACAAAAGCTGACTACCTTGAAGCTATTTCAGCTCTTAAAAGTAATGGTATTGAGCCATTGGCTGATGTTATTTTAAATCACAAAGCTGCAGCTGACCACACTGAAACTTTTAAGGTTGTCGAGGTAGCACTAGAAGATCGGACAAAGGTCCTCAGTCAGCCTTTTGAAATTGAAGGTTGGACAAATTTTACCTTTGATGGTCGCTACCATGCCTATAACGATTTTGAATGGCATTGGTATCACTTTACTGGCACAGACTATGATGTTAGAACTGGCAAAACTGGCATTTTCCAAATTCAAGGAGACAATAAAGGCTGGGCAAACCAAGATTTGGTTGATGGTGAAAATGGGAACTACGACTATCTCATGTATTCCGACCTAGATTTCAAACATCCAGAAGTCCTTAAAAACATTTACGATTGGGCAGATTGGTTTGTTGAAACAACTGGGGTTAAGGGATTTCGTTTAGACGCCATTAAGCACATCGATTCTTTCTTCATGGGAAACTTTATTCGTGATATGAAAGCTAAGTACGGCAATGATTTTTACGTTTTTGGTGAATTTTGGAACGGTGATGAAAAGTCAAATAAAGATTACCTCACAAGTACTGATTATCGATTTGATTTGGTCGATGTTCGTCTGCACCAAAATCTCTTTGAAGCAAGTAAAGCCAAGGAAACTTATGATTTACGTCAGATTTTTGAGCAAACCTTGGTGAAAAATCATCCAGACTCTGCTGTTACTTTTGTTGATAATCATGATACCCAACGTGGTCAAGCACTGGAATCAACTATTGAAGAATGGTTTAAACCAGCAGCTTACGCCCTCATTTTGCTTCGTCAAACCGGGCTTCCTTGCATTTTCTACGGAGATTATTACGGCATTTCGGGACAATTTGCCCAGAAAAGTTTTCAAGATAATATTGATAAATTGCTTAAACTTAGAAAAACCGCCGTTTATGGTCAAGAACTAGATTATTTTGACCAAGCTAACTGTATCGGTTGGACTTACCTTGTTGATGACGAACGCCCAACTGCTCTTGCTGTTCTCATCAACAATAGCAAAGCCACATCAAAGCGCATGTTTGTTGGAGAAAAATGGGCTGGTAAATTGTTCACTGATGCTCTTGGCAACCAAACTGCGCATGTCCAAATTGATGAGCAAGGCTATGGTGATTTCCTAGTTGGTGAAAAATCAATCAGTACTTGGATACCACTAGCAAAATAATGATCTAAAAAAAGCGATTAGAAAATGTTTCTAATCGCTTTTTACATATTTATATTTATGCAACAAAACAAACACTCTATTCAGCTTGTGCTGTTTGCATTTGGTAATAAACGCCTTGTTTTATCATTAACTCATCATGTGTACCGTATTCTACGATATCACCATCAACCATTACTAAGATACAGTCGGCTGATTGAATCGTTGACAAACGGTGAGCGATGATAAAGCTTGTACGATCTTTCATCAACTTTTCAAAGGCTTCTTGAACAAGGATTTCTGTACGAGTATCAATAGATGATGTCGCTTCGTCCAAAATCAAGATTTTTGGTAATTTCACAAAAATACGAGCGATAGTCAAAAGCTGACGTTGTCCTTGTGATAATGATGCTCCCGCATCAGACAAGTAAGTGTCATAACTATTTGGCAACTGACGAATGAAGAAATCTGCGTTGGCTGCTTTTGCTGCTGCAATCACTTCCTCACGAGTAGCCTCTGGATTCCCATAAGCAATGTTATCGTGGATTGTTCCGACTTTTAACCAAGTCTCTTGCAGAACCATACCGATTTGTTGGCGTAGCTCTTCAACCGAGTAATCAGCCATTGACACGCCATCAAGGTAAATCGCACCCTTATCAACTTCGTAGAAGCGCATCAAAAGATTAATCAAGGTTGATTTACCAGCACCAGTTGGACCGACGATGGCAACTTTTGAAGCGGCTGTAATCGAAAGATTCAAATGATTAATCAAAGTTTTCTGTGGTGTGTAACCAAATGACACATCTTTAAATTCAATTTGTCCTTGAATCTTATCAGCATCAAGCTGCGCTTTTACTGGAAGTGGCTCGTATTCTTCATCTAAAATATCGTAAAGACGTTCCACACAGGCAATGGCACCTTGCAATTCAGACAAGACTGATGAAATATCATTAAATGGTTTGGTATATTGAGTAACGTAATTCAAGAAAGTTGTCAATTGACCAACGGTAAAGGCACCTGACATGATACGAAGAGCCCCGACACCTGCAAGCAAAGCGTAAATCAAACTATTGATAAAGCGCGTTGATGGGTTAACCGTTGATGAATAGAAGATGGCACCTTGCGAATAATCCGCATAAGTATCATTGATTTCTGTGAAAGTATCAATCGCTGCTTCTTGTGCATTAAAGACATGCAAAAGACTCTCTTGACGAATCATCTCTTCTATGTACTGCGTTTTGCGACCACGAGATTTGGTTTGTTTTTGATACAAATGATAACTCTTATTAGCAATAAAGCGTGCTAGGAAAAGAGATAAAGGTGTCAAAATAAGCACCAAACCAAGCATCAACAAATCAATGTCAGCCATTGTCACAATAGTAATGATAATTGTCAAAACCCCAATGAAAAATTGGTTGAAGACCATCAAAAGACCATTACTTAGCTGCTCAGCATCAGTTGTGACACGACTAACCAAATCACCAGAGCTTTTCTTATCCAGATAAGAAATCGGCATTTGGTTCAATTTTGTCATAACTCTTTGACGTAAATCATAAATATAACCAAAGATCAAACGATTGTAAATCAAAGGATTTAACCATTGAACCAAGGTATTTAGAGCAATGACAATCACCATTTTCGTGATAATCGGAATAATCAAGGTCAATGATTTTGGTGATAACACCACATCAACAGCATTACCAATAAGGACAGGAAGGTAAACCGTTAGAGCAACTTGGGCAATTGTTCCAAGAGTCGCTCCAATCACAAGTCCTTTTTGAGAAAGAAGCTCTTTAAACAAACGACAGATTGTATCAGATTGTTTTCTTACTTTCATCTTCTAGTCCTCCTTTCCTTTTTGGTGTTGTGAGTAATGGATATCTCGGTAAAGCTCATTACTTGCAAGCAATTCATCGTGACTTGCAAATCCTAGTTGATGTCCCTTATCCAAAAGCAAAATCTTATCAGCAGCCTTCAAACTATTAGTACGTTGTGAAATCAAAATCAAAGTTGTATCACTCAATTGCTCATGAATAGCAGTCAATAATTTTGATTCTGTCAAGTAATCAAGGGCTGATGTTGAATCATCCAAAATAAGAAGCGGAGCTTTTTGAACAATAGCACGCGCAATCGTCAAACGTTGACGTTGTCCTCCAGAGAAATTACGGCCAAAGGCTTCAACTGTCGCATCTAGCTGTCCTTCTTTTTCAGAAACAAAGTCACTAGCCTGTGCAATATCCAAAGCTTTCCAAAGCGTCTCGTCACTCACGTCACCCCTCATTCCTAGAGTTAAGTTAGAACGAATAGTTCCTTGGAAAAGCTCAGCTTTTTGCGGCACCACACTGACCCATGAACGCCACTCACCTAAGGTTTTAGGCGATTTTTGATTTTGGAAAATAGCTAAGCGACCTTCCTGAGGTGTGTAGAGATGTGTAAGGAGTTCAACTAAGGTTGATTTCCCTGAACCAGTTCCCCCAATAACTCCTAAAAAGTCACCTGGATTTAGTTGAAAATCAATGTGTGATAGTGATGGTTCTGCTGCTGTTGGATAAGTGAAGCTCATATCGTTGACACTAACCGCAAAATCAGATGTCATTTCTTCAAGTTCAGTCGCCAAGTCTTCAGACTCTTTTTCAAAAACTTCTGTGATACGTTTAGCACTGATAAAGGATTGGTTAAGTGAAGTTACAAGCATTGTCATCTTAAGCAATTCAGTCAAAATTTGTAAAAGATAGTTAACCAAGGCAATCAACATCCCTTGAGAAAGAAGACCTTTACCAATTTGGATATTTCCTTGCCATATGACAAGAATCAAAGTGCTGTTTACCACAAGGTAAGTCAAAGGTGTTACTAAACTTGATAAGCGCCCTGCTTTTAATTGTAAGTCAGTGTAGTTTTGGTTCGCAGCCGCAAATTCTCTTTCTTCCTTGTCTACTTGACCAAAAGCTCGAATGACACGAACCCCTTCCAACTGCTGACGTGTCATGTTAACAATCTTATCTGTTGCACGACGAATGCTAGCATAAATTGGATTCAAAAGATGTGACATGGTAAAGACGATTACAAATAAAATGGCAACCATGACTAAAAAGTCGATAGTCATCTTAGAGCTGATATTAAAAGCCATGATGATGGCACCAAAGACAATAATCGGTGCACGTAGGAAAAGACGCAAGAATTGGTTAATTCCTGTTTGAATTTGGTAAGTATCACTGGTTAAGCGTGTCACCAAACTTGAAGTCGTCAGTTTATCACGATCTTCCTTACTCAAACCCATGATTTTTTCAAACAAATCCTTAGTCAGCTGACGCGTATAACCAACCGCGGCTTTTGAAGAAAAGTATTGTGCGGTAATCGCCACAATGACACCGACAACAGCAAATAAGAACAAAAGTCCAATCATCAAAACAAGATTCACCTCGTTATTGCTTGGAATAATCGTATCAACGATTCGCGCAATGATAATAGGAACTAATAATTCAAAAGATGCTTCAAACAATTTGAAAAGGGGACCTAAGACAGTCTCTTTAAGGTACCCTTTGAAATAACGACTTAAATATTTCATATTTCTCTTTTTTAATAGAGATACTAAACTCTAAACTTTACTATTTTAAAATAAGCTCATCAATTCAATCAAATACAAATTGAAATGAACTTCACGCGAGTAGTAAATATTACCACCATTTCGATATAGCTGTCCACCTGAAATCAAAGCCAGAGGATGATAGTAAAAATAAGATTCACCAGTCGTGTTACCAAGACTTGGAGCTACTACGTCGCGTGAATAAGTTTTAGCTAAAGTAATTGTATTTTTACTACCATGCTTTGCAATATAATCAATATAAGATGTTCCAAAGTTATAAGCTTGAACAGCTGTCCAAACATCTACTCCTGCCTCATGGGCTAAAGAAAGATTTTCTGAAAGGACTGTGACCCCTTGGCGAATACTCGTTTTACTATCAGTGATGGAATTAGCAACACCGTCTGAACTTTCGCTAGATTGCATAACGTCGCCATCATTTCCCTTTGTTTCTGTGTAAATCATTGCCAAGACCAACTCAACGTTGGCTGTGGTGTCATTATCGTCTAAAATCTCTTTGACCATGCTTTTATACTGCAATACATTATGAACATTTTCATGAGTGACGTAAACTTGGTAGCCACAGAAAATGACAAATACCAGTACAATCAGGCGTTTTAAGAACTTAAACATTATTTATTTTGAATATCCTCTATATTTTTAATCAAGATGGAATAGGTTCCATTTGGATTTTGAATAAATTCAACCGACTCAGCATCCTCATAAACATTATTAGGAACAATTAATTGGATACCATTTGACAGTGACAATTTTTGATTCTCTAATTTTTTCGTTTGGCGCGAATGGTCAATATCTGAGACCTGAATTGGCTCTGGAATGCTTTCTTTCAACTCATCAACAAAGGTCAAACGAGCTGTTAAATTATTGTCAAAGAGTTGGTCCGCCAGCTTTTCAGGTGATAATTCTTGCTCTTCTTCCAAATTTTTGTGAATGGCTGCTTTCATTTTTGATTGGAAAGCAAAATCATCTTGTTGGAAGTTTTCAGCAATTTTTTGGGCTGCTTGTTCCACCATTTTGATCGATTTTTTGACCGACTGTTCAGGCTGAACTTGCAATAGATTCTCTGAGAAATAGTTAGCAAAGCTACCATTGTGCTTAATGCGTTTTTCAATCAAATAATAATGATGGTTAACACGATTAATCACCAAGGCTTCATCTGGTGTTTGAGCTGCAGATGGGTAATTATTTTGTGTGATTTTAATCGGACTTTCACTGTCACTTGAAATGTGTGTGAAATTTTCTCTTAACGCCACACGAAGAAAAGCAAAATGCTCAACACCGTCTTTGTCAAATTGTATGAAAACCAAATCATTTGTCTTTTGATTATCATAAATAACAAATTCTTCTTTCCAGAGCTGTGCGATTTGAACAGATGATTCCATCAAATCATCACTCAAATAACTAAGAAAGACATTGTCTTCTGAGAACGTTCCACGTTTGGCTTCATCTGAGAAAACTTTGCTTAATTTTTTACGAAAATACTCATCAATACGCGGCGTAATCGTCAATAACTGATCTGACAAAATCAATTCCGTATCATTTGGCGTAAATTGATGAATAACAATGCGCTTAATATACAAATCAATCATGGTTAAGTCTGTCTGAACACTTCAAAAAGAGTTCATCTGTTCGTTAATAAAGTGGGAAAGCATCTGTCAATGCTTTAACCTCACGACGAACCTCCTCTAAAATAGTTTCGTTTTGATAATTTTCAAGAGTTTTTACAATCAATTCAGTAATAAGGCGTGATTCATTTTCGCCCATGCCACGGCTAGTAATGGCAGGGGAACCTATGCGAATACCAGATGTCTTAAACGGTGACAAGGTTTCAAATGGAATAGAATTCTTATTGAGCGTAATGTTAACAGACTCAAGAATATTTTGTGCCAATTTTCCATTTTCAACCACTTTAGTCACGTCGACCAAAAAGACGTAGTTGTCTGTACCGCCTGAAATAACTCGAAAATCAGAATGTTGATTAAAGACTTCAGCCATAGCAGCCGCATTTTTAATCACCTGTTCACCGTATTCTTTAAAAGCTGGGTCCAAGGCTTCTTTTAAAGCGACAGCTTTTCCAGCAATCACATGCATCAATGGACCACCTTGAAGACCTGGGAAGATCGCAGAATTAATTTTCTTAGCGATAGCTTCATCATTTGTCAAAATGAGTCCGCCGCGAGGGCCACGAAGGGTTTTGTGAGTGGTTGTCGTTGTCACATGAGCATATGGAACCGGACTTGGGTGATGACCAGATGCCACAAGACCTGCAATATGGGCCATATCAACCATTAGGTAGGCATCAACGCTGTCTGCAATCTCGCGAAATCTCGGAAAATCAATAATACGTGAATAAGCTGACGCCCCAGCAACGATTAATTTAGGTTTGATTTCTTTAGCCAAATCTGCTAATTTATCATAATCGATGCGTTCTGTGATTGGGTCAACTGAATAAGAGACAAAGTGATAAGTTTTTCCTGAAAAGCTGACTGATGCCCCGTGGGTCAAGTGACCACCGGCAGCTAAATCCATTCCAAGGACAGTATCGCCTGGTTGGATTAAAGCCATATAAGCTGCGGCATTAGCTTGACTTCCTGAGTGCGGTTGAACATTGGCAAACTTAGCACCAAACAATTCTTTGGCACGTTCGATAGCCAAATTTTCAACCACATCCACACAATCAGTACCGCCATAATAACGTTTTCCAGGATAACCTTCGGCGTATTTATTTGTCAGTACTGTTCCTTGAGCTGACATAACAGCTTTAGAAACCACATTTTCAGAGGCAATGAGTTCAATGTTATTTTGTTGACGAACTTCTTCCGCATGGATAGCTTGCCAAAGTTCAGTGTCAAATGCTTCGTAGTTTTCATTGTCAAAAATCATATCCTTATCTCCCTTTTGATAAGATCAAATCACAATCTTCTCTTGATTGTAAAAGCCGAAACAGTATCAAATAAATTCCAAATCTAATCTTTTGCAAACGTCAACTCAGGGATTTGCGCTAACAAATCTTCTTTTGTAATAGCTCCCTGACGTAAAATACGTGCAAATTCACCAGACAAATCCAAAATTGTCGAGTCAACACCAGTGATGGAAGAATCATCGGCAAACCCTTCGACTGAATTGTCAAACTGCTTCTGGATTTGCGCAAAAACTTTGCCACTTTCTTGACCAGAAATATTAGCTGATGGTCCAATGAGAGGACCAGTCTCTTTAATAAGAGCCAAAGTCTGCGGGTGTTTTGGAATTCTAAAACCAATTGTTGATAGGCCAGAATTGATCCAAGCTGGCACGCGGTCATTTGCCTGTAAAATAATTGTTAACGGTCCAGGTAAAAAAGCATCGTAGAGTTTTTTTAGATAAGTTGGCTGATTTTTTGAAAAAGCTAAAATCGTCTCGTAATCTGCCACATTAAGATTCATGGCTTTGTCTTTAGGACGACATTTTAAGCGATAAACATGTTCAACTGCTTCTTCATTCATGGCTTGTGCAAAAAGTCCATAAACTGTTTCTGTCGGCAAGATCACCGCACCACCCGTTTGAAGTATTTCTTCCAAATTAGCCATTATCCATCACGACCTTTCTATCTTTACCAAATATGTCTTCTAAGACACGGACACGTTTTTGTGGGAAATGTTTGCTAAGCAAAGCACGCAAACCATCTCCTTGCTTATAGCCAATTTCAAAATAAAGTTTACCATTTTCTGATAAATGCTCACCAGCACCTTCGATAATTTGACGGTAAATGGCAAAGCCATCCTCATCCGCAAAAAGTGCCAAGTGAGGTTCAGAAGCAAGAACATTCATCCCAACTTCATCCTTATCACCATAAGCAATGTAAGGAGGGTTTGAGATAATCACATCAAAAGTCCCTGTAATCTGACCGAAAACATCTGATTCCACAAAATCAAGCGACACTTGGTTGAGCTTACTGTTTTCTTCTGCCAATTGCAGAGCACCTTGCGAGATATCTGAGGCTGTAACTTGCCAGTCAGGTCGCGCAGACTTGAGTGAAATGGCAATAGCTCCGCTGCCTGTTCCAATATCTAAAACACGTAAATCAGCTTTGCTATTTTCCTTTAAAACCAAATCAACCAATTCTTCCGTTTCAGGTCTCGGAATCAAGACACGCTCATCAACCGCAAGCTCTAAATCACGAAAATAAGCTTTTCCAGTGATGTACTGTGGTGAGCGATGATCTTCTAGCTGAGCCATGATTGACTCAAGGATCTTCTGATCTGATTCAGTCACTTCTTTATTTCGATGTAAGATGAAATCAAGAAGACTCCAGCCCTTTAACTCACGAAAAACGTAAGTGAGGTTTTCTGGGTCCTCCCCAATTTCTTGTAATTGTTTTTCTAGTTGACTGATTGTTTCAACGTAGTTCATTATTTATTTAACTCTTCTAGTTTCTTTGTTTGATCAAAAAGAATAAGCGCATCAATCACTTCATCCAATTTACCTGACAAAATGCTATCAAGTTTTTGCAATGTCAAACCAATACGGTGGTCTGTCACACGGTTTTGTGGGAAGTTATATGTACGGATACGTTCTGAACGATCACCAGTACCAACTGTTGATTTACGTTCAGCATCTTGTTCGTCTTGAGCGATTTGAGCAAAGTGGTCCGCAACACGCGCACGAATGACTTTCATGGCTTTATCACGGTTCTTTTGTTGTGTACGTTCTTCTTGCATTTCAACTTTGATACCAGTTGGAATGTGAACCATACGAACAGCTGTCGCAACTTTATTGACGTTTTGTCCACCAGCACCTGATGCATGATAAATGTCCACACGCAAATCTTTTGGATCGATTTCGTATTCTACTTCTTCAACTTCAGGCATAACAAGAACTGTCGCTGTTGATGTGTGGACACGACCTTGGCTTTCTGTAACAGGGACACGTTGTACACGGTGAGCACCTGATTCGTATTTCAATTTAGAATAAACTGATTGACCTGAGACCATGACAACAACTTCTTTGATACCACCAACACCGTTGTAAGAAGCTTCCATAACCTCAAACTTCCAACCTTGGCTTTCAGCGTATTTTTGGTACATTTGAAGAAGGTCGCCTGCAAAGAGGGCTGCTTCATCACCTCCAGCGGCACCGCGGATTTCCAAGATGATGTTTTTATCATCGTTAGGGTCTTTTGGTAAAAGAAGAATTTTAAGTTTTTCTTCGTAATCTTCTTTTGCTGCTTTTGATTCTTTAAGTTCTTCTTTTGCCATTTCTTCAAGTTCTGGATCACCACCAGCATCTTTGAGCATTTCTTCGGCATCTTCGATGTTTTGAAGAACTTTTTTGTATTCACGGTAAACAGCTACTGTTTCACGTGTGCTTGCTTCTTCTTTTGACAAATCCATGAAACGTGTTGTATCACTAACGATATCTGGGTCACTTAGTAATTCTCCTAATTCTTCATAACGGTCTTCGAGCGCTTGTAGCTGATCATAAATGTTCATGTGTGTTTATTATCCTCTCTCTTACAAATTCATTTCTTATTTTTCAGTTGAAATCATGGGATTAAAATAGTGTTTACGACAAACGGGGATGTAAGTTTCATTTCCACCAATTTGAATTTGGTCCCCCTCGTAAACCGGTTTTCCATTTTCAGTTCGCAAAACCATTGTGGCTTTTTTCGAGCAAAACTGGCAAATAGTTTTAATTTCATCAATTTTATCTGCTAAAAGCAGTAGGTATTTTGAACCTTCGAATAATTCATTCTGAAAATCATTTTTTAACCCAAAAGCCATCACAGGGACTTCTAGTTCATCAACCACACGAGCTAATTCGTAGACATGCTTTTTCGTTAAAAACTGACATTCATCAATAAGAACACAATAAGGTTTTTCTGGAAGAGCTTTGACGTAAGCAAAAACATCCATCTCATTAGTAATTGCAATAGCTTCACGGCGCATACCGATACGACTAGAAACAATACCATAACCATCACGAGTATCAAGTGCTGAAGTCATGATGATAACAGGTTTTCCTTGTTCTTCATAGTTATGGGCTACTTTTAAAATTTCAATAGTCTTACCAGAATTCATGGTTCCATATTTATAATAGAGTTGAGCCAAAAGTGACAATCCTACCTTCTACTAATATTCTACTATTCTATCATAAAATCGCTCATGGATAAACAAGTAGAATAAGCAAATTAGCCAGACAAACGCGTCTTCATCCCACCAGACTAAGTATTTGAGCAACAAAAAAAGCTAAAGCAAATTTTGCTTTAGCTTTTATCACAAAATGTGATATCGGAAACCAACACTATTGAATAACAAATCAAAGCACTAAATAGCCACCCAAATGCCACTCCTTGTACTATTAAGTTGTTAATGCTTACTAAGAATTATAACACAGCAGGTCATGTAAATTTGATGACGCTTTATTAAAAGAATCACGATTATGTTACAGAAATGTATTGTCCGAAAAAAATCTCCAATCAAACAGCCCAAAACCTTATTGACGAAGTAAGCAGATTAAAGTATCTTATAGCAGAAAATGATATTTTTTTAATACCAAGAGGTTAAACTATGAAAGTTGGATTTAGAAAACCAAGTTTAAAGAAGAGTTTGAAAGCTCGTACTACTGCCAAATGGAAAAGACAAGCTAAAAAAGCAATTATTTCAGGATATGGGAAGAAAGGCTCAGGTTGGATTAAAAATCCTAAAAAAGCTGCTTACAATAAAGTCTATCACAAAACAACTTTTGGCTTGTCAGACATTTTAAAACTTTTCAAGTAAGCTTGTTTAAAGCGCAGTGCGTTAGCACAAAAGAGAATTCAGTCTTGATTGGAAGTTTTCTAAAAATTTCCTGAATTTTCCTGCAAAATATGCTACAATGTTACTGTTAAATGATTAAAAAGGAGACTCATATGCCATTCGTAAAAATCGATTTGTTTGAAGGTCGTACTCAAGAACAAAAAGTTGAGCTTGCTCGCGAAGTAACTGAAGTTGTTTCACGTATTGCTAAAGCTCCAAAAGAAGCAATCCACGTTTTCATCAATGACATGCCAGAAGGTACTTACTACCCACACGGCGAAATGAAAAAGAAAAACTAATTTTTCATAGCAACTAAGCTTGAGGCGATTGTCTTAAGCTTTTTTACTGGCTTAAAAATTGCTTTTTTAACCAGAAAACATTATGCTAAAACTAAGAAACGTTCAGGAGGAAAAGCATGCAACTTAGTCATAGTATCCAGATGATGGGAACTACTATTGATATCTTAATCGATTCTGACACCCCAAAAGAGCACATCGCCGAAGTTTGTCATCTGCTTGAACTATACAAGAATCGCTTCAGTGCTAACGATGCTGACTCAGAGCTCATGGTCATCAATGATAACTCTAGCATCGCTCCCGTCACTGTTCACCAGGATTTATTTAATCTAATTGCGATTGGAAAAAAACATAGCTTAGCAACTCCTAGCAACCTCAACATTGCTATTGGTCCTTTGGTACAAAGCTGGCGCATTGGCTTTGATGATGCTAACGTACCTAGTCCTCAAAAAATCCAAAAAGCGCTAGCCTTATCTAAACCAGAAAATATCATTTTAGATGCGACTAAACAAAGTGTCTTTCTAAGCCAAAAAGGCATGAAAATCGACCTTGGTGCTCTTGCTAAAGGTTATATTGCTGATAAAATCATGGATTATTTAAAATCAGAAAAGGTCACTTCTGCCATGATTAACCTTGGTGGAAATGTCCTTGTTTACGGTGATAATCCAAGAAACGATAACAGCATCTGGCGAATTGGCATTCAAAATCCTCAAAAATCAAGAGGAAATCATATTGGAATTTTAACTCTTAAAAATCAATCTGCTGTCACTTCAGGTATTTACGAACGTCGCCTAAAAGTTGGAAATAAAGAATACCACCATATTTTTGATCAAGAAACTGGCTATCCTATCGAAACTGAAATGGCTAGTCTTACCATCGTTTCTGACCTGTCTGTTGATTGTGAAATCTGGACCACACGACTCTTTGGCTTACCTGTCATGCAAGCTCTAGCAACTATTCAAACCACTCCACACATAGAAGGCATTCTCATCACTAAAGATAATCGCTTAGCTTTGACAAACGGCTTGCGCTCCCACTTTCAACCCCTAAGATAAAAGAAAAACACATCTAGGAACAATCCTAGATGTGTTTACTTATGTCTAAACGCTTATTTTTTTGGTTTTCCGTTTAAAATCAAATTAAGAACAACAGCAAATAATGCAGCAATAACAATACCATTTGTTAAGAACATTTGAACTGTATTTGGAAGGCTAACAAAAAGATTTGTTCCGTTAAAACCAACTCCACAAGCGATTGAAACCGCCGCAATGATAAAGTTGTATTCGTTATTTTGGAAATCAACTTGATTGAGCATTTGAATCCCTTGCAGAGCAACCATACCGAAAAGTACAATCATAGCACCACCAAGAACTGGACTTGGAATCATTTGTGCCATTGCACCGAATTTTGGAAGAAGTCCAAGAATCACAAGGAATAAAGCTGTATAGTAAATTGGACGACGTGTTTTGATTCCTGAAATACGAACCAAACCAACGTTTTGTGAGAATCCAGTATATGGGAAAGTATTGAAAATACCACCAAGAAGTACAGCTGCACCTTCTGCGCGGTATCCGTTACGAAGACGTTTGCTGTCTAATTTTTCACCAGTCAAATCTGACAAAGCAAGGTAAACACCAGTTGATTCAACCATTGAAACTGTTGCAATGATACACATCATAATGATTGATGTGATTTCAAATTTTGGTGCGCCAAAGTAGAATGGTTGTGGAATGTGAACAAGCGGTGCGTTAGCGACTACTGATGTATCAACTAAGCCCATAAAGGCAGCCACAATCGTTCCACCAATCAAACCAATTAAAATAGCAATTGATTTAATGAAACCTTTAGCAAAAATATTAACCACAAGAACAATCGCAATGGTTACGAGAGCCAAGATTAATGATTGAGCTGTTGGTTTGTCAGAGTTGTCACCCATGTTACCAATAGCAACTGGAATCAAAGTCAAACCAATAGTTGTGATAACTGAACCAGTAACAACCGGTGGGAAGAAATCTACAATTTTTGAGAAAATGCCAGAAATCAAAATCACATAAATACCAGAGACAATCAAGGCACCAAACATGTAACCAGAACCTTGTTTAGCTCCGATGATTGATAACGGTGCAACAGATTGGAAGGCACAACCAAGAACAACTGGAAGTCCGACACCAAAGTGCTCACGTAACTGCAATTGCAAGAATGTAGCAACCCCACACATGAAAATATCAGTTGAAATGAGGTAAGTTAATTGTTCAGCTGAATAGTTAAGGGCACTGGCAATCATGATAGGAACCAAGATTGACCCTGCATACATGGCAAGTAAATGTTGCAAACCTAGGATAGCAGCTTGTGAGTGTTTTTGTTCATTCATTTCCATCTTATGCATCAGCCTCCGTAAAGACAACTTGGCCATCTTTAAATTCTTTGATTCGAGCTAGAGATGTTACAGGTACACCTGTTTCTTCAAGTAATTTACGACCTGTTTGGAAAGATTTTTCAATGACAATACCGATACCAGCAACTTTAGCACCTGCTTGACCAATAATTTCAAGAAGCCCTTTAGCAGCTTGTCCATTTGCCAAGAAATCATCAACGATAAGTACAGTGTCATCTTCTGACAAGAATTTACTTGCGATTGATACTGTGCTTGTCACGCGCTTAGTAAATGAATAAACTTCTGCTGTTAAAATACCTTCTGTCATTGTGATATTTTTAGCTTTTTTAGCGAAAATCATTGGAACATTCATAGCTTGTGCCGTATATAAAGCTGGTGCAATACCAGATGCTTCAATTGTAACAACTTTAGTGACACCAGCGTCTTTATAAGCTTCCGCAAGAACTTTACCCATTTCTTGCATGAGTTCATAGTCAACTTGATGAGTAAGGAAACTATCTACTTTCAAGATATCCTCACCCAAAACATTACCATCTTTTAAGATGCGGTCTTCCAATAATTTCATGGATTCTCCTTTTGAAAAATTTTTAAAATCGGATTGTTAAAACAAACAACTTACTATGAAACTTTTCAAGCGTCATTAAACAAAGACAGATTGTATAAAAAGAGGTGTTTACAAATTGTAAACATCTCTTGCAAAACTCGGTCACATTTTTACAGGTATGCAAAAATGTTTTCTCAGACAACAACTGAGAACTGACTTATTGTTAGACATTACGGTGTCTTGTAGAAACGCTACGCCTATTCGTAGCATAAATAAGTAATATTGAATTTTAACCATCACATTAATGATAGAACTATTGTATCATTTTAAACTTGGATTTCAAGATGACATTGGTCCTATTATTAAAGAAGTAATATTCTGAAAATAATGACAACTTTCCTATTCTAAATTGAATCACCATTCCAGATTGAATTTTTAACGATAACATAATCGACACGTGTCAAGGCATGCAAATCACGACCACCAGCATATGAAATAGAGCTTTGAAGATCTTCTTGCATTTCAATAAGTGTATCTTTTAAATGTCCTTTAACAGGGAGTAAGATTTTCTTACCTTCAACGTTTTTGTGTTCTCCTTTTTGATACTCAGAAGCGGAACCGTAATATTCTTTATATTGTTTTCCGTCTACTTCTACCAATTTTCCTGGGCTTTCTAAGTGTCCAGCAAAGAGAGAACCAATCATAACCATTGTCGCACCAAAACGAATAGACTTGGCAATGTCACCGTGAGTACGAATACCACCATCAGCGATAATTGGTTTGCGAGCTGCTTTTGCGCACCAACGTAGTGCTGCTAATTGCCAGCCGCCTGTTCCAAAACCGGTTTTCACTTTTGTGATACAAACTTTACCAGGACCAATCCCAACTTTTGTGGCATCAGCACCTGCATTTTCCAACTCACGAACAGCCTCAGGCGTTCCAACATTACCAGCAATAACAAAAGTATCTGGCAATTCTTTTTTAATGTGCTTAATCATCTCAATGACACTATCAGAATGTCCATGAGCAATATCAATGGTAATGAATTCTGGCGCATCATCTTTTAAGCTTGAGACAAAGTCGTACTCATAATCTTTAACACCTACTGAGATTGAAGCAATCAAGTCTTGGTCATGCATGCGTTTGACAAAAGGTTTTCGAGAAGCCTCATCAAAACGATGCATAATGTAAAAGTAACCATTTTTAGCAAGTTTTTCAGCAATATCTTCATCGATAATCGTCTGCATATTAGCAGGGACAACTGGCAATTTAAAGGTATAATCACCAAGTCTCACATGCGTATCAGCTTCTGAACGGCTTTTAATGATACATTTGTTAGGAATGAGTTGAATATCTTCATAATCAAAGACAGGCATTTCGTTATACATATCAATTTCTCCGTGGTCTTTGTGTCAGTGAATACTCAGACAAGGTCAAAGGACAATCTAAAAAGGTCACTTTTTTCTTTGTCAGAGTAGCCCAAAAACACATCGACTCTTTCATTAAAAAATGACCTTCCTATAACTCTACTAAGTATTAACTTAATAAAGCATCGCTAGGTAAAACCTTACCCTTCCATTATCATTTTACAACTTCATTCGTTTTATGTCAAATATTTTTATTTTATATTTTTACATCGTTCGTTTTTTGCGAACTATATTTACTGGCAACATTTTCATAATTTTTAAGTTTTATTTAAGTTTTATTTCAATTTGACCTAAGTCTTATCCCCTAAACTTTTTTCATAATACATTTGCGAAGGAGTTATTGACATGAATTTTATTAAGGGAGCCTGGCTTGTGACAAAAGCTAAAAAAGGATGCACGGGATTACTCGTTTTGGTAACCAGCGCGATTTTGATTTTTGTTCTAGCTGGGTTAACCATTAAAAATACGGCAGATTCTGCCGTCACATCAGCTAAAAAACAAGCAGGTGCAACAGTGACTTTATCTGTTAACCGCGAAGCCATGATGAAAGCTTTCAAACCTGGCAGCGAAATCAAGTAGCAACACGACAGCTACTACTTCTGTTGACCTTGCAACAGCAAAATCTATTGCAGAAAAAAGTGGTGTCTCATCATACCTTTTCACAACAACTAGAACGGCTAATGCGGGTGACGGTATTTCTGCTATCTCTACTTCTTCATCTTCTGATGATTCAAGCGATAATGCTTCACAAAATGGCAACCAACCTGAGAACCACGGTGGCATGATGACATCGGGTGATTTTACCATTACTGGTGTTAACACAACTGACAATGTCAGCGACTTCACTTCAGGAAAAAGTACGATTTCTAAAGGAGATGGCATTACTTCAGAAACTTCCGACAACTCCGCACTTATCTCTTCAGATTTGGCTAGCGAAAACAGTTTAAGTGTGGGAGATACCTTCACAGTGACAACTACTGTAGATAGCAATGAAACAAGCTATACACTGACCGTCATCGGCATTTATGACAATTCATCTACTGCCACAACAGCACAAATGATGTCAAATGCTTCAAACCCACAAAACAACATTTACACAAGGCTGACGACAACTAACACCATAAAAGGCGAAACAGATAAACTCGATTCAGCTGTTTATGCCCTTTCAAATCCTGAAAAAATAGACAATTTCGTTAAAGAAGTCAAATCAGAAATCGACACTGACACTTACTTTGTGACATCAAACGATGAAATCTACGAACAAATGCTCTCACCACTTAATAACATTTCATCAATTGCATAAAATATCGTTATTTTGGTAGCTATTGCTGATGCAGTTATCCTAACCTTGATTGTTATTTTCAGCATTCGTGAGCGCCGTTACGAAATTGGAGTTCTCATGAGCTTGGGTGAAAATCGCCTTAAAATCATCGGACAATTCTTCACAGAGTTATTCATGGTCACTATTGTTTCTCTTGTGACTGCATCATTTGCAGGAAATTTTGTCGGAAATGCCCTTGGTAACCAACTGTTGTCATCTTCGACTCAGACACAACAAACTACAAACCAAGGACCTAATGGCGGTGGTCCTGGTCAAGAGACAAACTCTTCTAATGATGACAATAAGCAAAATGACTTAAAACCCCAAAATGACAAACTATCCGGCGGTGGTTTTGGCAACATGATGTCAATGGCAACAACTTCACCAAAAGAAGTCGATAATCTCGATATCAAACTAACAGGAACTGATGTCGCAAAACTCGGTGGAATCACCCTTCTCATCTCATTTATCTCAACTATCTTAGCAAGTATTGGTATCATTCGCATGAAACCAAAAGATATCTTATCATCAAATTAGAAAGGATACTCATATAACCTTACACACTAAAAATATTGGCTATTGGTACAGTAATAATCCAGATGATTACCTGTTCAAAGATATTAATTTAAGCTTCGAAAAAGGGAAAATTTATGCCATTCTTGGTCGATCAGGAAGTCGAAAGACCACCTTTCTTTCCTTGCTGGCTAGCTTAGATAGCCCCAAAGCAGGCAAGGTTTACTTAGATTACAAAGATATTAATAAATTAGGCTTATCCAATTACCGAAAAAATGCTGTTTCAACCATCTTTCAAGCTTATAATCTGATGACTTATATGACCGCATGTCAAAATGTCCAAACAGCCCTCGAAATCACAAATACTACCGTTGATAATGCTAAAATCGAAGAGCTTTTTGATCTGGTTGGCATTCCTAAAGAAATGATTGATAAACCAGTTCTTCAACTTTCCGGTGGTCAGCAACAACGTGTTGCCATCGTCAGAGCTCTAGCTACCAATCATGATATCATTATTGCTGATGAATCAACGGGAAACTTGGATGAAGAAACTACTCAAGACATTGTCAATATCTTCAAAGACATCGCCCGTCAGCAAAATAAAACCGTGATAATTGTGACACATGAAACGGCTGTCGCTAAAGAAACAGATGTTGTTTTTGAACTCAAGAAAAAACATTTTACCCAACTATAACTATAAACGAAAAGCACCCAGCAATATTGCTGAGTACTTTTTTCTTATTTTAATCTGACAAATCTTGTCCGTTGCTTGCGATAACTTTTTTATACCAGAAGAATGAATCTTTGCGGTAACGTTCAAGACTACCAACTTCTTCATCTGTACGATCAACGTAAATGAAACCGTAACGTTTACGAATGCCTTCGTGTGTTGAGATAAGGTCGATTGCTGACCATGGATTGTAGCCAAGCATGTCAACACCATCTGTAATTGCTAATTGAATTTGTTCAATGTGAGCACGAAGATAATCGATACGATATTGGTCGTGAACTTTACCATCTTCTGTCAAAGTATCGTAAGCCCCAAGACCGTTTTCAGTAACCAAAAGTGGCAAACGGTAACGGCTATACATTTCACGGACAGTTGCACGGAAGCCGACTGGGTCAATTTCCCAACCAAATTCAGTTTTTGGAAGGTTTGGATTGTCAACGCCACGGTAGAAACCTGCTTCTCCACGCGCTGTTTGTTGGTCAGCTGATGGGTTCAAGCTTTCTGTACCATCTGATGCAGCTACCGTTGCTGTATTATAGTAGTTAAATCCGATAAAGTCTGGTTTTGCCGCTTTCATGATGGCACGATCTTCATCAGTAATCACTGGTGTAGCATCTTGTTCTTCAAGATATGCCCAGACCAGATTATTGTATTCACCTAGGATATAAGCATCAAGGTAAAGCCAGTTACGAATAGCATTGAAGTTTTGAGCAGCTAGGACATCTTCTGGTTTTGATGAAGCCGCATAAACCAATGAAATATTTGGTGCTGGACCAATTTTAGCTTCTGGAAGTATTTCGTGGCAAAGTTGCATAGCTTTAGCTTGCGCTACCAATTGATGGTGGTTTTGTTGGTAAATTTCTTTTGTAAGGTTTGTTGTTCCTTCTGGCACGTGAAGAGTACCGATAACAGGACCAACCAAAGTAAGCATATTTTGTTCATTGATTGTTAACCAGTATTTCACACGGTCACCAAAGTTTTCAAACAAGACACGCGCATATTCAGCAAACCAATCTACTGATTCGTGTGTTGACCATGAGCCACGTTCATCAAGAGCTGCTGGCATATCAAAGTGGAACATTGTCACAATTGGTTCGATATTATATTTCAAACATTCATCAATCAAGTTGTTATAAAACTCAATTCCTTTTGGATTCACTTCGCCAGTCCCGTTTGGCAAAACACGTGACCAAGAAATTGAAAAACGATAAGATTTAAAGCCCATTTCTGCCATCAAGGCAATATCTTCTTTGTAGTGATGATAATGGTCAACTGAAACTGTCAAATCTGCAGTTCCTGCTGGCAATTCTTTCACATCTTGACAAGAAGGTCCTTTGCCATCTTCTAAAGAGGCACCTTCTACTTGGTAAGCAGAGGTTGAAGCTCCCCACAAGAAATAATCTGGAAATGGTTTTAGCGTTTTGTGTAACATGTCAATCTCCTTTTAACTTTTCATTGACTACAATTATAGCGCTATCATTTCTAAAAAACTAATGCTATCAAATGCTATCCTTGTACTATCATACGAAAAAATGATGACAAATATCAGATATCGAAACAAAATATAAACAATCTGACAATTACCTATCTCAAGTCATTTTCATTCCATCAAACCTAATTTGGCAAAGGCATTATAAAGGCCATCTTCTTCGACATCGTCAGTCACCATATCAGCCATTGCTAGAATTTCTGGGCCACCATTTCCCATAGAAACACCAATCTTACAACACTCAAGCATAGGAATGTCCACTTTGGCATCACCAAAAGCAATGGTATCCTCACGACTAGCCTGCAAATGCTCTAAAATAACGTCAATGGCATGCGCTTTGGTAATGTCTTTAACGCCGAGGTCGCCAAATAAAGCTGTTTCCCCTCGACCACCCCAAGTGCCAGCTTTTAAGTTTGGAAAAGCCTTAGCAGAATCCAGATGATCTTGGTAGGAATTCAAAATAAAGCTGACTTTATTTAGGTCATCACGGTACAATTCCCCACCATAAACCAAGCCATGAAGAGCATCTTCAGCTTCCATGTGTTCTACTTCTGCAGCCGTTTTTCCTTTTTGCATAACATACCTGCGCATGACAGGACACGCAGCTTCTTTAAAATTTTCCGAAGCAAACAAGCCATTATTAGATTCTAAATAAAATTCTAATCCTCGCTCATGTAACCAGTCAACAATCGCTCTCGAATCTTCTTTTGAAATCATCTGATGCATGATAACTTCTTCATTGTATTCGACATATGAGCCATTACCACCAATCATGCCATCAAGCCCAATTTCCCATAATTCAGGTTGCATTTCTGCACGACTACGTCCCGTACAGACAAAGACTTTATGCCCATTAGCACGCGCTTGTCGAATTGCCAATACAGCAGATTCTGGAATACGATTGTGATAATCCACCAAAGTTCCATCAACATCTAAAAAAATAATTTTACTCACAGCACTGTCCTCTTCGTTTTTAATGCCTCTATTTTACTAAGAAATCAAGTAAAACGATAGTTATATCTTACGAAAAACTGATACTTTCCTCTGCTTTTTTACAATTTCAAATCAAGCTGTAAGCTTTCAGACAGCTTGCTTGCATTTCTGATACAAAATCGCTATCCTAAAACCATGAAAAATGTAAAAGACCTACTGGCTCATCTTCCTTACCGAGCTAGTTTTTATGATAAAAATTTAAAACTGATTTACAGCAATAATCGTTCAGACGGCTCTTTTTTCTCTGAACCCGAAGAAAATGAATTACCACAATGGGTTTGGACCAGCCTTGAACAATCACCCGAAAATGCCCTTCATTTTCAAATTCCTACCGAATCATTTGACCACATCTTATTTCAAACATATCAAGCAGTTAAAGATGATTCTGGTGAACTTTTGGGTGTTATCACTTTTATTCAAGATTTAAAGCCTGTTCTGGCAAGTTACCTAAATGAGTCTGGTCAAGCAATCGTTGGCTGGTCTGATGTCACTTCTGGACCTTCTAGTAGCAATCCTATTTTCGATGATTAAAAAAGAGCCAAAAGGCTCTTTTTGTTTATTCTTAATCACGATAAACAGGCTGTACACCGTATGTTTGAGACACTGGCATCATTTCAATACGATTGAAATTCACATGTTCTGGCTGACTAGCCACCCAAGAAACGGTATTTGCGATATCTTCTGGCATAATGGCGTGCGCTCCTTCGTAAAGTTTCTCAGCGCGTTCATCGTCACCTTTAAATCGGACATTTGAGAACTCTGTTCCTTCGCAAAGCCCTGGTTCGATATTCGTCACGCGAATCTTTGTACCAGCAAGATCAGCACGCAAATTTAGCGAGAATTGTTTGACGAAGGCTTTGGATGCACCGTAAATATTGGCACCTGGGTATGGAATAGTTCCTGCTGTTGACCCAAGATTAATAATCATCCCTGAATCACGCTTAACCATGCTTGGCAAAACTTGACGTGTCAGATAAACAAGACCTACGATATTGGTATTAATCATGGTCATCCAGTCAGTAAAATCCGCCTCATATGTCTTGTCTAAGCCAAGTGCCAAACCAGCATTATTGACTAAAAGGTCAATGTGTTGCCAATCTTCTGGTAAACTTGCTAAAGCTTGGTCGATGAGTTTTGGCTCAGAAACATCCATTTGCAAAGGATAAACCTTGTCACTACCTAGTTCTGCTTGTAAGCTCTGCAATTTTTCCAAACGACGAGCACTGACAATAACTTGGTAACCATCTGCTACTAATTTCTTAACAATAGCTTTTCCAAATCCTGCCGAAGCACCTGTTACTAATGCAATTTTTGTCATGTCATTCTCTTTCTATACTCTTCTGGATATAAGAAAGTCAGTTGGTTATCAGTCAACTGATTCTTTCTTATTATTCGTTCATGTCATCAACAGCCTGAGCTGCTGTGATAATAGCTAATTTATAAATATCTTCTGCACTTGAACCACGAGATAAATCATTAACTGGTTTATTCAATCCTTGAAGAATTGGACCAATCGCTTCAAACATACCAAGACGTTGAGCAATCTTGTAGCCAATGTTTCCTGATTGAAGGTCTGGGAAAATAAAGACGTTTGCTTGTCCAGCGACGTCACTATCTGGTGCTTTTACTTCTGCTGTACTTGGAACAAAAGCGGCATCAAATTGCAATTCACCATCGATAGCCAATTCAGGCTGACGTCCTTTAGCCAGCTGAGTGGCTTCACGAACTTTTTCAGCTTGAGGCGCTTTGGCACTTCCTTTTGTTGAAAAGCTAAGCATGGCAATCTTTGGATCAATGTCAAAAATTCTTGCCGTATCAGCAGTGTTTAAAGCAATTTCAGATAATTCTTGAGCATTTGGATCAATATTGATAGCACAATCTGCGAACATAAAACGTTGATCAGTGCTTTCACGGTTCATCAAGAAAACACCTGATGTTCTGGAAATACCTGGTTTTGTTTTGATGATTTGAAGAGCTGGACGAACAGTATCTGCTGTTGAATGAATCGCACCAGAAACCATACCATCAGCCAAATCAAGTTTGACCAACATAACACCAAAATAATTAACGTCTTTCAATAGACGATCAGCATCTTTAGGAGTTGCTTTACTTTTTCGGATTTCAAGAAAGGCTTTCTTCATCTCATCAAACTTATCATAAGTTTGCGGATTAATAATCACATAGTTTTGATCAGCAAAACCGAATTTAGCCAATGACTCTCGAACTTCCGTAGCTTCTCCTAAAATAATTGGTTCAATCAAACCTTCAAATTTTAAACGAGCGGCTGCACGAAGAACACGTTCATCATTTCCTTCAGGAAAAACAATTTTGAGGTTTTTACCAACAATTTTTTCCCTTAAGCTACCAAATAAAGATCGAATCCCCATAAAAATTAACCTTCCATCTATTTTTGTTGTGGCTTCATGATAACGCTATCAAAGTCATCTGTCAAGTTTGCACTTTGAATAATCTCTTTATTTGTGTAAGGGTCTACAAAACGTAAATAATGGCAATGCAGCGCTTGTCGCGTAATACCAAGATCCATGCGACCACCATACAAATCATCTCCCAAACGTGGGAAACCAATGTGAGCAAAATGCACACGAATTTGGTGAGTTCGTCCTGTGTGAAGTCGAATATCTACCAAAGCCACATCTCCAAAACGTTCCACAACGCGATAACTTGTGTGAGCATATTTTCCAGACAGATGCACGCGACGTGTGATAATACTATCTTCATCTCGAGCAATCGGCGCAATGATTTCACCCTTATCTTCTAGTTCACCTTGACCAGAAACCAAGGCATAATAACGTTTTTCAATGGTCTTACTTTGTAGTTGTTTATCAAGTCTAGCATGGGCATAACCGTGTTTGGCAAAAAGCATCAAACCACTGGTATCCTTATCAAGTCGAGTTACGATGTGAACTTGCTTGTTAGGATAATTTTGCTCCATGTAGTAATATTTGACAAAATTAGCGATGGTATTTGAGTGCAAAACACTTGGAATACTAGCATAACCATGGGGTTTATTGATAATCAAAAAATGATCATCTTCATAGGCAATATCAAGGTCATGTTCGACTGGAATAAGGGTTTCATGTTCCTGTTCATCAGGAATTTCAATCGTCACCACATCTCCCACATCCAATAAATAAATGGCATTTTGCTCAACGCCATTTACCCAAATATTTCCACCTTTAAATTTCACTTTGGCTAATAAGCCTTTTGAGACATCATGTCCCTTTAAAAAGGTTTTTACTTTTGTTCGTCGGTCCGCAATAAATTCAAATTTCACGAATCTACTTCTCCTATAAAGGCATCTCTTACGCGCTCCCAGAAACTTGTATGGAAGGGTGTTGCCACAAAGCTAATTTTTTTATCGTCAATACAATATTCAATTTTAGACACATTTTTATAATGCATGGTTTTGTTATCGATTGACACTGTATAAACGCCTTGGCGTTTAGGAATGATTTCAATTTTATCTTTTTTCGGCACAATCACAGATGACCCAAGGGTGCGATAAACACGGTTGTTAAGACTAGAAATCTCTGTCAACTGCATCGCTTCCATCGTCGGGTGCAAAATAGCTCCGCCTAAAGATTTATTGTAAGCAGTGCTTCCTGTCGGTGTCGATACCGAAATACCGTCACCACGGAAACGTTCTAACTTCACCTTATCGATGACAACATCAGCAACCATTGTTTTCTCAATACGTTTGATGGCTACTTCGTTAAGGGCACGCGCTTTTACCACACGACCATCTTCTAAAGTGATTTTAACTCGCAAAACTGGATAAGATGCCTTACGCCCCCTATCAGCTCGCAAATTCTCAATTAACTTTTCTACTTCAAAATCTCGGTAATCGGTGTAAAACCCCAGATGACCGGTATGAATTCCCACAAAGCGGACTTTATCAAGAATCTTTTCATACGTGTGAAAAGCAGACAACAGCATGCCATCACCACCAATGGAAATGACAATATCTGGATCTTTTTTAGACAAATAGAATCCTTTATCTTCCTTGAATGCCGCAAAAAGCTTTGAGGCAACTCGTCTACTCTGATATTTCCCGTTTGCTACGATAGCAACACGTGTTACTTTATCTGTAATATTCGTCTGTGTCATCACTATTTCCTACACCATCACTTAATTTCCGACTTGCGAGATCAAATAAAAGCTGTGCTTCCCTAATATCCTCGCGAATTTTTCGCATCTCCTCATCCAATTCAAGGGCAATTTTTGCTGTTGTTTCCAAACGTTTTTTAATTTCATCAGGAAACTCGCCTTTATATTTATAGTTCAATGAATGTTCAATCGTTGCCCAGAAGTTCATTGCTAAAGTCCTAATTTGAATTTCAGCTAGAACTGTTTTTTGACCATCAATGGTATCAACAGGATATTCCACAATAACATGGTATGAACGATAACCACTGGCTTTCATATGCGTGATGTAATCACGTTCCTGCACGATTTTCATATCATGTCGACTACGCAAAAGTGCCAAAACTTCATCAACGTCATCAACAAATTGAACCATAATACGAAGACCAGCAATATCTTGCAAATCTTGTCCAATGTTCTCTGGTTTAATCCCACGTAGCACCATTTTTTCCTTGATACTTTCGACCGATTTTACACGACCAGTCACAAACTCAATCGGTGAATGTCGATTTTGTTTACGAAATTGCTTGCGGATTCCGCGCAATTTAATCTTCAATTCACCAACAGTTTGTATGTAAGGATCTAAAAATTTCTCCCAGTCCATCACATTTCCTTCCTAATGGGATGGGCCTGTCACGCAGACATAACCAATCCTTGTCAAAAAATTGACTTTTGTATAGAATTAATATAACAAACCTATTATACCATATTTCTAATTGAGGAAAAAAGGAAAATTATTTTATGACACACCTTGAAATTGAGTACAAAACATTACTCACTAAAGACGAATTCAATCGTCTTAACAGTCAACTTTCACACGTTACACCAGTAACGCAAACGAATTACTACTTTGATTCAGATAATTTTGACATGAAAGCGCATCGCATGTCTCTTCGCATTCGGACATTGCCAAATCGCGCAGAAATCACATTAAAAATTCCAAAAGAAGTTGGTAATTTGGAATACAACTATGATTTGAGTGTGGCTGATGCCAAAGAAATCATCAAATCAGGTCAATTTCCAGAAGTTGATTTTTTGAAACTTATCGAAGAAAATGGTGTTAAACTATCAAGCCTTAAAAATTTTGGTAGTCTGACAACAACACGACGCGAAACGATGACTGATATCGGTCTTATGGCTCTTGATAGCAATCAATATGCTGATATTAAAGACTATGAACTTGAATTAGAAGTTGAAAATGCTGAAAAAGGCAAAAAAGATTTTGACAACTTCTTAGCTCAGCATGACATTGACTTCAAGTATGCTAAAAGCAAAGTTGCTCGCTTTAGCGCAACCCTTAAGCGAAATTAAAGACGCTTTTTCCTTAGAAAATGCTGAATTATTTCAGTTTTTTTGGTAAAATATAAGTATTAATTTTAAAGGAGTTTATTTATATCATGGCAGAACATTACGCCGACAAACAATTCAAGCTTTTTTCTCTTTCTTCTAACGTAGAGATTGCACAAAAAATTGCGGACGAAGTTGGAGTCCCTCTTGGAAAAGTGTCAACACGCAAGTTTTCAGACGGCGAAATCATGATTAACATCGAAGAAACAGTTCGTGGTAATGATATCTACATCATCCAATCAACTAGCTACCCTGTTAATGACAACCTTTGGGAACTCTTGATTATGGTAGACGCTTGTAAACGTGCCAGCGCCAATACTGTCAATGTCGTTATCCCTTACTTCGGATACTCACGTCAAGACCGTATCGCTGCATCACGTGAACCAATCACAGCTAAACTTGTAGCAAACATGCTTGTTAAAGCTGGAGTTGACCGTCTTTTGACTCTTGACCTTCACGCTGTTCAAGTACAAGGTTTCTTTGATGTACCAGTTGATAACCTCTTTACTGTTCCATTGTTTGCTAAATACTACTGCGACCTTGGTTTGAAAGGTGAAGACGTTGTTGTTGTCAGCCCTAAAAACTCTGGTATCAAACGTGCTCGTAGCTTGGCTCAAACTCTTGATTCACCAATCGCTATCATCGACTACGCTGAAGATGATGCACAACGTGAAGAAGGCTACATTATCGGTGATGTTGCTGGTAAAAAAGCAATCCTTATCGATGACATTTTGAACACTGGTAAAACATTTGCTGAAGCAGCTAAAATCGTTGAGCGCGATGGTGCTACTGAAATTTATGCCGTTGCTAGCCACGGTCTATTTGCTGGAGCTGCTGCAGAAAGCCTTGATGCTGCTCCTATTAAAGAAATCTTAGTAACAGACTCAGTTGCTACTCATGAACGCTTGCCTAAGAATATCAAATACCTTTCAGCAAGCAAATTGATTGCTGACGCGATTATTCGTATCCACGAAAAAACTCCGCTCAGCCCATTATTCTCATATAACGCTAAAAAGGATTAATTTACTATATGATCTATCTCGATAATGCTGCAACTACCCCTCTCACACCATCTGTTATTGATGCAATGACAGAAATCATGGTTAACGATTTTGGTAACCCATCAAGTATTCATGGGATTGGACGTCACGCTAACCAGCGTTTGCGTTCTTACCGCCAGACCATTGCCTCAGCTTTAAAAACTGACCCACGCCGCATTATCTTTACATCTGGTGCTACTGAAAGCAACAACACTGCCATCAAAGGCTATGCTCTTGCTAACCAAGAAAAAGGTAAACACATCATTACCACTTCTATCGAACACCACTCTGTTCTTCATACAATGGAGTATTTGGAAAAACGTTTTGGTTTTGAAGTCACTTACCTAAAACCTGAAGATGGTCATATTTCTGCTAAACAAGTAGCTGACGCTCTTCGTGATGATACGATTTTAGTCAGCACAATGTTTGCAAACAACGAAACAGGTGACCTTCTTCCTGTTAAAGAAATTGGCGAACTTCTTTCAAACCATCAAGCTGCTTTCCACGTTGATGCTGTTCAAGCAATCGGAAAAATTGATGTTTATCCTGAAGAGATTAAAGCTGACTTTCTTTCAGCTTCTGCTCATAAATTCCATGGACCAAAAGGTGTTGGTATCCTTTACTCAACACCACAACACTTTGACAATTTGCTCCATGGTGGGGAACAAGAAGAAAAACGCAGAGCTAGCACTGAAAATATGATTGGTATTGCTGGTATGGCAAAAGCCTTATCAGACACTGTTACTAACAAAGATGTTAATTACAAACACGTCAAAGAATTACGTCAATCCTTCCTTGATGCTATTTCTGGCTTAGACTATTACATCAACGGTAGCCAAAACAAAATGCCTCACGTGCTCAACATTGGTTTTCCAAATCAAAATAACGGCATTCTCCTAACTCATCTTGATTTAGCTGGTATCGCTGTTTCAACTGGTTCTGCATGTACCGCCGGTACTGTTGATCCAAGTCACGTCTTGGCAAGTCTATATGGTGAAGATTCACCACGTTTGGCAGAATCAATCCGCGTTAGCTTCTCAGAACTTAACACTATCGAAGAAGTTCAAGAACTCGCTAAAAAATTAATAGAAATTGTAGGAAAATAGGATGGCATTTGAAAAAGAAATCACTTTAAAAGACTGTCTTTACAGCTATGCTATTAGCGATAATATTAAAAAATATACACTTCGTGACACAACCTTTACGCAAAACCGTATCGGTAATTACGAATTAACGCGTTTATTGGAAAACGTCCCTAATTCAGGTGATGGATTCCCACTAAAAATCACTATCAACAAAGATTTGACAGGTTTCAAATTAAGTATCACTGACAGATCAGGGCTTCGTTTCGTTAATATCTTCAAATCTGAAGATAATAAAATCCTCCAAGAAAAATTCTATTTCTTGATGGACAGCCTCGTTGAACGTGATATTTTCACTAAAAAAAAGCTTAATCAATAAAAACAACTCCAAAGCTACTTCTTATTAGCTTTGGAGTTGTTTTTTTACTCTATTTTGTAAAATTTGTTTTTGTTTTCACAAAGTTTTTGTTACAATAGATGTAACAAGTAAAAGGGAGATGGTATTGTGACTACTGAGAAATCTATTCCTAAAGCAACGGCTAAGCGACTTTCGCTGTATTATCGCATTTTTAAACGTTTTAATACAGATAATGTCGAAAAAGCAAGTTCAAAACAAATTGCAGATGCTATAGGAATCGATTCTGCAACTGTTCGCCGAGATTTTTCCTATTTTGGTGAGCTAGGAAGACGTGGTATCGGCTATGACGTCAAAAAATTAATGAATTTCTTTGCTGATATTCTAAATGACCATTCAACAACAAATGTTTTATTGGTCGGATGTGGTAATATCGGTCGAGCATTACTTCACTACCGTTTCCATGATCGTAACAAAATGCAAATTGCTATGGCTTTTGATACAGACGATAATGAAATTGTTGGATATCAAACATCAGATGGTATTCCAGTTTATGGTATCTCATCACTTAAGGAGCACGCACAAGAAGCTGGTATTGAAACTGCTATCTTAACGGTTCCAAGTACAAAAGCTCAAGAAGTTGCTGATATCTTGGTTGAAGCTGGTATCCGTGGTATTTTAAGTTTCTCTCCCGTTCATTTAAATGTTCCAAAAGGTGTCATTGTCCAATACGTTGACTTAACGAGTGAATTACAGACACTTCTTTATTTCATGAGTCAATCAAACCAATAATCAATTAAAATCCAACTGTTTTTTGCTTAGCTGAGTTTATTTAGTATTAGAATACTTTTTCTTGCCTGAAAGTCTTCCTTTCAGGCTTTTTTAGTTTTACAGTACATCTGTTTCTTCCCTAAAACTATAATATTGGTATTTGCCTACTATGATATGATCGAGACAAACGATGCCAATATCATCACAAGCTCGTTTCATTTTCTCGGTAAAAAGAAAATCATTTTCACTTGGGGCTGGTAAACCTGACGGGTGATTGTGAACAATAATCAATGAAGTTGCCATAGTTTTACAAGCATAATACAAAATCTCACGAGGCTCTGCGATTGACCGACGAACCGAACCAATAAAAATCGTCCGTTGTTCGATAATTCGATTTTGAGTATCCAAATAAATTGCCACCAAATGCTCCTGCTTTTGGTCGCTCAACTCTAACATCATCTTTCTAGCCAAGCGTTCACTACTCATGATGCGTTCTTTTTGGACATATTCTGCTTTGCTAATGCGCTTTGCCAGTTCAATCATTGCTTTGATTTCAATAGATTTGACATAGCCAACTCCTTTAATTTTTTGCAATTCTTGTAAGGATAAATGCTGAAAGTCAGCAAGTGTATCGATGTGTTTTAAAATATCATTAGCTACTTCTAAAACTGGTCTTGTCTTGGTACCTGTTCGTAATAAAATGGACAATAATTCTTGATTGCTTAATTGCTCGGCACCTAAATCTCTCAAACGTTCGCGTGGCAACATAGCATCTGCTTTCATTTCTATTGCATACATAAAAATACCTCCACTTATTTATTCGTAAGTTAGAGGTATTTTTTTCTTTATTTCACTATTCTAAACGATTTTCTTGGCGTTTAGCGACACTATCCTTGATAATCTGATAAAGACTAGCTGCTAAAGGTACAGCTACTAGCATTCCTAAAATGCCCCAAAGCGCTGCGCCAATGGTAATAGCCATCAATACCCACATACCAGGTAAGCCGATTGAACCACCAACCACGCGCGGGTAGATAAGATTTCCTTCAAATTGCTGAAGAACGACAAGGTAAATTACAAAGAAAATAGCTTGAGAGACTGACTGAGTTGCGATCAGAATAAATCCAATCGTCAAACCAATGTAAGCTCCCACCACTGGGATTAAAGCTGTGAAGGCCACCAGAATCCCGATTGTTGCTGCATAAGGCAAATGCGACAAAAGCATACCTCCAGCTGTTAAACTCCCAAGAATCATTGCTTCCAAGGTTTGTCCGACAAAGAAACCATGGAATCTCTGATGTAAAATATCTAAAACATAGTGGACCGTCTTAGCGTATTTTCCAAGATAAGAATCAATTAACAGATTAAATTGACGAGCTAGTTGTTCTTTACTAGCTAGCACGTAAATTGAAAAGATCAAACTAATAAAGACATTCAGAAGTGTTGAGGCAATGGTACTTACTGACGTTAAAATGCTTGTCAAAACTGATAACACTTGATTCAAAATCTGTTGACTGTAGTCTGATAATGTCGTCATCACATCTGATGATGTCCCAAAGTATGCCAAAATATCTTTGACAACTTTATTGTCATTAACTTCTTTGATAAAGTTTGCAATACCACTTGTATCAATCTTCAACAGTGAATTGATACTAGCAATCAAATCTGGTAGAACAATTGAAAAGAGCCAACTAATCAAAAAGATAAAGGTTAAATAAGCTAAAATCATTGAGACAGCCCGTTTTACCTTCAAAAAGTATTTATTTTTAATCAGACGTGTGAAAATCATCTCATAAAGACTCATAACAATATTTACGATATAAGCAATACCAGCTCCAATCAGAAATGGCTGACTAGCTTTAATCACCGTCGCCACAAGTGATGTTCCCGTATCCCAATATGCCTTAATCGCGTAACATATCACAAATGCAAGAACTATATAATAGACCTGTTTTTTCTCAAATTTCATGGGAAATAAATTCTCCTTAATAAAGTTATTCCCATTATAGCAAATTTTATTAAAATGTCGAAAAGTCTGCTGTTTTGCCTACTTTTATCATTTCAATCCCGCTCAAAGATATATTCTTGCGCGCTTGAATTATAAATCGATTGAACACACATTTCTTTTCAATCATAAGTTATTTTGAAAATCGCACAGTTAGCTGGACGTTTTTTAGGAATTGGCGGATTTTTTGTAGCATGCAAATAAAATCGCATAATAGCTCCACCGTGACTAACAAATAACAAAGTCTCATCTTCTTTGCTGTCTTCTAAAACTTCACGAATAGTCTGCTCCATACACTCATAAACCTGAGCGGTAGATTCACCACCATAACGCACAAAGAAATCACGGTAATCAGAACCATCTTCATGATGAACTGGCGGATTCAAATACTCTTGATGCGCTTCATAAGCCCCAAAATCCATTTCCTTGATTCCTTTCAAGCGAATGTAGTCAACTCGCCCAGTCGCTAGTTCAGCAGTGTCACAAGCTCTCTCTTGCGTTGACGAATAGACACGCGTGAAAGTAATCCCTTCTTGCTCAAAATACCGTCTTGCTGCCTTAGCTTGTTCAATCCTTTCCTCTGTCAATGGAGAATCACACATTCCTTGAATTCTCCCTTGAACATTAAAGCGAGTTTGCCCATGTCGCATTAGATAAAAAGTTTTAATCATTTTCTCCTCCACCATCTTATAGAAGCAAAGCAACTCAGTTCAAAACTATCAACCGAGTTTAGCTCATTAATCGTTTAAAATATTAGCACCACGTGTTGCAATCAAATCTTTGTAGTAGAAGAATGAATCCTTACGTGAGCGGTCAAAGCTATCATTGCCTTGGCCATCGGTATCAACGTAAACAAAACCGTAGCGTTTAGACATCTCAGACGTTGAAGCTGACACAAGGTCAGTACGACCCCACCAAGTATATCCCTTCAAGTCAACACCATCTTCAATGGCTTCATACATTTGTTTGACATGAGATTCCAGATAATCAATATGGTATTGGTCATGGATAGAACCATCTTCTTCCACCTTATCAAGAGCGCCATGACCATTTTCAACAACCATAATCGGTACTTGGTAACGGTCATAAAGCTTATTTAAAGTGATACGAAGTCCAACAGGGTCAATTTGCCTGCCCCAGTCAGATGCTTCCAGATATGGATTAGGTTCGCTTAGAATAAGGTTTCCAGCTGTCTCTTCACCAGATTTTTGCTTATGTGCAATAGAGCTCATGTAATATGAGAATGACATGAAATCAACAGGGTATTTTTCAAGAATTTCAAGATCGCCATCAGCAATTTCTAACTCAATGTTGTTTTCTTTGAAGAAGCGTTTCGCGTATGAAGGGTATTTACCACGCACTTGGACATCAGAGAAGAAAAGATTTTCATGGTCTTTTTTAATCTCTTCCATGACATCATCTGGATTACATGTAGATGGATAAGCTTGCATACGCGCTAACATACAACCAATTTTAAAGTCAGGATTGATTTCATGGCTAACTTTTGTGGCTAAGCTTGATGGCACAAATTGGTGGTTCACTGCTTGATACATCTCTTGCAAATTCAATTTTCCATCTTCAAATAAGAGTCCACCAGACAAATAGCCTGTCATACCAATGATATTGATTTCGTAAAAGTCAACCAGTATTTGACTTTATCTTTGTAGCGATTAAAGACTGTTTCAGTATAACGCACAAAACAATCAATCACTTTGCGATTCTTCCAGCCACCATATTCTGTGATTAAATGAATTGGAAATTCATAATGTGACAATGTCACAAGTGGTTCGATGCCATATTTATTAAGCTCATCAAAAACTTTGTCATAAAAGACTAGCCCTGCTTCATTTGGAGTGGCATCATCACCATTTGAAAAAATACGTGACAAGGCAATTGACATACGGAAAGTCTTAAAGCCCATTTCCACATAAAGAGCAATATCTTCTTTGTAACGGTGATAAAAATCTGATCCCCAACGTTTCGGATATAAACCTTCTGTGTTATTTAAAGCGGCATCCATTTTAGCACGAGTCATTGGGGCTATTAAATTCCTTCCCATTGATTTTCTCTCTTCTGGTGCTACTGCACGTGACGTATCTGAGGTAGCAGGTCCGCGTCCATCAACATTTCACGCCCCTTCAAATTGATTGGCAGCTGTTGCACCACCCCATAAAAAATCTTTTGGAAATTGTTTTGTCATATTTTCTCACCTCATACTTTAGTTTGCTCTTGTATTATATCTTGAAATGTAAGTGTTTTCTATTGCTATCATCTTAAAATAGTACTATCACAAGATAATAAAACTATTTCCTCACCTTAGAGGAAAAATCTTTTCAAAAAAATGAAATCAACTATGAAAACTACTCATTTTTCATTCATTCTATAGAAGAAAATTTGACAAAAGCCCTTTCTCTCTATATAATTAATTAGTTGAAATTATTCTATTTTTTCTGAAAATGGGAAATATATTTTAATAAGTAGTACTGATTTAATGGCTAAAAGATAAAGAGTCGCTTGATGATTTACCCTTTAACCAATGATTACAGTACTATGACTGATTTAGGAGTTTAATTATGTATAATTTTCTATCGTCTTTAGACAGTCTAGTCTGGGGACCACCTCTTCTTGTTCTTCTTGTTGGAACAGGAATTTATTTGTCTTCTCGCTTAGGATTATTGCAAGTTTTTCGCCTCCCAAAGGCCTTAAAACTAATCTTTAAATCTGAAGCAAAAGGTAAAGGGGATATTTCAAGTTTTGCTGCACTAGCTACTGCTCTTGCAGCAACTGTTGGTACTGGTAATATTGTCGGTGTCGCAACTGCCATCAAACTTGGTGGTCCAGGGGCACTTCTTTGGATGTGGATGGCCGCATTCTTTGGAATGGCTACAAAATATGCTGAAGGTGTTTTAGCCATCAAATACCGTACAACAGATGCAAATGGTGAAATTTCTGGTGGTCCAATGCACTACATTGTTAATGGGATGGGAAAACGTTGGAAACCTTTGGCCGTTGCCTTCTCAATTTTTGGGGTAACGGTTGCCTTGTTTGGTTCGGGGACTTTCACACAAGTTAACTCAATCACTGATTCACTTAGCAACACTGTTGGCTGGTCACCAAAAATCATCAGTATTGTCTTGGCTGTCCTTGTCAGCATTATCATCTTCGGTGGTATTCAATCAATTTCAAAAGTTGCTGAAAAAATTGTTCCATTTATGGCAATCATTTACATTCTAGCAACAATTGCAATTCTTGCTTTCCACTGTAACCAAATTCTTCCAAGTATTGCTTTGGTTATTAAATCAGCCTTTACTGGAAAAGCAGCAACTGGTGGTTTTGCTGGAGCAACTGTTATCACAGCTATCCAAGCTGGTGTTGCACGTGGTATCTTCTCAAATGAATCTGGGCTTGGTTCTGCACCAATCGCTGCTGCTGCTGCGAAAACTGATGAACCTGTTGAACAAGGTCTTGTTTCTATGACCGGTACGTTCATCGATACCATCATTATTTGTACCCTAACAGGACTTTCAATTATTGTTACTGGTGGTTGGTCAAGCAATCTTAACGGTGCAACTCTGACACAATCAGCATTCTCAACTGTCTTTGGAAACTTTGGTGTCTATGCCTTGACATTCAGTTTAATTCTCTTTGCCTTTACCACAATTCTTGGTTGGGGATATTACGGAGAACGTTGTTTTGAATTCCTATTTGGTGTCAAAGCTATTCCAGTTTACCGTATCATTTTTATCGCTATGGTCGCTCTTGGCGGTTACATTAGCCTTGAAACTATCTGGGTTATCGCTGATATTGTTAACGGTTTGATGGCAATTCCAAACTTGATTGCCTTACTAGCCCTTTCACCAATTATTATCAAAGAAACAAAACGCTATTTCGATACACATTAAAAAACAAGAGATTAGGGATTATCCTAATCTCTTGTTTTTACCCTTAAAGAAATCGCTTATTAACGGGATTTCTGTGCCAAACAAGGCATTTTAGTGATATAATAAAAGGTAGCTCAAATTTAACATAATCTACTGATACATTTATAACCTCATTTGAACAAAGGAGGCATTTCTTATGTCAACACCAGAAGAAAACCTACGCTTAGCAAAACGAGGGCCAATTGTTAGTATTGTTGCCTACATGGTCATCACCTTATTAAAGCTAATCACTGGTTATTTTTTGAATTCATCGTCATTAATCGCTGATGGTTTTAACAACTTGTCTGATATTCTCGGAAATGTTGTGCTTTTAATCGGACTGCATTTGGCGAGCAAACCAGCTGATGAAGATCACCGCTTTGGTCACTGGAAAATGGAAGATTTATCAAGCTTGATTACTTCTTTCATCATGTTCTACATTGGCTTTAAAGTTCTCTTTCAAACCATTGAAAAAATCATCTCAGATAGCATGACACCTCTTGATCCTGAAGGCGCCGTTGTCGGAGTCATCTCTGCAGCGATAATGTACGGTGTTTACCTTCACAATAAACGCCTTTCACAACGTGTCAAATCAAGCGCACTCTTAGCTGCATCAAAAGATAACCTTTCTGATGCTGTCACTTCTATCGGTACTTCTGTAGCCATCCTCGCAGCTTCATTTAACTTAGTCATCATTGATAGATTGGCTGCCATCGTTATTACTTACTTCATTTTGAAAACAGCCTACGATATCTTTATCGAGAGTGCCTTTAGCCTTTCAGATGGCTTTGATCAAAAAGAACTCCAAAAATACAAAGAAGCTATCCTCAAATTACCAAAAGTTTCAAATGTCAAATCACAACGTGGTCGCTCGTATGGAAGCAATATTTACCTTGATATCGTTGTTGAGATGAATCCTGACCTCTCAGTTTACGAAAGCCACGAAGTCACTGAACAAATCGAAGAAATCCTTCGTAAAGAATTCTCTGTTTACGATACTGATGTTCACGTTGAACCAGGAGCAATCCCTGAAGATGAGATTTGGGATAATGTCTATAAAAAGCTTTATAAAGCCGAAAAAACCATTCTCGCTAAGATTCCAGATTACGAAAACCTTATCTCAGATGACTTCTACCTTATCGATGTTGACGGTCATTCCTATAACAAATCTGAAATGACTGCCCGAAAAAGACACTACATGAGTAAGATCGAAGATTTTGAAATGACATCTATCAGTCAAAAAACAAAGCTTATCACTTACAAGCTCGATAATATGACTCATACAAGTATCTGGCGCCACAAGGAAAACTGGTTCCTTGTCTTCCACCAAATCACTCCACAAGCAACAAATTCTCAAGATTAACCGCAAAACAAGGACTAATACTCCTGGCTTTTTAGATGCTTAGAATTAATCAGTTATTTTAATTAACTGGTTAATTATTTTATAATATAGCACGACTATATTGATAATCAAGAAAAAAGATGAAAACTAAAAAAAGTTCTAAGTATCACTACTTAGAACTCTTTTAATTTATTTTTTAACAGCATCAGTTGCTACATCATCACCAAACCATTTGTTTGAAATTTCTTGGAACTTACCTTCTTGATAAAGTTTTTGGAAAGCCTGATTGATTTTCTTAACCAGTGTTTTATCAGCTTTTCTAGCCCCTACAGCAAAATCTTCACCGTCAAACTCACTAGCAATGATATTGTAGTTATCTAATTCACCTTCTTGTTCAAGGTAATAATTAGCGTAAACTTTATCGATCAAGAGACCATCGATACGATCGTTTTTAAGGTCAATAAGGGCTTGTGTGAAAGTTTCATACTGTGTCGCATCATCACCAGATACAATATCTTTCAGGACTTTTGGTTTTGCATTGAAAGCATCATAACCAGATGAGCCAGATTGTGCACCAAGAACTTTATCTTTCATCCCTGCAAAGCTTGTAATTCCTGAAGATTTTTTAGTGACTAGCACTTGTTCATTAACCATGTAAGGATTTGTAAAGAGAACTTTTTCGGCACGTTCATCACTAATAGAATAACCATTCCAAATCAAATCAATCGTACCGTTATTCAATTCAGTTTCTTTCATATCCCAGTTGATTGATTGCCATTTCACTTTAATACCATACTGTTCAAAGACGGCATTGGCAAGATCGATGTCAAAACCAACATTTTTGCCATCTTCATCTTCGTACCCCATTGGTACAAAAGTGTTATCAAAACCAATCGTAATCTTACCATCTTTTTGATAAGTTTTCCATTGGTCTGTCTTAGCAACTTTTTTTGATGACGATGACCCACAAGCAGCTAAACTAACTGTCGCAACAAGCGCCATAGCACTTAAAAGAAGTTTTTTCAATTTCATAAAGACACCTAATGAGACTTTCTGTTATTTTGGATTAATTTTTAAAATGTAATCTGAAATCGTTTCTGCAAATTGTAAATCATGGGTAACCACAATCTGAGTCATTCCAGCTTCACGGTTTTGTAAAATCAATTTTTCAACTTCTTGACGCAATTCAGGGTCAAGCGCTGAAGTTGGTTCATCATAACCAATAATTTGAGGGTCAATCATCATCGCACGAGCAAGAGCGACACGTTGCTTTTGCCCACCTGATAATGAGTAAGGATAAGCATCCGCATGTTCTCCCAAACCAAGACGTTTAAGAAGACCAAGTGCTTTTTCTTTTGCCGCTTCTTTTGTCATTCCCATTGTTTTAACAGGTGACAAAATCAAATTATCTAAAACAGACAAATGTGGGAACAATTGAAAATCTTGGAAAACAAAACCAAGCAAGTTAAGTGTCTCTAAGTGATCGATTGGAACAACTTCACCATCATAGATGATTTCACCCGAATCAATTTTTTCAAGACCAGCAAGCATACGTAGCAAAGTGGTTTTACCACCACCTGAAGGCCCTACAAGAGACAAAATTTTACCATCTTCAATTGTTAAATTAAAATGATCAAAAATCTTCTTTTGACCAAATTGTTTGGAAATATTTTTTAATTCTAACATCTGGTCACCTCTTATTTATAATAATCAAATTTTTTCTCAGTTTGTTTAGAAATCAAGGTAACAATACCAATCATAAGCAAGTAAATAGCCCCTGCCACAAACATCGGTGTAAGTGTCGCATCACGGTTAGCAGCTGTCTTACTTGCAAGCAACAAATCACCAACCCCAAGAACATAAACGAGTGAAGAATCTTTGACAAGGTTGATAATTTCATTGAAAACACTTGGTAAAACAATCTTGAAAACCTGTGGCAAAATAATATAATGAATAGTTTGCAACTGATTTAATTTTAAGACTTTTGCAGCTTCGTATTGACCTTTAGGAATAGCAGCAATCCCACCACGGAAAATTTCAGCAAAATAAGCTGCATAATTCAAGGTAAATGCCAAAATAGCTGCTGGCATACGGTCCATAACCACTCCTACACTTGGTAAAACATAGTAGAAGAAAATAAGTTGCAATAGCAATGGTGTTCCACGCATAATCCATACATATAATGTCAACAACCATTGCAAAGGTTTAAATTTAATCTGCATCAAAAAAGCAAGGATAGCGCCAATCGGAATGGAAAGCACAATAACAATACAGAAAACTTGCAAAGTTACCGCAGCGCCATCTAACAAGCTAGGCAGAACTTGTGAAATATATGACATGTTATCTCCTAAAAAGAATTTGTTACTATTATAATATTATATCAAATTTTCAAACAATTGGGGAGCAAAGAAGAATATTTTATCATTTGATCTTATAAAAATAAGACGATATGACATAACTATATTTATGTAAACTTTATCTTTAAATATAAAAAAAGCTACGAGCAAAGCTCATAGCGTTAATGTCATTATAATTTTTTAACAAACTCTGATTTTAATTTCATAGCACCGAAACCATCAATTTTACAATCAATATTGTGGTCACCTTCAACAAGACGAATGTTTTTAACACGAGTTCCTTGTTTAAGATCTTTTGGTGCACCTTTTACTTTCAAGTTTTTAACGATAGTAACACTGTCACCGTCAGCAAGACAAGTTCCGTTGCTATCAAGAACAACCAAGCCATCTTCTTCAACTGAATCAGCTGGGTTCCATTCATAAGCGCACTCTGGGCAAACTAACATTAATCCATCTTCGTAAACATACTCAGAGTTACATTTTGGACAATTTGGTAAAGACATCATTTCTCCTTATCAAAAAATAGCTATAACATTATTACTATCATAAAGTTAAAAGTTACATTATCCATTCTACCTTAAAAAGTAAATTTTGGCAAGTATTATTCCACAGTAACCGATTTCGCAAGGTTACGAGGTTTATCAACGTCCAAACCACGTTGAAGTGTTGCGTAGTAAGCAATCAATTGTGCTGGTACGACCATTGCAATAGCTGACAAGAATGGGTGTACAGTTGTTACGATGATATCATCTCCTTCACGAGCTTGGCTTTCATCAACAATTGTAAGAACGCTTGCTCCGCGTGCTTCAACTTCTTGGATATTACCACGTGTATGTGATGCAAGAACAGGGTTGCTTGAGATAAGTGCAATAACAGGCACACCTTCTTCAATCAATGAAATTGTACCGTGTTTCAATTCTCCAGCTGCAAATCCTTCACATTGAATGTATGAAATTTCTTTTAATTTCAAGCTAGCTTCCATGGCAACATAGTAGTCTGAACCACGACCGATGTAAAAGGCATTGCGAGTTTCTTTAAGAAGTACTTCTGCTTTTTCGGCAATCGTATCTTTTTCAGAAAGTGTTGCTTCGATAGATTGTGCAACAATAGCCAATTCGTGAACAACATCAAAATCAGCTGCTACTTTGTTGCCATTAGCATCACCAACTGCTTTAGCAAGAATTGCCAATGTAGCAACTTGAGCTGTGTAAGCTTTTGTTGAAGCAACTGCAATTTCAGGTCCTGCATGCAAAAGCATAGTGTATGTTGCTTCACGTGACAATGTTGAACCTGGAACGTTTGTAATAGTCAAGCTAGGAATGCCCATTTGATTTGCTTTAACCAAAACTTGACGACTATCAGCAGTTTCACCTGATTGTGAAATCATGATGAAAAGTGGTTTTTTGCTCAATAAAGGCATGTTATAGCCCCATTCAGATGCAATACCAAGTTCAACTGGTGTGTCAGTCATTTGTTCAAGGAATGATTTTGAAGCAAAACCAGCATGGTAAGATGTTCCGGCAGCCAAAATGTAAATACGATCTGCTTCTTGAATAGCTTTGATAATTTCAGGATCAACAGTGACTTGATTATTGTCATCTGTGTAAGCAGTGATTAACTTGCGCATAACTGTTGGTTGTTCATCAATTTCTTTTAACATATAGTAAGGATAAGTTCCTTTACCAATATCAGATAAGTCAAGTTCAGCTGTGTAAGAAGCGCGTTCGATAGCATTGCCATCATAATCCATAACTGAAATAGAATCTTTTGTCAAAACAACCAATTCCTTGTCATGGATTTCCATAAATTCGCTAGTTTCGCAAATCATAGCCATAGCATCTGAACATACCATGTTGTATCCGTCACCCAAGCCAATCAAAAGAGGTGATTTATTTTTAGCCACATAAATAGTATCAGGATCTTCAACATCAACCAAAGCAAACGCATATGAACCTTCAATGATTTTCAAAGCTTTTTTAAAAGCTTCAAGAACTGACAAACCTTGTTCAACAAATTCACCAACTAAATGAACAGCGATTTCAGTATCAGTTTCACCTTTAAGATGGTGATTTGAAAGATATGTTTCTTTAATTTGTAGATAGTTTTCAATAACACCATTGTGAACCAAGACGAAACGTCCAGTTTCAGATGTATGTGGGTGAGCATTCAATTCAGTTGGTTGACCGTGAGTTGCCCAACGGGTGTGACCAATACCAGTGTAACCAGCCATATCAATTCCGATTTTCGCACGAAGATCAGCAATACGTCCAACTGATTTAATCAAGCGACCTTGATTAACACCATTAGTAACGTAAATTCCTGCAGAATCGTAACCACGGTACTCCAATTTTTCAAGACCTTGCATTAAGATGTCTGTTGCGTTTTTGTTTCCAACAACACCAACAATACCACACATATTTTTTTACCTTTAATAGGAAAAACCTATTATCTCTTTCTTATTTTTTGAATTGGTATAGTCTAATAAAAACCTACCAAAACCCCACAGCAACAGTATATAACTTTAATTTTACCTTGTCAACAGAAAGATTGGTATAAAATATACTATACCAATTCTTTTTTAGTATAAAAGAAAAATGAAACCAACAAAAAACAGAGTAGCTAAACTACTCTGCTGTAATAAATCCAAATTGATTAAGTGGTAAAACTTTGAAAGTAACAACACCACGAATTTGACTTTCCTTGATTAGTCCAAAACTACGACTGTCATTAGTATTCTGACGATCATCATTTAAGACTAGATAATACCCTTTTGGCACTTCGTTGTATTTACCATTAGAAACAGTATTAACAGAAAAATCAGAAGTAAATGGCTGTTGGGTATCCGAAGTTGACAAATATTCGGATTTTATCTTGCTAATGTACGGTTCTTTTTTTACTTTGTTGTTAACATAAAGAATATCATCCATTACAGTCACACTTTGTCCAGCTGTTGCGACAACACGACTAATGTAAAAAATACCATCTTTCTTGTAAACGATGAAATCTTTATAGCGTGGTTCTCGATTTCGATTAACAACTACGACATCACCATTTGATAGGTATGAATTAGCGGCATCCTCATGCACTTTAAATGTTGAAAAGACAAAAATCCTCAACAAGAATATCGCTAAAATAGCAATTAAGACTAAAATAATGTTTCGAATAAAATCGCGCTTAACCATAATTTCTCCTATTCTTTGTTCTATTATATCATGTTTCTGAACATAAAAAAAGTAGGCGTGTGACTTTTGACACAAAGTAAGTAAATTAGCCTTGTTTTATCTAGATAAAAGAATAAAAAATGATAATATTTGCCCCTTCTGTGCCCCTCGCCACCATTTTGACATAAAAAAAGAGCTCTACAATTTCTGTAGTGGGTAACTCCACTGTGGAATTATAGGGCTTTTTGAATATACACAAAAAGTCCCATATAACTTATAATGAAAAGCGACCAAACTCACATTAGAAAGCATCATATGGAACAACTCTATCATACTACACAATTGATTGGAATTAAAGACAAAAATATCACGTTAAACAAAGTTTTGAAACACAAGACACACATTGAGATGATAGCTACACTGGACTACGCTCCTGGAAACTGTAATCACTGTCAGGGAAAACAGATAAAATATGACTTCCAAAAGCCATCGAAAATACCATTTCTTGAGGTGGCTGGCTTCCCCAGTCTTATTAGGCTCAAGAAACGGCGTTTTCAATGCAAGAATTGTCGTAAGGTAACCGTCTCTGAAACCAGCTTGATACAGAAAAACTGTCAAATATCTGAACCTCTCAGACAGAAGGTCGCGCAAGCCTTGGTCAATCGTCAAGCCTTAACACACATTGCTCAGGATTTAGCGATTTCAACCTCTACCGTACACCGAAAACTCAAGGAATTCACTTTCAAAGAGGACTTCTCTCGTCTGCCTGAAATCCTCTCCATCGATGAGTTTTCGTATCAAAAAGGAAAGCTTGCCTTCATTGCACAGGATTTTGAGACCAAGAAAATCATCACCATCCTTGAGAATTGGACACAAACAACCATTCGCAATCATTTCTTCAGGTATTCTAAAGAGGCTAGGAACAGCGTGAAAGTCGTTACCGTTGATATGTCTGGCAGTTACATCCCAATGATTCCAAAACTCTTTCCTAACGCTAAGATTGTTATTGATAGATTTCATATCGTGCAGCACATGAGCCGTGCTCTTAATCAGACACGTATTCAACTCATGAAGCCGTTTGACAAGAAGTCTCTTGAATATCGTGCCCTCAAATACTACTGGAAATCCGTGCTGAAAGACAGTCGTAAACTCTCTCTAAACAGCTTTCGTTCAAGGACTTTTGGAGAAACGCTCACACCAAAAGAATGTTTGACCGAGATAATCCACCTTGTCCCTGAGTTGAAAGGGTATTATAACCTCTACCAGCTCCTGCTGTTCCACTTGCAAGAGAAAAACGCTGACTACTTCTTTGACCTGATTGAAGAAGCCTTACCACATCTCAATCAAACCTTTAAAACAGCTCTGAGAACTATCCTTCACTACAAGGAACATGTCACAAATGCTATTGAGCTTCCTTATTCTAACGCCAAACTGGAGGCAACCAACAAACTCATCAAAGACATCAAGCGCAATGCCTTTGGATTCAAGAACTTTGACAACTTTAAAAAACGTATCTTTATCGCTTTAAACATGCAAAAAGAGAAGACGCATTTCGTCTCCTCTCGTGCTTAGCTATAAGTCACCCACTACAGTTGACAATGAGTCCAGACCTAAATCCATTGCTTTTTGTGTTGGCATGTTCCAACTATGGCCTTTGCGACTAATTAAATAGCCATTTTCTCGCAACCATGCAAACATGCGATTTTGACCGAAATTCAAACCGTTTTGACGCATGAGCTTAGCAAAATCACCGACTAAAATAGACGTATGACTTGCGCTGACTGCATTAGCAAAAATAACTTTAGGTCTTTGCTCTTCAATTGTTGCTTCAAGTTTAATAATTTTACGGTCAGCAATTTTAAGAGCTCGTGCCATGATTTTCTCTGGACTATTGAAGTCTTTTTCAACTTGGATGAAATATTGGCGGGCCTCTTTACCTTTGTCAGTACGCTGAATCATTGCGATTTCTTTAGCCATGTCCAATTTAAGGACGTGGTCAATTTTGTTATGTCCGCCTCGTCCTATTTGCTTCACAAAATTGTTAAGCAAAAAATCTTGATTTTCTGTAAAGCCATATTCAACCATTCGGTCAAACCACATTGAATATGGTGTCTTAACTCCTAAGACTTGATAAAGTTGACGACCTGAAACGACAGGCTCTTGGTTTTCATTTAAACTTACATTGATTAAATTATTCATGTATTATCCTTTCTAATACGAATTTTCGTATATTATCTTACAGATAATTCTTTACGTTCTTGAAAAATATAGACAATATCAAATTCTGGGAAGAAAGTCTGTTGAACTTTCAACGCTTCTCCGAATTTAAAATCAGAATCTCCACTGATTTTTTCGCGAACTGTTTGAGATTTTAAATGTAAACAATCTGCAATATCGACAAGTGAAATGCCTTTTTCTTTTCGAATGTATTCAATGTTTTTCATTGCGCTTCCTTTCTAATACGAATTTTCGTATGTTGTTTTATTTTAAAAAGCTGTCGTTTCCTTAAGCTTGATTTTATCATATATGAATTTTCGTACCTTGTCAACACATTTTTTGTTTTTTTGTTTTTTTGTTTTTTTTTCACTTGAAGTATGATTTTTCGTATGTTATTCTATAGTAGAAAAAATTAAAAAAAGGAATTTTAAAAAATGGATGAAAAAGATTTAAAGCGAATTATTGAAAGTAGGTATAATAGTGTCAGGGCTTTTGCCCTTGAAAATGATATACCGTACACAACAATGCGTTCTATTTTAGAACGTGGTGTAATGAATGCGAAAGCAGAAACTATTTTTAAAATCTGCGATATTCTAGGAATTAATCCAGAAAGTTTTGCTGACAAAAAGCCAGATTGGCAGCCATCAATTGACCTTTCGAATTTGCGTGAAAAAGTCGTGATGTTTGACGGAAAGCCATTATCTGATGATGACGTTGAAAAAATAGAACAAATTATTAGACTTTCAATTGAGGTAATGGGAGATGAAGATTGATGAGCTTTTAAAAGAATATAGAATATCATTATTCGTTTTTCCTGCAGGCATGTGGGAAAGGTCTGGGTTCTACTTCCCAGACCTAAGACGAATATGTGTTAACGAATCATTGTCTAAACAAGAACGTGAAAAAGTCATCTTGCACGAACTTGGGCATATCAACCACAACCCAAAGCATTACAAGAGATTACTTTTACAATATGAAAATCAAGCTGATAGATTTATGATTCATGAGTTATTAGTTGATTATTTGAAAACGACCGATATTTACGATTTCAATTGGGTTCGCTTTGCTACACAATATGATATTTCTACGATTTGGGGCGAAGCGATGATACAAGACGAATTTAGGAAAATTCAGCAAAGTGTTATTTAAAAATAAGGAGAAAAAATGCAAAAAGATAACCTTCCATTCTATTATAAAAATTGGTTTTTGATTATATTATTTTTAATAGGTCCAGCTACATTTTTTATCACTAGCATTGCAGCGATTGTTTTGATGTTATCCAGAGATGAAGCGTTGCTAACTGTAACAAAAGAAGAACATGCAAAGTATCAAGAAATTCTAGCGCAACAACATGAAGCTGATTCTATAGTTATAAACGCTAAAAGTGATGCTAAACAAATCATAAACGATGCTAAAAAAGATGCTGAAAATATTATAACAGAAGCGAATAACAAAAAAGAAAAAATCAATGATGAAGTTTTAACGTTAGAAAAAGAAAAAGAAAGATTTGATTTGATTTTATCAGAACATGCAGACGAGGTTTTATTTAAAGAAACTACAGTTGATTTTGCTGATAATATCTCTGCTAACGAAATTAAAAATGAGTTGTCGCTAGAAAAATTAAAAGAAAAAGAGTTGATTAAGAATGATGAAGCAGTTTTAAAATTTGATCAGTCCAGCACTAAATCAATATTGAATAAACAAGCCAAACAACTATTACGCGCTTTTAATGTAGAAGCTGATTACTACATTTCAAATATAACAATGAGAAATGTCGACAATTATAGGAATAAATTGGCAAAATCGTTTGAAACCTTGAACAGTCTGTTTGCGATTGATGGCGTACAACTAAATCAAAAATTACTTACTTATAAATTAAAACAATTGGATATAGTTTATAAGTTCCAAAAACAACTCGATATTGAGAGAGAGCTTTTAAAAGCTCAAAAAGAAGAAATTCGCGAACAACAAAAAGTTGAAAAGGAACTTCAAAATGCTAAGCGTAAACTCGAGAAAGAAGAAAAACAATTTAACAACGAACTTTCTAAACTAATGAAATATCTGAATTCAGCTCAAAATGAAATTGAAAAAAATATTTATGCGGATAAAATCAAAGAACTTGAAGAAAAAATTAAAGTCCTTGAAAAAGATAAACAGAACGTTCTAGAAAGAGAAACTAATACTCGAGCAGGCTATGTCTACATCATTTCAAATATTGGTTCATTTGGTAAAGATGTTTACAAAATTGGTATGACTCGCCGTTTAGAGCCTATGGATAGAATTTCAGAACTATCTAGTGCTTCTGTGCCATTCCCATTCGATGTTCACGCTCTTATTTTTAGCGAAGATGCACCAGCATTAGAAAACACTCTGCACAAATATTTCAAAAAACAAGAAGTTAATAAAGTAAATCAACGAAAAGAGTTCTTTAAGGTTAATCTCGAAGAAATTAAAGAATTAGTTCATAAAGAATATAACAATACTGTTCACTTTACAGATTTAGCCGCTGCCGAACAATATTTTGAAAGTTTAAAAATAGAACAGCAAGAAACAGCAAGCTAATTAAAACTACGTGCAAAACTGAATCACGTTAAAAGCTGGAGAATGGAGAAAAAATAATGAAAAAGAGCGGAGCAGGAAAAGTCATTATGATTATCCTGGTAGTTGCTTTAGTCGTTGCTATTGCTGCAATCTTAATGCCAGTAGTCCTTGTTGGTGGAGTTGGTGCAGTTTGGTACTTCGCTAAAAAGAAACCTGATATTAAAAAGAGAAATATCTCTATTGCAGTTGCTGCAGTTGGTTTGTTAGGAACTATCTTTATTACACCAGCTGTTTTTAAAGATAATAGTAATGCATCTACAACTACTGCATCAACAACTATAGCTACATCTTCTAGTTCTTCTAAAACTAAAGAAAGCTCATCGTCTTCAAGTAGCGAAGTTAAAACAACAGCTGAAAGTTCTTCTGAAACAAAACAATCAACTGAACCAACTACTAAAAACGATGGTCCGGAATACACTGAAGAATCAAATGCAGCTTTTGCTACTGCTTTCATGAACACTTTGAATCAGTCTCTTGCTGATGGCGGTGTCAATGTCAGCGTGAGCGTGCAATACATGGGTAAAAATCTTATTTATGTTATTGTTCCTCAAGATTTCAAATATGAACCTACTTCAAGCATTCAAAAGTTAGCTGATACTGTCTACCAAGCAAAAGAAAATTACTTCAACGAGTGGGCTATTGATAACGGATATGATTTAAGCTCCACTAATGCACCACACCTTTATATCAAATCCGACGGAGATCAAACTACTCTAGCTGAAGAAAGCGGTATTCTCAACAAAACAATGAAAGTAAAAGTTAAAAACTAATCATTCATATAAGGAGAAGAAAAATGGGATTATTTAGCAATGCAAAAGAAGAAAGCACATTTTCAACTGCTTCAGGACTTGATAACTTGCATTATGTAGTTCTTCAAGTCACTTTGAAAGAAAAATTTATCGGAACTGGTTCAGGAAACTTGACTGAATTAGAGAATGTTATCAATAAACAAGTTAAAAAGGGTTATCGCCTACACACAATCACTACTACTAACGGTGGTAGCAAAGGTTTTGGCAGCGGTGACCGAATCCAAGCTACAATGGTATTTGAAAAAATTGTTTAAACGTAAATAAAAAAATCCCTACACTCGCCATCGCCAAACTTTGAGTGTAAGGAATAATTAGTAGTATAGTAAAAGCCTGCATGTAGTAGGCCTCTTTACTATACCCATTTTACCATAGAAATGAGGTATTAACAAATGTGGTCAGAAAATCATAAAAGTGGAAAAATTAATTTTGTCGAAAGATACAGAGATCCATATACAGGCAAGTGGAAGAAAGCGTCTGTATTGATGGAAAAAGATACTCCTCGCATAAGAAAACAAGCTCAAAAAATACTTGATGAAAAAATTGCTGCAATCTTACAAGAGCTAAATTCAAGCGAAGTTTTATACACTGATGTCTTAAACAACTGGTGGAAATTCCACCAAAAAGAACTTAGGCGCACTTCTATAAGCTCGCTAAAAAGTAACGTTCAGTATGTGAGAGAAAATTTTGGTATTGATGTCAAAATATCTAAAATAGATACTTATTATGTTCAACAATTTATAAACGGTCTTGAATTATCAAGACCAAGACTTGAACGTGTTAAATCAATATTGAATCAATCGTTTGATTATGCCGTGTCTCTTAATCACATTAAAACCAACCCAGCACGACAAGCTAAACTTCCTAAAAAGGTGCTAACCATTGAAGACTATGAAAAAATCAAAAATAAATACCTGGAAATTGAAACAGAACTTATTCCATTAATTAATGAATTACGACGCACGAAACGGACTTACTTGAATTCACTGATTGCCGAATTTCTATTTTTAGATGGTGCACGTATTGGTGAAGTCGTTGCATTAGAAGATATTAACTACCGTAAAGACGATAATTTTGTAGATATTTTTGGCACTTTAGACAGTGTCCAAGGGTACAAGAAAGCAAAAAAAGAACCACCCAAAACACCTGCTGGCTATCGTAGCAATAAGTTATCAAAACGTGAATCAGAAATATTAGATGAAGCTATTAAGATTCGTGACTTAAATAAAAGCTTAAATCCTAACTGGATAACCATGGACCGTAGCTACATCTTCGTAACAAATCGTGGTGTACCTATCCAACGTAATTATTCGTTCAATGAATCTATTAAAGCAGCAAACCAACGTCTTGAACATCCTATTAATAAACCGATAAGTTCACACATTTTTAGACACACACTTGTCAGTTATTTAGCCGAAAAAGGTGTTCCTTTAAAAGCTATCATGGACCGTGTTGGACACGAGGACAGTGACACCACAATGAAAATTTATACCCATGCCACAAATAGAATGAAGGATAAAGTTGTTGATGTAATAGATGAATTAAGTCTATAGCATGCCCCAAAAATGCCCCACAGCACAAAAAAAGCCCTATCACACAAGCTGTAAAGCTTGATATGATAGGCTTTTTATTATTTAGGTTATTTTACAGTGCGGATACGCATTGTGTTTGTACCACCTGAACCGACAGGAACACCAGCGACGATAACGATGTTATCACCTGATTGAACCAATCCTGATTCAAGAGCAGCTTTTTCAGCAACTTCAAACATGTCATCAGTTGATGCAGGTTTTTCAGTTACGACTGGAATAACACCCCAGTTAATCATCAATGATTTTTGAGTTTTTTCGTCGAATGTTACAGCCAAAATGTCAGCATCTGGACGGTATTTAGAGATAAGACGAGCAGTGTTACCAGATTCAGTAAGAGCAACTACAAGTTTGATATCCATTGAGCTTGTTGCATCTTTAACTGCAGAAGCAACAACTTCTGTTTTAGAAGTACGAGCGAATGATGATGAATCAAGACGTCCGTATTCGTTAAGAAGAGCTTGAGCGTTTTTATCGATTGTAGCCATTGCACGAACTGCTTCAACTGGGTATTTACCGTTTGCAGATTCACCTGAAAGCATTGTTGCGTCAGTACCATCAATAACAGCGTTGAACACGTCAGATACTTCTGAACGAGTTGCACGTGGTTTTTCAGTCATAGATTCAAGCATGTTTGTTGCTGTGATAACTGCTTTACCAGCTGCATTAACTTTAGTGATGATCATTTTTTGGTAAACTGGAACCATTTCAAATGGAACTTCGATACCCATGTCACCACGAGCGATCATGATACCATCAGCAGCTTCGATGATTTCGTCGATGTTTTCGATACCTTGTTGGTTTTCGATTTTAGCGAACAAACGAACGTGCCCGTTACCAGTTTCTTCACAGATTGTACGAACTTCTTCAACGTCTTTTGCAGTACGTACGAATGAAATAGCGATGAAGTTAAGACCTTGTTCAAGACCAAAACGAATATCAGCGTTATCACGTTCAGCAAGAGCTGGGAATGGGATTTTAGTGTAAGGAATGTTTACACCTTTTTGTTTAGCGATAATACCATCGTTTTCAACTTCAACAACAAATTCACGAGTTGCATCATCTTTAGCGACAACACGAAGACCAAGTTTACCATCGTCAACAAGAACTTGTTTACCAACTTCAACGTCATCGTAGATGTCAAGGGAACCGGCAACGTTCAAAGCGATAACTTCGCGAGTTGATTTGATACCTTGTTTAGTAGCAACACGGATTTGTTCACCAGTTTTGTATGAATATTCTTTAGCTTCGCCTTCAAAAAGTTCAGTACGGATTTCAGGACCTTTAGTGTCAAGAAGGAAACCAACTTTTTGTCCAGCAATTTCTTCGGCACGACGTACAGTTGCCATACGTTCACCTTGTTCTGCATGGTCACCGTGTGAGAAGTTGAAACGGAAGACGTTTGCACCTTCTTTAATTAATTGAGCGATTTTTTGTGCTGATGCTTCAACATCAAGGCTTTCACCCCAATATCCATCTTCACCGAATTTTTTACCGCCACGGATTTCAACCGCAGGACCAAGTGTTGCAACGATTTTTACGCGTTTATTCATGATAATATGAAACTCCCTTTATTTTTAAGCCGAATGAACGACTATTAATAACAATAATTTTTAATCTAATAATATACTATATTACAAATGAGCAATGTCTCGATTTAATTGAGCAAAGTCAAGACGTGCTTTGTGTGGCATGTTGACGATAATACTACCATCTTCTGCCAATGAGAATAGAGCACCTTCTTCTTTAGTACCAAGAATTGGGCTTTCTACTAATTCTTCGTTGTGGATACCAATGGCAAGTCCACCACGACCTTGTTGAAGCAATTCAACAGCGTGAGCACCCATCCAAGAAGCAAGAACACGATCACGAGGTGATGGGGCACCACCACGAAGGATGTGACCAAGGTTAGTTGCACGAAGGTCGCTAGTATCACCAGCTTCTTTCATCAACTCTGCAAATTTTTCAGCATGCATTACACCTTCAGCAAGAACGATAAGGTGACGTTCTTTACCTTTGTTTTCGTAACCATCTTTAACTTTTGCAACAACTTCGTTGATGTCATATTCTTCTTCAGGAATAATGATTTGGTCAGCACCTGCAGCAATACCTGCCCAAAGAGCGATATCACCAGCGTTACGTCCCATTACTTCAACAACAAATGTACGTTTGTGACTGTAAGATGTATCACGGATTTTGTCAAGAGCTTCCATAGCTGTGTTTACAGCTGTATCAAACCCAATAGTGTAATCTGTACCAGCGATATCGTTATCGATTGTACCTGGGATACCAACTGCTGGGAATCCGTGTTCTGTCAAGCGCATAGCACCGTGATAAGAACCGTCACCACCGATAACAACGACACCTTCGATATCGTGTTTTTTAAGTTGTTCGATACCAGCAAGTTGTCCTTCAAGAGTTGCAAACTCAGGGTAACGAGCTGATTGAAGGAAAGTACCACCATGTGACAAAATGTTTGAAACACTTTGAGCATCCAATGGGAAAATGTCGCCATCGACCATACCAGCATAACCACGGTTGATTCCGAAGACTTCCATTCCTTCTTTAATTGCTTTACGAACAACCGCACGAACAGCAGCATTCATACCAGGAGCGTCGCCGCCACTAGTCAAAACAGCAATACGTTTCATTTTGCTAATACTCCTTTTATTAATCTAACGGTCTTATTATAGCACATTACTTTGTAAAAAGCTTTACTTTATTTTATTTTTACTAAATTTTTATTGATAAATCGCTTTCACTGTATATGGAGTTAAAGCTTGTAAAAGCTCTTCGTCCTTTTTAACCAAATGTCTCTGACTTTGCAAGGTTTGCTTACTATCTTGATAATGCAAAATCACGGGAATATTTCCTGGATATTGTGACAAGATTTTTGAAACTTCTCTATCATGTAAATGATTTGGAAGTAATAACCACAAGCGTTCACTACTTGTTTCTTGAACATGATTTAACACCATCTGCAAACGATTGTTGCGATTCTGAATCTTACCAGTTAAATAATAAAATCTCCCTTCTTGCAATTCGTCTTTATAACGTGTGAAGACTTCTGGAAAGAGAGTGACGTCAAATTTTTTCTGTGTGTCTGTCACATTCAGAAAAGCCATCTGCTCACCCTTGGTTTTTGTTCGAATCACACGAATCTTACTTAATTCAACAAGAATAGTCGCTTCAGTATTTTCATGCAAATCGGCTAAAGCCGTAAAAGCAACAGATGAGTTCTTGGCAATTTCAAGAAGTGGGTGTGGACTGATTCCTACTCCAAGTAATCCCTGTTCCTGACGATATTTTTCAGTATTTGGAAAGTCTTCTACTTCAATCCAATTATAAGAATTTTCGGCAAAAAGGCTACCTAGTTCATTAACGAATATGAAAAGAGGTTCCAGATTTTCAATAATCTTGCGGCGATTTTTTTCAAAATTATCAAAAGCACCGACTTCAACCAATGGTGTGATAAGTTCCTTCTTCTGGTAATTTTCAGGCAACTTGGTCAAGAAGTCCTCAATACTTGAAAATGGTCGATGATCAATAATCCAGTAACATAAATCACGTGGAAGTGCGCGTAGATTTTTCAAGCCAAGATAAATTTGTCCATCAGCTATCTTATCGTTATAAGGCACTGTATTGATGTCGATTTTCTTGATGCGAAACTCTGATTCCATAGCATCCGTAATATAATCAACACTTGAATAATTCAGCATGATATCATAAAAAACTGCAGGATAGTGTGCCTTAAAGTAAGCTAGTTGAAAAGCTAATGCTGAGTAAGCAAAGGCGTGACTTCTATTAAAACCGTAGCCAGCAAATTTAGCCATGCGAGAAAATAAATCTTTAGCCGTTTCAAGCGGTCGATCAAGAGCCTGTGCACCTTTTAAGAACTCGCTTTCCATTTTTTGCATGTCTTCTGCCTTTTTCTTAGACATGGCACGACGCAACAAATCCGCTTTCCCCAGAGTGAATCCTGCATAGACCTGTGCAATCTGCATCACTTGCTCTTGATAAAGCATGATGCCATAGGTTGGTTCCAATATTTTTGCCACCAGAGGGTCAATCAAGTCAATCGCTTCTTGTCCAAAACGACGTCTAATAAAGTTTTCGGTGTAATCACTAGCCCCTGGACGGTTCAAACTCGTTGTTGCCACAATATCTTCAAATTTTTGTGGTTTAATACGTTTTAACAGATTAATGGCGCCAGCTTGTTCAAATTGAAAAATTCCTTTTGTCTTTCCTGCAGCAAATAAAGCTAGGGTTTGCTGATCTTCTAAATCAATCGATTTGATGTCAATTGTGATACCACATTCTTTAGCAACCTTTTCTTGCATGCGTTGCACAAAAGTAAGGTTACGAAGCCCAAGAAAGTCCATTTTAAGAAGACCATTAGCCTCAACCGCAGCCGCATCATATTGTGTAATCATCATATCTTCGCCAGCTTTTAATGGAATATGCTCGGTCAGATTGTCATCGCTCATAACGACACCAGCGGCGTGAATTGAAGTCTGCCGAGGATTTCCTTCGATACGTTTGGCAATCGCAAAGGCTTTTTGATACTCGATTTTAGAATTAATAATTTGACGGAAAGATAAGTTCTTTTCATAAACTGTAGTCAAATTATCTCTAAAACTGATTTTTTTAGTGATATTAGTCAATTCATGCTCTGGTGCACCGAATCGTTTAAAAACATCACGAATAGCTTGTTTAGCACCAAAAGTTGAAAAAGTCACAATTTGAGCCGAATGAAGACTACCGTAACGATTACGAACATAATGAAGAAACTCACTACGATAAACATCTGGTAGGTCAATATCAATATCAGGCATGCTATACCGTTCTTCATTTAGAAAACGTTCAAAGAGCAGATTGTTCTTCACTGGGTCAATACCAGTAATATCAAGAGCATAGGAAACTAAACTTCCCGCAGCAGAACCGCGTCCCATTCCCATGTAATAGCCTCGACTGCGACCAAAACGCAACAAATCCCAAACGATAAGGAAGTAATCATCAAATTCCATCTTGTGAATGACTGAAAGTTCTTTTCTTAATCGTTCTTGGTACTCTGGCAACCAAAGATTTTTAGCCTTAAGCCCTGCTTCAGTTAATTCTATCAATTCCTCCTGCGCAGGTTTTTGACGATTAAAGCGTGGTAATTTTAGTTCGCTATTAAAGTCATAGTGAATATCAGCGACTAATTTTTCTAAGTTTTCTAGAGCTTGTGGAAATTTTTGCTCAAAAGCTTGTGTTAAGATATCACAAGCCATCAACTGCTGTCCTTGCGGTGCAGCCGGCGCATCCTTCAAGCTAATATTATCTCGAATAGCATGAAGCATGTGAAGCGTTTCGACTTCGTTAGTATTAAAATACCGTACTGTATGGAGTGGGATTAAAGGCTTGTCATAATCCTTTTCTTCTGAGTGGACATTTACTCCGATATAATACTCAAAAGGAAGCAACAGGCTCTCTAAACCATCAAAATACGGGATAATAACCACTAAGCCTGACAAGTAATCCTTTAAATCCTCTAGCTGAATCCCAGAGGTCATCTGACAGCTAGACACTTTCATCAAGTTTTTGTAACCTGTCGTATCACGCGCAATTAGGTACACACTTAAGGAAAGATTTTCCTGTAAATTAAGCGTCAACTCAAGACCTAAAACAGGGCGTAAGCCTTCGCTTTTAGCTTTTGTAATAAAATGAAAGGCGGCATAGAGATTATCTTTGTCCATAATCCCAATGGTTTGGTAGCCTAATACTTTTGCTTCTTTGACATAGCCCTCTAAGTCAATTAAGCTATCCATAAAAGAATAAACAGTCTTGGTATCTAATTGGGCAAACATAAAAGCACTCCTTTCTCCGATTGATTTCTGTATCTATTATACACTAAAAATGGTGGTCATTTGACTTTAACCCGAAATTAGATGTCTCAATGATTGATTTCTTGACATTTCAAACTTATTTTTGTACCATTTATTTAGTACAAGACTTCTTTCAAGACTTCTTCTAATTAAGACAATTAAGACTTCTTTAAATTTTAATAGAAAGGGGTTATCGTATGTCCTGGAAATTTGATGAAAAATCACCTATTTATGTCCAAATTGCACAACATATTAAGATGCAAATCATCAGTCAAGAAATCAAAAGCGGTGATCAACTCCCAACCGTTCGCGAATTAGCTGAAGAAGCTGGTGTCAATCCCAACACAATGCAACGCGCTTTTTCAGAACTAGAACGCGAAGGCATGGTTTACTCTCAACGAACTTCTGGCCGCTTTGTTACAGATGACACTGACCTCATCATGCAAAAACGTCGCGAAGTTGCTGAGGCAGAATTGCAATCATTTGTTAATAACATGCAAAAAATAGGATTTGAAATCGACGATATTGTGACTACACTAGAATCGTATATTAAGGAGAAAAAATAGGATGAGTCAATTACTCCAACTACATCACGTTACCAAAAAATACAAAAAACATGTAGCTGTTGACGATGTGACACTTAGTTTACCTGCCGGTAAGATTATTGGCTTACTAGGCCCAAATGGAAGCGGAAAAACGACACTAATTAAACTAATCAATGGACTTCTTCACCCAACAACTGGAGAAATCGTCATTGATGGTTACCGTCCTTCAGTTGACACTAAAAAAATCATTTCATATCTTCCAGATACTTCTTACCTCAGAGAAGATATGAAAATCAAGGATGCCCTTGCTTTCTTCGAAGATTTTTACGAAGACTTCTCTCGTGAAAAAGCTGAACACCTTTTAGAAGATTTAGAGCTTAATCCAAATGACATCCTCAAAAATCTATCAAAAGGGAATAAAGAAAAAGTGCAGCTAATCTTGGTCATGAGCCGACAAGCGAAACTTTATATTCTTGATGAACCAATCGGGGGTGTTGACCCAGCCGCGCGTGACTACATTTTACGCACTATCATCAATAATTACTGTGAAGAGGCTTCTGTTGTTATCTCAACGCACTTAATTTCAGAAATCGAACCAATCCTTGATGAAATCATTTTCCTTAAGGACGGAAAAATTATTTTGCAAGGCAATACGGATGATATTCGTGAAGAGCACGGTCAATCCATTGATTCACTCTTCCGTGAGACTTACAAAGCTTAGGGAGGAATTATGTTTTCAAAACTTTTAAAATACGAACTAAAATCTGTCGGTAAATGGTACTTCACACTTAATGCATCAATTATCGCTATTTCCATCTTCCTTGGCTTTAGCATCAAGACACTTACAGACTATGCTGAAAACTATACAACAAGTAATGCTAATCATTACACACAACTTATTCCAATCATCTTATCAATCATGTTTGGTGTTGTGGTTGCCAGTGCTTGGATTGCTACACTAGCTATCATCGTGCGACGTTTTTATAAAAATATCTTTGGTCGCGAAGGTTACCTTACTTTAACCTTGCCAGTATCTACTCACCAAATCATTTTATCTAAATTAATTGCTTCACTGATTTGGACAGCCTTTAACGCAATCGTGGTTACCATTGGAGTGACCTTACTTGTCATACCGATTTTTGGCCTAGGTCATTTCTTAGCCTTCCTACCACAATTCGATAAAGTACTCACTCTTTCTGAATGGGGAATTGGTTTTCTTTGGTTAGCAATCTCTTCTATTTCAGGAATTTTGCTCATCTACTTAGCTATTACAATCGGGCAATTATTTGCTAATAGACGTGCTCTTATGGCATTCGTTGCCTACTTCGTCGTTTCATTCATTGTTTTATTAGTGTCTGAAATTCTCGGAAGCCACGAACTAAATAGTGACCTTACTATCCATTTCTTTATCTATTCTTGTATTGAGTGCTTTATCGAAGGTACCATCTTCTACTTAGCAACACATTACTTGCTTAAAAACAAAATTAATATTCAATAAATATTATAGCCACCAAATTCTGGTGGCTATTTTTATATCTGGAATTGTGTCTGGGTGAAAGGCAAAACGTAAAAATAAAAAAACGTTGATATATCAACGTTTTGCGTAACTTTGCTAAACTATGAAAAGCTTTTATGGAGCCGGTGGGAGTCGAACCCACGTCCAAACACCTGCCAATACATTCGTCTACAACCATAGGTTATGTCTTTGATTTAACTTAAGCTCGATACATAACTCAAACCTAGATTAAGCGAGCCTATAAATCTCTTTTTGACTAGCTAGGCAATAATCAAACGTAGCTTGCTAATCAATGAAACCTCTAGCAAAACACAAGCAATCCTGTAGAGATCACGCGAGCTGGTTTTTAGGCAGCTACAGCGTAAGAATTTGTATTTTTTGCAGTTATATTTAACTGGCATTTTTACATCTGCCGATGAGTCGCAGAATGTACCTCATAATGCCTGTCGAATCCGTAACGACCCCAGATATTATAAAGTAGTCAAAAGCTACATTTGTTATTATAGCAAATAATATTTAAAATAGCAAAAAAGAAATTCTTATGATATGATAAGAATTATGAAAATGAAGATATTCGACCACTATGCCTTTTGGCAGCGACTGATCAAGTTTCTGGGAGTATTAGCCTTGCTGGGAACGTTTGTTTTAGTCATCTGGTTCTACCATTTAGGGATTCTAAACGATAGTAATGCACTCAAAGATTTTGTTAATCAGCACAGTGTCTGTGGGCCTTTAGTTTTTATCTTAGTGCAAATCTTTCAAGTTGTCTTCCCAGTGATTCCAGGTGGTGTCACAACAGTTGCTGGGTTTTTAATTTTTGATCCAATCCTAGCCTTCTTTTATAACTATGTGGGTATTGTGATTGGTAGTATCATTCTATTTATTCTTGTTAGGCTATATGGTCGCAAGTTTATTCTACTTTTTGTCGATGAGAAGACTTTTTACAAATACGAAGCGAAGCTTAATACTCAAAATTATGAAAACCTCTTCATCATTTGCATGTTATCACCCATTTCACCAGCCGATATCGTGGTGATGATAACTGGATTATCTCATATTTCATTAAAACGTTTCACCTTCATTATCCTACTAACCAAGCCAATTTCAATTATTTCTTATAGTTATATCTGGATTTTTGGAGGAAATATCCTAAAATTACTATTAGGTCACTAAAGCCTGAGCTTAGCTCGGCTTTTTCTTTTCTCATTACAACTGTAATTTTTCAAAAAAATTTCATGTAAACATTTTCACAGTATTGAAAAATTCTTACATAGTAGTAGACTTATAACGAAGGAGTTTACTAATGAAGTTATACGTTCAATTTATGATAATTCTCATCTTTTCATTTATTGGGGAGGCGATTTCTAATTTACTCAATTTACCTGTTCCTGGTAGCATTATTGGGTTAGTGCTACTTTTTCTTGCCCTGGAATTCAAGGTAATTCGTTTGAGACACATAGATGTTGTGGGAAATTTCTTGCTCAATAATATGACCATTCTGTTCTTGCCTGCAGCTGTCGGAATCATGGATCGATTCAATGATATCAAGGATTATTTGCTCCCTATCACCATTATCATCCTTGTAGCTATCTTTTTGAATGTTGCTACTATTGGTTTTGTTGTTCAATTTATCAAAACACGCTTTGAGGGAGACTATGTTGATAAAGGAGGTCATCATGACTAATATTCTTACAAACCCAATCTTTGGTATCATGCTATCAATCCTAGCATACCTTATGGGCATGCTTATTTTTAGGCGTTTTCCACACCCAATTACTACCCCTTTATTATTGGCAACCTTTTTTATTATTGTCTTTTTAAAGATTACTAAGATCTCCTACCATGATTATTACATTGGCGGAAGTTATCTTAACACATTGATTGTTCCATCAACAGTAGCGCTCGGTATTCCACTTTATCGCTCATTCCACTTGATGAAACATCACATCAGAAGTATCCTAACTGGTATTCTTGCTGCTTGTATCGTCAACACGACTTTTACCGCTCTTGTTGCGAAAACATTTGGTATTAAATATTTGCTAGCTATTTCATTATTCCCTAAATCAGTAACAACTGCAATGGCTGTTGGAATCACTGAAAAAATGGGAGGTATCACAACTGTAATACTTGTTGTCGTTGTTATTACTGGAATTTTGACAAGTGTTCTTGGACCCGTTTTTTTAAAACTCTTAAAAATCGAAGATCCTGTTGCTATCGGGCTTAGTCTTGGAGGAACAGGGCACGCAATCGGTACTGGAACAGCTCTAAAATACGGTCTCGTTGAAGGAGCGATGGGCGGACTTGCTATCGGAGTTACCGGAATTGTTTACGTTATTATCAGTCCAATCGTAGCTCAAATTATTTTAAAATAAGCTTTTTTATAAGTGTCTGTGGTGAAAATCACAGGCTTTTTATTTACCCTTAAACTGCTCGTAACGCTATCCAATATTAACTTGCGGCAAAGTTTCCTTAAATAGCTCTGAAGAATTCACAGAAAGGCTTTTATGAGCATATACAAAAAGAAAAAGCCAAAAACTGGCTTTTCTAATCGGTATAACACTCCACCCTAAGGGAATATTTGTGTATTATATAGGAAGAAAAGAGTAAAAAATAGATGTAAAAATAACTATTTTAAGCGTTTTTCTTTCTTACATTTTCTAGCGTTTTTTTAAGTTTTTGGACAAATTTTGGACAAAAAAACACCCGAAAAAAATCGGGTGCAATTTGTAAGATAAAAAAAGTACCTAGAAAAGAGGTACTTATAGTATAACATAATTTATTAGATAAGTTCAAGAGCGAGTTTTTCGAGTTCTGGTTCAAGTTCTGGCAAACTAGTATTGAGACCTGCGATGTCGTTTGCCCAAATCATAATATTTTGAGCCAGATTATCTTGTGCTTGATAAAGACCTTCGCTGTAAAATTCTTCAAGTTCTTTATTAATTTTGCGATATTCCAAATATTCCACGATTGTTTCAGCTGGTACAGCTACGACTTTGTTGTTAAATTTAGTTGATTTCATTTTAAATACCTCTTTTGTTCTTTATTTATCTTACAAATATATTATAGCGTATATTTAAATATACGTCAAGTATTTTTTAAAGAATTTGGTTAAATTTTTTCATCTCGTTAATAACTTGATCAACAGGCATTTTTTGAACAACTTCATCTTCATTTTCAACTTCATCAAGTGAATAATAATAATCGACGATTGGTGCGCATTCCAGTAGTTCGTTCCAATCACCTCGAACGATGTACATATATTCGTCGAAAAGTCCTTCTGTTTTATCAGCTAGAACTTCGCTTAATAAATCGCTGTAATCATAGCTAAAAGTATAGCTCCCGCTGTCAATCCATTTCTGGATCGCCATAATATTCTTTAATGTTATATTCTCGACTTTAGCTTCTCCTTTTCTGATTTTTCCTATTGTCATTCTAGACATACCAGTTTCCGCTTCTAGCATATAGGCTGGTATTGCTTTGTTTGTTAAAACGTGTTCAATTCGCGATGTGTTGATAATCATTTTATTTCTCCTCATTAAATAAAAGCGGTCACTATGACCGCTAAATTAATCTTCTACTTCTTCAAATTCTTGGTAATAAGCCATACCGTCAATGCCACGGATAACTTGTTCGAATTGGTCGTCAGTTAGTTTACTAAAGATTTCTTCGTGCCAATCAATGTCATCAAGTTGTTTTTCAAAATTTGCCATTTTTTCATCGTCGTCTTCTTCAATAGCTTCTTGATATTCATCACGAAGTTTTTCGAGTTTTTCTGAATAAAAGCAAAGTTCATTATAAGCTTGGCTATCAATATTCCAATATCCATCACAAATACCTTTGTCGATCATTGTTTCCAATAAATCTTCATAGTCGTTTGCGATAATTTCTTTTTTCCAAGTTCCGTTTGTTGATTTTCCGTTCCATTTAATCATTTTAAATACCTCTTTCGTCTTTCTTCATCTTACAAGTATATTATAGCGTATATTTAAATATACGTCAACCCTTTTTATAAACTTTTTTTAAAATTTTAGTCCGTTAAAGCGGACTTTTCTTATTTTTGTGGTTATAACGACAATAAAAAAAGGACTAGCTCACGCTAGTCCTGAAAAGAAGTCCTGCTGTGTTTAGTTTAACGTGTGCTCGCCAGCCCACACATGCCTATCTAGTAAGACCTTTACACTCTTACAGCAACTATTATACCATA
>ENA-OQNI01000177-OQNI01000177.1-human-gut-metagenome-genome-assembly--contig:-NODE-177-length-104728-cov-7.888127_pt1 | contig 104728 bp, 102 predicted proteins | sample MGYA00242627_ERZ504876 | MGnify/ENA primary metagenome ERZ504876 (study PRJEB26092, sample SAMD00036386) | human gut metagenome | host: Homo sapiens | study: EMG produced TPA metagenomics assembly... | reverse complement strand
CTGCACCAATTTGTCAGTAAAGGTTGGTATACCTAAGGGACGCAGCTTTTTGCGGTTATTCTTCTTCTGGATATAGGTTCGCCTCACCGGCATGGGCTGATAGGTTTCGTCCGCCAATGCTTTGATAGGTTCCCCTACAGGTTGTACGGAATGATTGATAACCGACAAGCCCACAACCATAACTTGCCTTTTCCGTACCAGAGGTTTCAGGCAATTTTCCTCTATCGGCACATAACAGAAACTGGAAGCTCACGTTCAGTAAATCCAACTTATACCTTATATCCGATTAACATTGCGGTTCAGTCGCACCCGATTGCCTTTAGGTGACTTACCGCTTTCCAGCCGTACTGTGTTCCCGTGTCAGCTTTCGCCTTTCGGTTAGGCTGGTTGTTTCCCGCGTTATCTTACGGGGCAGTACCTCATACTGCTTTTCTCATTGCCCTATCCGGGCGTACATTGTGCAAATGACCTGTGTCCACATGGGTGGCCACCAGTACCTCGAAGTTAGGAAACTCGCGCTGGGCCAGTTCCAGCCCCATAGCGTGAACCTCATGCGGGGCCAGGTCATCCTGCTGATCAAAGGACTGCACGAAGTGATAGTACTGCCGGCCGTCTGTCTTATGGAACTGCTCCTTGGTAAGCCGCATCTCATCGTAGACGGACCGAGCAGTACAGTTCCAGCCGGATACAAGCCGACGATCTTCCCATGTGGTTTTCTCATCCTGCTGGACATAGTGCAGCACACCACCAAGAGCACCGCTGCCGCCACCTCGGTTCTTGATCGCGGTAAAGGTTGCCATCAGGTCACCTCCCGCAGTAGCTCCCGGAGCTGTTCATAAATTTTTCCGTAGTTTTCTGCCAGCGCGTCACCTTTCACAACCGTTACCCGCCCCATGTTGGCCAGGGTAGTGAGCTGATTTAGATTTCGCCCCTGGGCTTTCAGTTCAGACAGTACCTGCTCCAGCCCTTCCACACGCACGATCTCTTTTGCCAATCCGCTGTAGCACAGGTAGTCGGTGACCGTCAGGCCAGCGGCTTTCGCACGCTCCTGGATGGTTTCCTTGGTACGAGGTGTCACCCGCAGCGTGATGATTTCCGACTTCTTTATTCTCACAATTTGTACCTCCTTCCGCCCTTCGTCTCAGCCAAACGAAAGCCCAGCAAAGCGGGTTTCGTTTGGAGAGGAGAAGCAGTGTAGTGAGTGAAACCTGCCGTTGGCGGCGGGGTGAACGATACGAAACTTGCGTCGACGACGGGGTACGGGGCAGCGCCCCGAAACTGTGCGCGGCGTATAGCTGGGCGCGATGCTTGCCCTCGTCCCCCCAACTCCGTGCCCTTGCGCCGCCGCCCACGCCCGCTCACCGCAACGTTGGTTTTCGCCGGGGCGTCGGTCAGGACGAGGATTTTCTCGCGGCAGAACCAGGCGCATCATCTTCGACAGTTTCCTCAACAGGGTCGATAGGGACGATGTTTCTGGTAGGGGAATTATCGACCCTATCGACCCTACGCAGGCAGATGAGCCGCTCGCCATTGCTCTTGCGGAAGGTCACTAAAATACCGCTGCGCCTTAGTGCGGCAACGCTTTTGCGAATCTGATGGGAAACGCTGTTCGGGGAAAATCCCTCGATACCGTCAGGGTCGATCTTTTCCAGCAGCCCCTTGGCAGGGACGCAGATTTCAGACTACTCCCGCATCAGTGCAGAGAGAAGAAAGATAATTCGTCCTGCTGGCTGTCCTGTCTGCTCACCGTCATCTGAGAGTAGGTTCCAGACATGAGTGTCACTGCTGAACTCCAGAGACAGCTCCCGGTAGGAGATGTCCCTGCCGGTGCAGTAGAGCGTGGCGGTATTCTCTCTGCGCTTACTCTTGCGGAGTACAAAGTTGGAATCCGTCGCGCCGCTTAAGCCTGTGGTACCCGAGATCATGTTCATGGGATCATCGTCGTTCATCTTCCGCAGATGGTGAATCAGCAGTACCGCGATGCGGTGCCGGTCTGCCAGTGCCTTCAGAACACCGATGTCCCGATAGTCATTGGCGTAGGGGTTTGCCTCATTCCCAGTGGATCGGATACGCTGGAGTGTGTCGATGACAACCAGTCCGGTGGTGGGATGTTCTTGGAGAAAATGCTCCATCTGATCTACCAACCCATTGTGGAGCTGTTCGGACATCACAGCGAAGTGCAGCGTCGATGGTGCATCCTCGGTGAGATCAAAGAGCCTGCTTTGAATACGCTGGAAGCTGTCCTCCAAACAGAGATAGAGGACTTCACACGGGCGAGTGGAGAAGTTCCAGAGGGGTTGCCCCTGAGCTACCTGGAGGCACAGCCACAGCGCCAGCCAGGACTTGCCGATCTTTGGTGCTCCCGCCAGCAGGTGCAGACCCGGAGGCAGCAGGTCCTCCACAAGAAAGGAAATCGGTTCGTAGTCAACGGACTGCAAGGTATTGGCATCAATGGTACATAATTTTTTCACACTATCTCCTCCTCCCGGTATGTAGTGCGGCACAGTCATATTGAATACCTGATTGATTCGTGATATAATCATCGGGTACAAGCTCAGTATAACAGATCCAAATCCCGTTGCAAGGGCTTGGAGCACAGTTTCAGCTCCGCAAACGCAAGATGGGTAAAAGTTGAAAACTATATCGGGTACAGAGGGGTGTGACAGATGATGTACTACATGAATCATGACGCCGTGGATTATTTCCGGGTGGATTTCACACCGGACGCGAGTATTGTAGGAGGCAAATATTATCCCCTGGGAACCTTTGCAGCAGAGGCGCTGGAGTGCGGGTGGAATGTCTCCGGGGAGATTCACCAGATGTTGAAACGCTTTCAGGAGGAGTTCCAGGTCTTCCTGGCGGCCAGAGATCCATCCAGCGCGGCTACGGCGCTCCATGCCATGCGGCAACTGTGGAAGGTGCTGGAGGAGCTGCCTTTGTATAACAAGCTGCTGGCAGGTGATCACCGGATGGCCGCGCTGATTCCCTATCTGCGCAGACACCCGGATATTTTGGATGAGATGCTGACACCGGGGACGCCTCGCAATGAGGCGTACACCCGGTGGATGGGAAAGCTGGAGCGGCTGGAAGATGACCTGCGGGCCTTTGTCAGAAATACGAATTGGATGTTGGAGGAGTTCTTTCAGGAGCTTCCTACCCGGAGGCGGCAGGACTACATCAAGGCTTATGCCGGTTACCGGAGTGTCATGGAAGAGGCGATGAACCAAAAGAAGGACAGAGAAGATGAAGGAGAAGAGTGGGAGGACGGTACTGTGGACCTGGACACGGTTACCTTTGAGTACCCTATGAATATCTCACTGGTACCAGTTAAGGAATCCAAGTCCCACCGTCTGACACTGGCGGAGCAGATGACCTTTGAGAGCCTCACCAGCTTTCTGTACATGGATCTGTACAAGGGAATGGCTGCAGGAAATCTGCCCCGCCGCTGTGCTCATTGCCGCAGGTGGTTTCTGGCGGTAGGGGGATACGATACCCGATACTGTGAACGGGTGGTACCGGGAACCGGCGGCAAGACTTGTAGGAAGGTGGGGGCTCATGAGCGGGAGAAGGAAAAGCAGAAGACCGAAACCGCTGCCCGGGAGTATAGCCGCATCTACAATCGACTGAAGGCACGTAAGCGGCGGGGCCGGATTACAACGGATGAGTGGAACCGACAGGTAGTGCAGGCTCAGGAATTGAAGGATGCTTTTCTGGCAAAGCAGATTACCCAGCAGGAGTATGTACGAAAACTGGATGAGCTGTGATGTGAAAACAGGACGCCTGTCCCTCTCGGGACAGGCGTCCTGTTCGACTATGATATCCGCCAAAACGCTCTAGCCTAAAAGCAAAAGGGTGGGATCAGAATTTCCGACCCCACCTTTTTTACTGGGCTTGATGTCATTGTAGGTTGCTTATGCCAACTCCCGGTACAGGAAGGTGACGGCCTGTGCACGGGTCACAGGTGCATCAGGGCTGAAAGTATCAGCACCGGTACCGGTCGTGATCTCGTTCTCTGCGGCCCAAGCAACAGCCTCGGCATAGTACGCATCGGCAGCCACATCGTCAAAGCTTGCAATGTCTGCCTCGGGGGAACCAGCTGCACGCCACTGGAAAGTGACAGCCTGTGCGCGGGTCACAGGTGCGTTGGGACTAAATGTATCAGCACTGGTACCATTGGTGATACCCTTTTTCACTGCCCACAGCACCGCGTCATAGAAATAATCGCCGGTGTTCACATCAGTGAAGGGATTTACACCGGTGGTCTTAGGAGCACCATGGGCACGCCACAGGAAAGTCACCATCTGTGCGCGAGTTACCACCGAATCGGGGCTGAATACATTGGCACCCGTACCGCTGGTGATGTCGTGCTCCACAGCCCAGCATACGGAATCATAGAAGTAGTCGTCGCCGTCTACATCGGCAAACGGGCTGTCGATGGCTTCAAACTTAGCTTCAACATACACCTTGGACGCGGGCATTTTGAAGGTGAACTTGCCGTTTCCCTTGTCGGTCACCTTGACAAGATCATCATCCTTATCGGTCACAATCAGATCAACAACCTCGTATCCCTTGTCAGGGTCGACCGTAATGGTGACCAGCGTTCCGCTGGAAGCACGGTCGCGATTGCTCTTCACTTCACCGCCACGGTTCTCCTCGACAATAATGGGATAGGTGGTACTGCTGGAGCTGCCGCCGCTGGAACCGCCGCCGGAGTGACCCTTATAGGTCCAATGTGCATACACAGTGGTATTGGCCTTAAAAATGGTGTTCGTGGTCACATAATCGCCGCCGACTTTAGCGGTGTACCAGCCGTCAAAGCGATAGTTGCTGCGAGTTGCGTCAGGCAGAGATGCCAGCTTTCCATCAGCGCCGGTCTGCATCGTGGCGGTCTTTACCGAACCGCCGTTTGCATCAAAGGAGATGGTGTAAACGGGTGCGGGGGCGTTGATTTTCTTGACAGGAACCTCTAACTTCGCACCATCAGCGGTCATAAAGTCGCCGCTCACACACATCTCATAGCCTTCAGGTACATATTTGGCCAGAACACTGTAGTTCTGAACACCAGCGGGAACAAAGAAATCACCGCCGGAGATGAAGGTGCCAGTGGATTCCTCCACAAAGCGGATGTTCATGATCACGATGTCGGAAATCTTCTTGATGTGGACAATGATCTTGGCACCATCATGGGCGACAAAGCCGGATTCGGCGTTGTTCAGTGCGGTATCCAATTCATAGCCCTCAGGAAGCGTCAGCTCACCAAATGTAACCGTGGCATCCTTCTCAAACATGAAGTCTCCGCCAGCTACGAATTTATCGCCGTCCATATAGCGGATGTTGACGATAGCAGTGCTACCGGACTCAACAGGCTTTACCTCCACATACACATTGTTGTCTCGGATGGCCAGATCGCCGGTCACGGTGAACTCATAGCCCTCGGGAAGGGTAATGGCGCTGGTGTTGACATGGATCGCGTCAGCAGCAACGGTCATCTTCTCTTCCTTCACCTGCTTGTGGTTCTCGATGTCGTAGATGTTCAGGGTGATTTCCTTGGTCGCGGCGACAGGCTTTACCTCCACATACACATTGTTGTCTCGGATGGCCAGATCGCCGGTCACGGTGAACTCATAGCCCTCAGGAAGGGTAATGGCGCTGGTGTTGACATGGATCGCGTCAGCAGCAACGGTCATCTTTTCTTCCTTCACCTGCTTGTGGTTCTCGATGTCGTAGATGTTCAGAGTGATTTCCTTGGTCGCGGCGACGGGCTTCACGCCGACATACACATAACCATCGGGAGTGATCGTGAGATCGCCGGTCACAGTGAACTCATAGCCGGCGGGAAGGGTAATGGCGCTGGTGTTGATGGTGGTAGCGTCAGCCGCAACCTCCATCACCTTTTCCTCCACCTGCTTGTGGTTCACTTCGTCATAGATGTTCAGAGTGATTTCCTTGGTGGTGACGACGGGCTTCACGCCGACATACACATAACCATCAGGAGTGATCGTGAGATCGCCGGTCACAGTGAACTCATAGCCCTCGGGAAGGGTAATGGCGCTGGTGTTGATGGTGGTAGCGTCAGCCGCAACCTCCATCACCTTTTCCTCCACCTGCTTGTGGTTCACTTCGTCGTAGAAGTTCAGGGTGATTTCCTTGGTGGCGGGAGGCAGTTCCGTATACTGAGCGACGAAGATTACTTCACTCGTAGTTCCCTGCGTTCTCTGCAAAATAATGTTATAAGAAACATAATCCCCTTTTTTGAAAGAAGTGGTGATACTTTGATCTGCGGAAGTCCACTTCCACGAATCAAAGTCAAAGCCCTCAGGTGCTGTGACTTCAGGTACCTGGAAAGCCTGGCTGCTCTGCGGATTCAGCTTGAGTGTTGTTGTGGCGCCGGGTGCAAACTCGCCGCCGGCGGCTGCAAACTTGACCGTGATATCCTTTTCCAGATAATCCGCCTTGCCGTTGTTATTGCTGTCCTCGGCCCAAACGGCATACAGAGTGGTATCCTTGTCGATGCGTTTGGTCTGATTCGCATCGATGATACCTGCGGCGTTCTGTGCATCCAGGCTCGTAATGAGATCCTTTTTCGTCTCGCTGAAGCCAAGAAGAACAGCCTTGTCTCTGGTAAAGGAAACGCCATTGCCAACCGCAACCGCGTCGTGCTCTAAAAAGTTCTGTACAACAGCAGATTCCTTACCGCCGTTGGGATCATAGGTCAGCTTGACATCCAGGAGAATCTGAGTGATATGATTAAGCCCACCAAGATCATGTACAAGCTGCCCGGGATCAATAGCAACCGGAATTTGATATTTTGTTCCTGTTTTATCAATTTGGGCACAAATAGTAATTGCAGTAACATTATCGCTTATACCACCCCAGTGGTCTATAGAAGTATTTTGAACCTTCCAAGCGTTATGCTCTTCCAAGTACCCGTTTGTACCGCTTCCGTCAACCGTATCAGAGCCGGAATGCACAAAAATCTTATCAATTTTAATTTCATTCTGCTCATGCCCGGGGTTGTAGTTCTGCACAACTTTCTTGATTTTATCAAGATACATGATGTGGAACTCAGTGTCGTTGACACGCCGTGCTTCCGGTGCGGCAAACGCCGACGCAGGCATCAGTCCGATGACCAGGCAGAGCATCAGCAAAACTGCTGACAATCTTCTTTTCATCAATGTTTCCTCCTTTATAGAATTACGCTTACGCGCGCACGGAAACCCTCGGGCGGCTCTCTCAAACCTGGTACATGGAGATCCGCAGTCCTTGCGCTTCCGCAAATTTGCCATACGCCGGAGTAAACGCTCCTGACCCCACGGCGTTTCACCTTGCTGCAGGTGGCCTGTCCTGTCTGGCCGACAGAGGCAGGGCTGGATATGTTCCTGTACCTCCTCACCCTTTCCTGTTTCATTTGATATACAGATATATGATGCCCTGCTGATCGCAGGGCAGGGGTCACAATACGGGTCGTCCCGCGCCTTGATGAAGGGGCTTTGACGCGGGCAATTCCAGGTTCGCATGCCGCCGTTTTGCCACACCGGCGCAGACGGGGCAGCCGCATTTTTGCGATCCTGCCCGGGCATAAACGACGGCTTTCCACACATGGCCATAATCACACTGCCACCACGCTCTCCGGTGAGAACCGGTCGTGACCATCTGAGGAGTCAAGGCGCCATTGAGATTAGGATGCCATTGAGCGGCAACTTTTGGTTCCAGGGTCGCCAGATCGTTGAATCCTGGCAGCACCTTTTTTCCGGTACAATACGGACATTCGCTTCCACGGGTACGCGCTGCTACAGCAGCCTCATAATCATGGCCCTTTTCACACCGCCACCAGACTTTACGGTTGGAATTTGGCGTGACCTGTTGTGGTGATAGCTTGCCGTTTTTTTCCGAATTCCACTGGGCCGCAATAACAGGAAATTGACTTGCCAAATCATTTTCACCCGGAAGCACTGTTTTTCCGCTGCACACCGGGCAACCGCTTCCGGATACCCGGGATGCTACCGTAGCCTGCCACTTATGGCCTTTCTTACAGATCCACCACACCTTTCGTCTGGTACCCGGCACGACGGAATCAGGAGTAAGGTTTCCGTTTTTATCCATATCCCACTGAGCAGCGAGCACGGGGTACTGTGATGCCAGATCGTTTTCATTGGAGTGGATCTCTCGGTTCGCACACACCGGGCAACCACAGCCGACCACACGGGATTTGACCTGTGCTCGCCACTCGTGTCCCTTTTCGCATATCCACCAGACCATCCGATGGCTGCCGGGCAAAACCCGGGCTGGATCAATGTTACTGTTTCGCGTTGGGTGCCACTGGCAAATCAGGTCAGGAAATAGTGTGGCCATATCGTTTTCTCCTGACTGCGCAACCTTACCGGTGCAGACCGGACAGCCGGTTCCGCCGCCCGTTCTGGTGTATACTGCGGCCTGCCAGCGATGGCCTTTTTCGCACTGCCACCAGACTTTGCGTTTGCTGCCGCGGCAGATGCAGGTCGGCGTGATGGGCAAATTTGTATCTACTACCCATTGCTCCAGCAGTTCTTGCCGTCTTTCCCGTATGCAGAAGTCGTACAGGCTCTCACGCATGGCCAGTCCCCCTTTTAGGCAGAATCGACATTCTGAATAGTTCCTTGCGTCTTTTCGCTTCAAATAAAAAGATGGGCACAAAAAATTGCCCGTCTTTCTCGTAGAAAGCGGGCAAAAGAACGCAGAAATCCAGGCCGCAAATGCAAATTATGCCTGCGACCTATATTTTTGTGCTCAAAATCTTGAATATACCTTGCTTTTGATTTTCACACCTGCTATAATAACGGCGTATATATTCCGGTATGTAGTCGACAGTGGGACAGAATGTCGATTCTGTGACTATGACACCAGCCCCAGTCGGTCAATCTGTTGCCGATGCTCCACGCCAGAGGAAACTAGGTAGATGCGTGTGGTTTCGATGTTGCTGTGGCCCAGCAGGTCGGCCAGCTTGGCAATATCCCGGCAGGCACGGTAGAAAACTGTGGCAAACAGGTGCCGCAGGTTATGAGGGAATACTTTTCCCGGCTCCACACCCGCATACTTGCACAGCCCTTTCAGTTCCGCCCATATCTGTCGGCGGCCAAGTTCTTTTCCGCTTTTGGTGCGAAAGATTGCGCCGGAAGCGGTTTTCTGTTTTTTCGCGTACTTCAGCAGTTTGCGGCAGAGTTTTCCGGGGAGCAGGATGGTGCGGATCTTACCTTTGAGGGCGATTTCTGCCTTGCCCTGTTGAACAGCTTCCACCGTGATATATGGTACTTCGCTGACCCGGATACCGGTGGCTCCAATGGTTTCCACCAGAAGGCCCAGCCGTTCCCGCCCTAATTGATAGGCCGTGTTCAAAAGTCGCTGGTAGTCTTCCTTCGTCAGTTCACGGTTGGCATCCCGAAACAGGCGGCGCTGTATTTTCAGGAACTTTACCCGGCACTCCTGCAGGTCGAGAAACTCCAGTAAACTGTTCAGGGCAGAGAGCATAGCATTGACTGTGGTCGGGGCATAGTCTTGAGACACAAGGTGGGACTTCCACTCTGAGGCTAACTCCTTGCTGATATCACGACCATCAAGCCAGCAGGCAAATGACCGGATGTCCCGGAGATATTTCTCCACGGTTGCGCCGCTCTTTTCCTCCGCCAGAAGGTAATGAGCATACGCTTGGATTTGATGTTGCGTTAACTGATAATTTTTCATAGCGATCCTCCCATTGTATACTGCTATTGTACAGGAAGCCGTGGATAACAAAGCCCACAGCGGCAAATATCGCTGTGGGCTTTGCACACCATATTGATAGGATTGCCACTGGCACAGGAAAGATATGCGCTTCCGATACTTTCTTCATCGCATTCCCTCCTCCTGCACTCTAAGGTTATCTTCTTACTTGTGGGAAACGGTGAGGTTCTGCTACACACTGGTACAGTACCGCTCCGCAGCGGCGGCAAATCAGGTATTTCAAGCGATTTCCCAGAAGTCCGTGATACTTGAATGTAACCAGGGCTACACTGTGCTGCCAGCCTTCACCGATATCCTGTGATCCGCAGTACTGGCATCTGGTAACGGGAACTTGTGCCATAGTGTTCTTCTCCTCTCTGTTTTGTTGGCTGTAAACACACAATACCGAGAGACGATCCAGAAGTCCAGAGAATGTTGCTGCTCAAAATGGAGAAGATCAGAGATGAAAAAAAGGCAATACGCCCAAAAGCATTGTACGCCTGACCGCATAAAAATCAGGCATCTCTCTCCGCTTCTTCCGCTGGAAAGAGATGCCTGTCCGTTTCAAAGTGATTCAGTTCGTATGCCAATTCCCATGCCAATTTGACCCACAGAAGAAACTATCCACGGAGATCTCTTCGCAATCAAGCTCAGGGCATCCATGATCCGCAGCACCAGTTTTCTCTCTGATTTTTCCAATTGCTCGATGAACTGCTTGTGACAAGCTTTAATTTCCTGCTCAGCTTCCACCATAGGCAGTGGCGTGTAAAATCTGTTGTAGAGCTGTTTCAGAGCGTCGTTCATGTGTCCTACCTCCTTGCAGCAAGACACCATACCACAGGTCATCTGAAAAGCCACTACAATATTTGCTTTTTTGTCATTATCCAAACTCGAAGCTTTGTTCGTTATCTAAAAATGCATTATGAGCAAAAAACAGGGGATGTGGTGTTCCACATCCCCTGTTTTCCCCATACACAGCATTAAGCCCCATAGGTCCACATTGTGTACCTATGGGGCTTATCAGTTGGCAGTCTCCTTTTTTCTTCTCAACAAAGTGACAAGCACTTTGTTGAGAAAATTGCACCCAAGACAGGCCTCGATTCCTTGCGGAAAAGTCAGCCTGCCTTGGGCGAGAAGTATCATTTCCGAGGTACACGCCCCCGGAAATGATGGGATTTTATTTTATTCCGCCGCTGCGGCGGCGGAACTCCTTGCAGGAGGGCTGGGGCAGTATCAACGAGGCGAAACGAAGTTTCGCAGGAAGTTCTTTGCCAAGCTTTCTTTCAAGAAAGCGGCAGTATCAACGGGGCAAAACGAAGTTTCGCGGGAAGTTCTTTGCCAAGCTTTCTTTCAAGAAAGCGGCAGTATCAACGGGGCGAAACGAAGTTTCGCAGGAAGTTCTTTGCTAAGCTTTCTTTCAAGAAAGCGTGTAACGGACGGCGGTGCCGTAGGCGATGACCTCGGCGGCGCCCTGCATCACAGAAGAGGAGCCGTAGCGGATGTTAATGATAGCGTCAGCACCCAGGGCCTCGGCCTCATCCACCATGCGCTTGACCGCGATCTGACGGGCCTCGTTGAGCATTTCAGTGTAGCCGGTAATCTCGCCGCCCACCAAGGTTTTCATGCCAGCCATGAAGTCTTTGCCAAAGTTCTTGGACTGGACCACGGTGCCCTTTACAATACCAAGCACCTCGAATTCCTTTCCGGGAATGTAATCAATATTTACCAGCAGCATCTAATTCTCCTCCTTCGATTTCTTTGAATCTGCTTTTTAACACAAACAGGGCGGGGATAATCAGGGCCAGACACAGGATGGCCAGGACCAGACACAATATGATGGCCCACCGGGGCATGCCGGGAATAAAGCACAGAGAGGCGCAGGCTACCGAGGTAATGATCTGCAGCATGGCAAAAAACAAGATCCCACGCACCGCGTCCCGCTTGCGCCGGGCCTGACGGGCCTCAGTACTTTCGCGCTTCATCTTCCTCGCCTCCTTGAATCTCCCGCAGACGCTGCACCATGGCGTACAGCACACCCGCTACAATGGCCACGGCCAGCAGGCCGTACACGACCATGATCCCGATGACAGCGGGGATGGGTTCCTCCTCCAGCATGACCCAGAGAAGGGAGCCGAAAAACAGCAGCGCCACCACAACGGTTCCCAACGCCGCGACAATGACCGGGCCGCGGCCCTTAGTACTTTTTCGCATCGTCCACCTCTCCTTTCTCAATTTCCTGCACCCGCTGGATGAGAGCCAGCAGGACGCCCAGAATGATCACGCCGGGAATAGCCACCAGAACTACCACCAGGGGCAGGGGCGGAGCTTCCTCCGCGTCAATGGTAAAGCCCCAGATCATCAGGGCCATAAGCCCTGCCATCAGAGCCACCGTGAGTACCGTGACTACCGCCGGGGCGATATACCGCAGACGCTTGGTGTCCTCCACCTGTTTGTTGAGGAAGGTGGTGCCCTCCCGCTCCAGACGGTCCATCTGTTCCAGCAGCGCGGCGGCGTCCAGGTCGTCCAGCCGCTCGTTCCGGTCGCTGAGAGTGCGGCAGAGCTGGATGGACTGCTCCAGATTTTTCTTATCCCGCTCCAAGGTGACCAGATGGCGGCGCATGCCATCGCCCACGGTGTGGGTACCCGACTGCATCTTCCGAATCTCATCCAGAGGGACGCCCAGCTTGCGCAGCAGCTTTACCTGCCGCAGCTGGTCCACCTCCCGAGGGCCGTACTCCCGGTAGCCATTTTCGCTGTTGCGCCGGGGGGCGATGAGTCCCTGCTCCTCGTAGAAGCGAATGTTCTTTTTGGTGATGCCCACCTGGGCTTCCACCTCATTGATTTTCACAGGTTGTTCCCCCTTTGCTCCTTCAGTGTATACCTTCCACAAGGGGGAAGGTCAAGATTTTTTTGCGTTTTTTCAGAAAAAGGAAGCCCTCCACCTGGTGGAGGGCTTCCTGCCTTTATTCTTCTTCATCCCCATTATCCATGAGATGGCTGACCAGGGCACACAGCACTCCGGCGATAGGGTAGACGATCCAGCCCCAGCGCCAGCCGAGGTAGTTTTTATAATCGTTGACCAGGGCCATCCAACCAAAACCGACGGCCAGAAAGAGAATGGTGGCTACCAGCATAATGGCCCCGCAGATTCGGTCAATTTTCTTACGCCGGGCCTTGGCCTGGGGCCTGGGGTCATGCTCCCGGTTCCAGTTTTCAATCTCATACTTCTCCATGCGCATGCCTGCCCATACCAGCACCGAGACAGACAGGGCAAGGTCCAGCAGGAAGACAGAGACCAAGGCGGCCTCCCGGCGGTCGCCGCCCGCCTCGGCCCAGGAGGAGAGAAGCATCAGCCACACCACACCGATGATAATAGCGGCAATGGGCAGGGCTATGAGGTAGGGAAAGCGGCGGGCGTAGACCTCCCACTGGGCGGGGGTATAGATCTGGGGCAGGGTGGGATGCTGCTGGGCAAAGTGGTCGTGATTTATAAAGGCCACCACCAGGATAGCCACTGACACGGCAATGGCGGACAGGATCACTGCCCCGCACCAGGTATCGGGTATGCCAGCCAAACCATATAGACTCAGAGCCGCGGCGACCCCCAGGAGAATCAACCCTACTCCTACGGCCACTGCATTGGAAAAGGCATTCATGTGTCGGTCGTAGCCGACGGCGTCCTCCTGGCATGCCGCCTGAGCGTCTCCCCGCACCAGGGTGTCCAGGTCGGTCTGGAATAGGCTGCACAGGGTCATCAGCTTCTCCATCTCGGGAAAGCTGGTATTGGATTCCCACTTGCTCACCGACTGGCGGGATACCTCCAGCCGCTCAGCCAGCTCCTCCTGGGTCAGGCCCTCCCGGGCGCGGTAGAATTGCAGGTTTTCACCAAAGCTCATGGCGAGATCCTCCTTTCAAGGTGGCTCCAGCTTACCAGAACAGCGGCGCAACCGGAACCAAATTGAGGTTGCATTTGCCGATCTCGTCGTAAACTTTCGGTTGCATGGAGGTTTTTGGGCCTTAAAACTGGTTTTTCTTCAGCAGACGGATGTCATCGCCGAAGAAGTGGAGTACGTGGTACTCTCCCATCAGGCGGGATGCGATCTGGGGGGAGTAGCGCCGGGCGGCCTCCTCCATAGTGAGGTTGGAGGAGATGACGGTATGCTTCTCGCCCACCAGGCGGGTGTTGAGCAGCTCGTAGAGAGCGGACTGGACAAACTGGGTGGTGAGCTCGCTGCCCAGGTCGTCCAAAATCAGCAGGTCGCAGGTGAGGTAGCGCCGGGTCTCGTCCCGGGCCTCCTGCACCCCCTGGGTGTCCCGCTGGAACTTGCGGGTCTCAAACTGGGAAAAGATATTGCCCGCCGTGTCGTAGACCACCGAGAACCCCTGCTCCGAGACGCTGCGGGCGATGCAGGCGGACAGGAAGGTCTTGCCCAGGCCGGGCGCTCCGGTGAGAAACAGGTTTTTGATGGCAAAGCGGCCAAACTTCTGAGCGTAGTTGAGACAGACCTCGTATACCAAATCCATGTTGGAACGGGGAGAGGTGCCCCGACCGGGCCAGGGGGTCTGGCTGTAATAGTCCAGACGGAAGGTGTCAAAGGACTGCTCCCCCAGGTCCAGCAGTTTGGACAGCTCCTGGATCTGCTCCTGGGTGCACAGCTCCTTTAAGCACTGGCACATCTGTGCTCCACGCCAGCCGGTGTCATTGCACAAAGGACAGGCGGGCTTGGGGTCCAGGGCGTCCTCGGGCAGGCCCATAGCGCCCAGCAGGACCGCCCGCTCCTGCTGGATGTCCAGGTTTTTGTCCCGGATGGCCCGCACCGCAGCTCCCGCGTCCTCTCCCTTGCGTAAAGAGGCGGCCACCAGCTGGGCCATGGTGCCCTGGAGCTGGCGGTCCAGCTTGGCCAGACGGGGCTCACGGGCGTAGAGCTGCTGCCGCAGCTGCTCCCGCTGGTCCTCCCGGCGGCGCTTGTTCTCCTCCAGCCGGGCGGTGGCCCGGTGCAGCACGTTGGCGTCGTATGCCATTTACTAGCCCTCCTTTTTCATCTGCTCCATCAGGCGGCGCATGCGCTCCATGTCCTCCCGGGCCTGCTGGGCCTCCCGGTCGGCCTGAGCCGGGGAGGGAGCGGGAGCGGCCTGCACCGGCCGGGGATCCCGGTCTCCCGCCTGGATGGCGGCCAGGGTGTGCAGCCCCTTCTCGTGCCAGCGGCGAAGGATACCGTTCATGTAGCTCCAGTCCATGGACTGCTTTTTCATGATGGTGCGCTCGTAGGCCGCACGCAGAGCGCCGTCGTCGAAGCCCATAGCGTCCCAGGCGGCGATGTAGTTCTTCTCCCGCTCCACCAGAGGCCGGGGTGGGATGTCCAGCAGCCGCAGCACTTCAGCGCCGCGGCCGCGAAGCCGGGCCAGGGTCTGGAGGTGACGCTCGGCGGCCTCCACCGTGTCGATGCCCTGCCGGGCCCAGGCAAACCCCTCTTTGCGGATCTGGGAGAGGAAGGGGCGGCGGCCGGGGCCGTACTTGCGCTCCATCTCCTCAATGCACCAGCCCACCAGCAGGAAGATGACCTCGGTGGGCAGGGCCAGATAGTCGTAGAGGGTGTAGAGGATTTTCAGATCGTTGGCGGTGAGCTTCTTGCCCAGCCGCCGCTCCACCTCGTCGCACAGGGCGGGGAAGGTGGAGGCCTTGTCGCTGAGAGCGGTGGTGATGTCCTCCAGGGCGTACTCCGGGGGCGCGGGCTCGGGGATGGGAGCGGCGGGGACGGAGGAGAGTTCCCGGGGGGCCATGCCCTGACTTTGAAGAGCCTCCAGGGCGGCCTGTTTGCGCTCCACCGGCCAGGGGAGCCCCTCCAGGCCGTTGCGGCGCAGCAGATGTAAGTACAGCAGGGCGGCGTCGCCGTTATCCAATTTGATCAGTCGCTGGACCGCCTGGTCGGGCAGGGCCAGCACACTGCCGGGCAGCAGGCTCTGAGTCATGGGTGCTCCTCCTCTCCCGGCCCTGCAGGGCCGTTTTACGTAGCTTACATTGTACCGCAAAACGCTCCGGGAGTAAAGAAGACAGTTGTGGAACGAAAGGATTTCCTGTGGAAAGTAGGAAAATTGGGGATAAGCGGGTGTATTTGGGTAAAATATTGGTGGACAAGGGGGAAAAGGGCGACTATAATAAAATGTAATGCCGCTTCTTAAGGGAAGCGGTAAGAGTGAAAAAGTAAGAGGTGGGGAGCGTGCTCCCTGCCGGATTCGGGGCCGCGCCGGAACACGGGCGTTTCCGCACAGACTGTGTGGGTTGGGAGGGCCTTGGATCACCACACAGAAAGAAAGGAAACAGACCATGGAAATTAACGGCGAGATCGTAAACGACCAGGTTCGCTATGCCGACCTGGGGCTCAGCCCGGAGCTGATGCGGGCCATTGACAAGAAGGGCTATGTGCAGGCCACCCCGGTACAGGGAGGCTCCATTCCTTATTTTATGGAGTATAAGGATGTGATCGCCAAGGCGCCCACCGGAACGGGCAAGACCTTTGCCTTCGGCATCCCCATGGTGGAGCACATCAACCCGGAGAGCCGGGACGTGCAGGGCCTGGTGCTGGCCCCCACCCGGGAGCTGGCCATCCAGATCCGGGATGAGCTGCGGGACCTGTGCGCCTTCAAGGAGGGCGTGCGCACCGTGTGCCTGTATGGCGGCCAGCCCATCGACAAGCAGATTACCCAGCTGAAGAAGGACCCCCAGATCGTGGTGGCCACTCCGGGACGGCTGATGGACCACGTGAAGCGGCGCACCGTGCGCCTGGATAAGGTGCAGACCGTGGTGCTGGACGAGGCCGACCGGATGCTGGATATGGGCTTTATCAAGGACGTGACCCGCATTCTGGACCTGATGCCCAAGCGGCGCAACCTGGGCCTGTTTTCCGCCACCATCTCCCGGGAGGTCATGGATATCTCCTGGGTGTACCAGCGTGACCCGGTGGAGATCACCGTCCGGGCCGACGAGGAGAACAAGCCCGACATCACCCAGTACCGCCTGGATGTGGAGCGCAACGAGAAGGTGGACACCATGGTGTGCCTGATGGAGATGGGCGGCTATGACCGGGTCATCGCTTTCTGCAACACCAAAAATATGACCGACCGCCTGGCCGGTCTGCTGCGGATGCGCCACATCACCTGCGAGGCCATCCACGGTGACATCCAGCAGCGGGTGCGGGAGAAGACCCTCCAGAAATTCCGGGAGGGACAGCTGCGGGTGCTGGCGGCCACCGATGTGGCGGCCCGGGGTCTGGACATCGACGATGTAGACGCGGTGTTCAACTACGATGTGCCCGACGAGAATGAGTACTATATCCACCGCATTGGCCGTACCGGTCGTGCCAAGCGCCACGGCGTGGCCTTCTCTCTGGTGTCCAACATCACCGAGGGCATCCGCCTGGACGATATCCAGAAGAACACCGGAAACAACATCCAGTATGTCCACCTCAACGCCCAGGGGGAGCTGGAGCCGGGCAAGAAATAAAACTTAATGCTTTTTTCATCTTGTCCCCATCACTTTTTTATCCTTCCCGTCGTATGATATAGGAGAACAGAGTACAAATCGTACGGAAGGAGAATTGGTTATGGATAAACGGCTTTATAAGACCGAGAATGGCGATAAGATGATCTGCGGTGTATGCGGCGGAATGGCGGAGTACTTCGGCATCGACCCCACCCTGGTGCGGGTGGGCTGGGTGATCGCCGGGTGCATGGCCTCCTTTGGGCTGTGGGCGTATATCCTGTGCGCCATCGTGATGCCCCGGAAGAGCGACGTATACCCCCAGCTGTAACAACACATCCTGATTTGGGCGGCAGAAATCTGCCGCCCGTTTTTATACCATTATATAATAAGGAGGAAGAGGCGATGGAGAGACTGCGCTGTTCTGTGGTCCAGGATATCCCCCGGCTGCGTGAGCTGTGGTATTTGGCCTTTGGAGATGACGGGGCCTACGTGGACAACTTTTTTGATACCTATTATAAACCGGAGCGGATGCTGGTGCTGGAGGAGGACGGTGTGGTCCAGGCCATGACCGCCTGGTTTGATACCGCCTTTGTGGTGCCGGAGGAAGGCAGCTTCCGGGCGGCCTACCTCTACGCTGTGGCTACCCACCCCGACTGCCGGGGGAAGGGGATGGCCGGGCGGCTGCTTGCCTGGGCGGACGACCATTTCCGCGCCTTGGGGATCCCGGCGGTGACCACGGTGCCTGCTGAGCCCTCCCTGCACAACTTTTTTGGTTCCAACGGCTTTCGGGAGTGCTTTACCCATACGGAGCACCGTACCCAGCCCGGTCCGGGACCGGAGGGAGAGCCGCCCTTTGCTCTGGACAAGCTGACACCTTTCCACTATCAGGGGATGCGGGAGTCCATTCTGGCCGGAAAACCCCATATTGATCTGGGGGAGGAGGCGGTGGCCTATCAGGCCGGAGCCTGTGCCTTGACGCCGGGGGGCGGTCTGTACGCCGCGGATACGGGAGCGGGAGTGGCTCTGCTGTGCGCCGAGGGGATGGAGGACGGCTCGCTGCTGGCCAAGGAGGTGCTGGGCGAGGCGGAGGCAGCGGAGCGGCTGCTGGCCTGGCTGCCCCGTCTGCTGCCTGCCTGGTCCGGAATTTGGCGCTGCCCCGGGGACGACTTGCAGTTTGGTATGCTCAAATGGCTGGATCCGGCCCGGGCAGAACGCTGGAACTGGGAGCGCCGCGCCTACCTGGGACTGGCCTTTGATTGACAGAGAAACGTCATTCAAAACGGGACGAGTTCTATGACATTTACAAATGGTTGAATTTCACTTTTGGAATTCAACCATTTTTTGTTTAAAATTACGGTCAAATTGTTTGATTACCGTAAAATTGAGCGAAAATCAAAACTAGCCACAGCTATTTTGTTGTGGTAACATCCACAAAAAATTTGCTTTACTTCCCAGCGTTTTATGTTATGCTATACATAAGGATAAGTGATAGGTTTCCTTTTCCGGACGTTTGTTCCAAACGTGATCGAAGAAATGAAGGGAATCTGTCAGTTTTCAAGGTATAAGCCACAAATTTTTATCGTAGGAGGAATGTAGCGATGAACAAGTACATTGAGAGAGTTCTGGCCGACACCAAGGCGAAGAACGCCAACGAGCCTGAGTTCCTGCAGACTGTGGAAGAGGTCCTGAGCTCTCTGGAGCCCGTTATCAACGCTCACCCCGAGTATGAGAAGGTCGCTCTGCTGGAGCGCATGGTGGAGCCCGAGCGCGCCATCGAGTTCCGCGTGACCTGGGAGGATGACAACCACGAGTGGCATGTCAACCGCGGCTACCGCGTGCAGTACAACGCGGCTCTTGGCCCCTTCAAGGGCGGCATCCGCTTCGACCCCTCCGTTAACCTGTCCATCATCAAGTTCCTGGGCTTTGAGCAGGTCTTTAAGGATGCTATGACCGGTCTGCCCATCGGCGGCGCCAAGGGCGGCTCCGACTTCGATCCTCGCGGCAAGAGCGACGCCGAGGTCATGCGTTTCTGCCAGGCCTTCATCACCGAGCTGTATCGCCACATCGGCCAGGACATCGACTGCCCCGCCGGCGACCTGGGCTGCGGCGGCCGTGAGATCGGCTACATGTATGGCCAGTATCGCCGCATCGTGGGCGCTTCCGAGTTCGGCGCTCTGTCCGGCAAGGCTGTTTCCACCGGCGGTTCCATCCTGCGTCCCGAGGCTACCGGCTACGGCGCCGTGTACTATCTGGTCGAGGCTCTGGCTCACGACGGCGAGTCCATCGAGGGCAAGCGCATCGCCATGTCCGGCTACGGCAACGTGGGCTGGGGCATCATGAAGAAGGCCGCTGAGCTGGGCGCCAAGGTCACCTACTTCGCCGGCCCCGACGGCTACATCCACGATCCCGATGGCGTGTGCACCGAGGAGAAGCTGAACTACATCCTGGAGATGCGTGCTAAGGATCCCATGCACTGCAAGCCCTACGCTGAGAAGTTCGACTGCGAGTTCGTTCCCGGTGAGAAGTGCTGGGGCGTCAAGGACGTGGACATCTATATGCCCGCTGCCACCCAGAACGACGTCAACCTGGATTGGGCCAAGAAGATCGCTGAGTCCGGCGTGAAGTACTACATCGAGGTCGCTAACATGCCCACCACCAACGAGGCTCTGGAGTTCCTGAAGGAGCAGAAGCACATGGTCGTTGCTCCCTCCAAGGCTGTTAACGCCGGTGGCGTGTCCGTGTCCGAGCTGGAGATGGCTCAGAACGCCGAGCGTCTGTACTGGACCGCTGAGGAAGTCGACGCCAAGCTGAAGGGCATCATGAAGAACATCTATCACTCCTCTGTTGAGGTCGCTGAGCGCTATGGCCTGGGCTATGACCTGGTCGCCGGCGCCAACATCGTGGGCTTCCAGAAGGTTGCTGACGCCATGATGGCTCAGGGTATCTTCTAATCCAGATCCCCACTGATTAAATCCGCTCGAACCCGGCTCCTCCCATCTGGGAGGGGCCGGGTTTTTATACTTTCAAAAAAATGTAATAAAATTCACTTTAAATGTACAAATAGCAGTAAGAACTTCCTGGAATATGGAAAAGAATCGTCGTTTTTGCTCTTTCGTTCCTTCCAAATCCTGATAAAATAGTAATTGTAATCTGAGACGGCCCTGGTCGTCTGAGTAAGGAGTGTAAGAAACATGGCGATTCTCAATAAGGGCACCAAGGCCGCCAAGGCTGAGACCGCCCCCAAGACCGAGGCTGTGAAGGCTGAGGCTCCCAAGGCCGAGAAGGCTCCCGCCAAGAAGCCCGCTGCCCGCAAGGCTCCCGCTAAGAAGGCTGCCGCCCCCGCTGCTCCCGTTGTTACCCTGACCGTGCAGTACATGGGCAAGGAGATGACTCAGCAGGCTATGGTGGAGGCCGTTAAGGCTCAGGTCGAGGCGGAGATCAAGACCCTGGACCTGTACGCCAAGCCCGAGGAGGCCGCTGTCTACTACGTGGTCAACGGCGACATCACCGGCAAGGTGGAGTTCTGAGCAAATATCCATAAAAAAACACCGTGGAGTGATCCACGGTGTTTTTTTATGCACCGGGCAGGGTTTGCCCAGTGCAATGTTGTTATACGTCCAGCTTGGCAGCCACTTCGGCCAGGTAGTTGGTCTCCAGAGACTCGATCTTGCCCGCGTCGAAGGCAGCAGCCACCTTGGGGTCGATGGGCAGCTTGGCCAGCAGGGGCAGACCCAGCTTCATAGCTTCCTGCTCCAGGTGGCTCTCACCAAAGATGGTGTGCTTGGCGCCGCAGTCGGGGCACTGGAAGTAGCTGTAGTTCTCAATGAGACCCAGCAGAGGCACCGACATCATCTGAGCCATGTGTACCGCCTTGGTGACGATCATAGACACCAGATCCTGGGGAGAAGTGACCACGATCACGCCGTCCACGGGCAGAGACTGGAACACGGTCAGGGGCACGTCGCCGGTTCCCGGAGGCATGTCCACAAACATATAGTCCACGTCGCCCCACACCACGTCGCTCCAGAACTGGGTGACCACGCCGGCGATGACAGGACCGCGCCAGATGACGGGGTCAGTCTCGTTGGCGGTGAGCAGGTTCAGGGACATGACCTTGATGCCGCTGGGGGTAACGGCGGGGAAGAGAGCGGTATCATCTCCGGTAGCCCGCTCGTGGATACCGAAGGCGGTGGGGATGGAGGGACCGGTGATGTCGGCGTCCAGAACGGCGACCTTGTGGCCGCGCTGGGCCATAGCCACCGCCAGGGAAGCGGTTACGGTGCTTTTACCGACGCCGCCCTTGCCGCTGACTACGGCAATGACCCGCTTGATGCTGGAACGGGAATTGGCGGGAGCCCGCAGGTCCCGAGAGCCGCAGTCGGCGCTGCAGGAAGAACAGTCGTGCGTACATTCAGACATTTTCTTGTGTCTCCTTTCTGCCCCGCATACAGGGAGGGGCAAACACATCATATTTCAAAACCGCCGGGCGGTTGTGAACGGGAAAAACTCAGGGTACCAGGGTATTTTCCTGAGTAATGGTGCCCTGCTCCCCCTGGACGGAGAAGTAGGCGGTGACGATCTGGGCAGCGATCTTGCCCAGCTCCGAGCCGCTGCCGCCGTGCTCTACCGCGATGGCCACGGCGATCTGGGGATCGTCGTAGGGGGCAAAGCACACAAAAACGGCGTTGGAGTTGGTCTGAGAGCTGACCTGAGCGGAACCGGTCTTGGCACCTACCGAGACGGGGACGTCCTTAAAAGCGGAGGATACGGAACCTTCCGTGGTAAGCATAAGCATGCCCTCCATAACGGCCTCTCGGTTTTCCTCCTCCATCTCCACTTGGCTGAGCACCTTGGGCTCATAGTTGTAGGTGACCTGGGAGAAGTCGTTGGACTTCACCGTTTTCAGCAGGTGAGTGGAGTAGCGGGTACCGCCGTTGACCAGGGTGGCAATATAGTTAGCCAACTGGATGGGGGTGACCTGGGTGCTCTCCTGACCGATTGCCACGGAGAGGATGTTGCCCTCATGCCAGGTGCCGCCCAGAGATTCGGTAAATTCCGGACTGGCCACCACGCCGGCTTGCTCAGTGAGTTCGATGCCGGTCTTCTGTCCCAGACCAAACATGGTGGCATACTGATCCAACAGATCGATGCCTACCAGACGGCCTACTTCATAGAAGTAATAGTTGCAGGAGTTCATAATAGCCTGGCTTACATTTTGCAAGCCGTGGGTGCGTCTATACTGCCGGTAGTACCAGCACTGAGGCTGAGGACTGGAGTAGAACGTATAGACACCCTTATCATCGATCTGGGTGTCAGGTTCCACGATCCCTGACTCCAGTGCCGCAATGGCAGTAATCATCTTAAAGGTGGAGCCGGGGGGATACAGGCCCTGGAGAGCACGGTTCAGCAGCGGCTTAAGGGGATCTTCCGCCAGGCTGTTGTAGTCCTGGGAGAAGGTAGTCAGAGAATAGGTGGGGTAAGAGGCGGAGGCCAGCACATCGCCGGAGTTTACGTCCAGTACTACGCAGGCCGCACCCTCCGTCTCTTTACTTTGCAGGCCGGCTACGCCGCTGGCCAGAATCTCTTCCACCTGCTGCTGCAGGTCAATGTCAATGGTGAGGAAGACGTTTTGGCCGGGCTGCGGGGCAAGGCTTTCTCCGGTTTCCGCGTCGGTGAGCCACTGGGAGGAGATGATCTTACCGCTCTCATTGCGCTTGATGGCACGGGTACCTGAGGTGCCCTTGAGATAGGACTCGAAGGCGGACTCCGCACCGGTGATGCCCACGTAGTCGTTCATAGTGTACCCGCCCTTTTCCTTGTAGGTGGGCCACGTTTCGCTGGTAATGGCGCCGGTGTAGCCCAGCAGATGGGCGGCGTACTCGGTGTTATACTTGCGCACACTGGTGGTCTCGATCTCTACACCGGGCAGATTCAACTCCTTCACCCGGGTGATGAAGTCGATGCTCACATCGGTGGCGAAGGTGTAGGGAGGCCAGCTGTTGATGCGGGCGCGGTAGTACAGTTCATAGAGAATACCGGCGATGGTGCGGGCGTCGGTGGGGTCCATGTCCCCGATATTCAGGGTGGGCACGGTCTCCCCGTTGGCCTTGGCTTGCTTTTCGTCCACCTTGCCGTTGCCGGCAATGTCAAAGCTCTTGCACATTTTGCCCAGCAGTTCCTCCGCTGTGGGCAGGCGGTAGGGCTCTTCCTCCTCGGTTTCCTCCTGACTGCCGCCCATGCCGAAGAAGGCTTTGATCTTGTCCATCAGACCGGTTTTCTCCTCGGTGCTGCTGTCCGAGGCGTTCTGCTTTGAGGGATCTTCGATCCACTTCTGGTTGACGGCCAGCTTGCCCAGGGAGGTGAGATTGTACTCTGTCTCGCCCTCCTCGTTGACGGAAGTGGTATAGAAGGGATCTTCCGTGGTGTATACAAAGGGAGGCTGGGTGGTAATGGGGAGGGTGTCTGTCCAGGTCACACCCTGCTCTGTGGCGGTCTGGGTGAGGGCTAGAATGGTGTCGCACCGATTCTTTTCCTCGTTACCCAACAGGTTCAGATCCAAGGTGACGTTGTAGCTGACCTGGTTGGAAACCAGCACTTTGCCGTTGCGGTCGAGAATGTTGCCCCGGCTGGCGGCTACGGTCTCCGTTTCCGAAACCTGGGATACCGACTGCTCGGCATATTCCGCCCCGTTGGTATATTGGATGGTGTACAGGTTGGAGCACAGGAAGGTAAGCAATAGGGCCAGCATGACCACCACGCCCACCACCCGGCGGGAAAATTGCTTGTGATCCATGGAAACCTCCTCTCACAAGAGGGTCTAAGCCAGTTTGGTGCCGCCCACCCGGCGAAACACCATGCGGAACAAAAGATAGATGAAGGGAGTAAAGCACAAAGAGACAGCGATCTCGGAGGCAACCACCTGGAGCAGCACGTCCAGGGTCTCCGCCTGGACAAAGAGGTAGCGGACGATGCGGGCACCGTCAATCATGGCCAGCACCCCCGCGGAGCACAGCAGGCAGCTGACAAAGGACTGGCTCAGGGCGTACTGGGCGATGGAGCCGGTGAGCATTCCGGCCAAAGTCATGCCAAAGACCAGAATGCCGGAGCCGCCGGGATAGGCCAGCTCCCACAGCAGGCCAACTGCCATGCCGAAGCCCGCTCCGGCCACCGAACCCTCCAGCACGGCCACCGCCACCACCGTCAAAGGCAGCAGCATGGGGACCACGCCGAAGAGGGGAACGCGGTTGAGGACAAATTCGTCCAGCAGCCACACCGGCACCAGAGCCAGCGCATAGACGAACCATTTGTGTATCTGGTCCCGACGGGTCATGGGGACCTCCTTTCCAACAGCGCGGGGTCTCTATCACTCCACGATGTCAAATTCCTTGATGATAAAGACCTCCACCAGCTGGTCCAGCTTTACCTCGGGGGTGACGATGGCGTAGCGGGTAAGGCCGGAGGCGTCAGTGAAGACGCTCTCTACCTGGCCTACCACAAGACCGGCGGGGTACACATCCCCGTTGCCTGAGGTGAGCACCTCGTCACCGGCCACCAGCTGGGCCTCGTCGGGCAGGTAGCTCAGGCGGAGTTTGCCCTCCTGCATGAGGGCCAAATCGCCCTCCAGCACGCCGGCGGAGTTGGTGCGGGTGATGATGCCGCCCATTTCGGTGCCGGTATCGATCAGCGTGTTGACGATGGAGTAGTTGGTGCCCACACTGCTGACCACGCCCACCAGAAGGCCGGTCTCGGTGATGACGCAGTCCCCCTTCTCCACGCCGGCGTTGCTGCCTTTGCTGAGGGTGAGAGTGGAGCGCCAGTTGTCGGTGGAGCGGGCTGTCACCTTGGCCGACTCAAAGACAAAGTCCTCCCGCTTGGCATGGAGATTCAAGAGCTCCCGAAGCTGCTCGTTTTCCTGAGAGGCAGCTTCGCCCTGGCGGATCTTTTTGCGCAGTTCCGCGTTCTCCTGCTCCAGCTCCTCCATCTGCTGCTGGATCTCGCCGTAGTGGAACACGTAGGAATAGACGCCCTCCGCCCAGTCCGCGGCAGCGGCAATGCCGCTGCGGACGGGAGCGGTGACGGTATTGACCAGGTTGGACAGGGGATCGGCGTTGCCCCCCATAAAGGCGGAGGTCAGGCCGATGAGGATGCTCAGCAGCAGGGCGATGACCAGAAGCCAAACGCCGTTGTGGCGAAAAAAGTCCTTCACGACGCTCCTCCTTTCCTTACATTCCCGTCAGGGGATCCACCCCAAACTGGGTCAGCATGCGGCCCAGCCGGCACACCGGCAGGCCAACTACATTAAAATAGTCTCCGGAGATGCCCTCCACCAGCAGAGCACCCCGGCCCTGGATGCCGTAGGAGCCCGCCTTGTCCATGGGCTCGCCGGTGGCGATGTAGGCGTCGATCTCCTGGGCGGTGAGGGGACGAAAACGCACCGCAGTGGCCTCGTGCTGGGTGAGGATCTGTCCGCCCCGGCACACGGTTACGCCGGTGTAGACGGTGTGCTCCCGGCCGGAGAGGGCGGAGAGCATCTCGTGGGCCTGTTGGATGCTGTGGGGTTTGCCCAGCACCTGGCCGTCCACCGCCACCACCGTGTCGGCGGCAATGATCAGATCCTCCGGATCGGCCGAGGCAGAGATCTCCAGCGCCTTTTGACGGGAGAGAGCCTCCACCAGCCCGCCGGGGTCCAGATTGGGGTCGGCAAGCTCTTCGCCCTGGGCGGGCCGAATCAGAAAATCAGTAAAACCCATCTGCTCCAGCAGCTGCCGCCGCCGGGGAGACTGGGAAGCGAGAATGATGGCCATACCTGCGCCTCTTTCTTACCGCCCGGTGGAGCCGAAGCCGCCGGTGCCCCGGTCGGTGTCGTCCAGCTCGTCCACCAGCTCCACCTGGGCCTGAACCACGGGGGTGATCATCAGCTGGGCGATGCGGTCAGCGGGCTGAATGGTGTAATCCAATTCCCCAGAGTTTTGAAGACCCACCATGATTTCACCTCTGTAATCGCTGTCGATGACACCCACGCAGTTAGCGGGAGCCACGCCGTGCTTGATGCCCAGGCCGCTGCGGGCAAAGACCAGGGCCACATACTGGGCCGAGGGCAGGGCGATGGCGATGCCGGTGGGGATGACGGCCCGGCCGCCGGCGGGGATGGTGATGGGCTCGTCCACGCAGGCGTGCAGGTCCATGGCGGCAGCGCCGGCGCTGGCGTAGAAGGGGGCGGGGATCTCCTTGCCGATTTTGGGGGAGAGGGCTTTGACTTTCAGGTTCATAGGGTACTCCTCATAGTTATATATCAAATTGAAATTACAAGAATAGCGATAAAAGATAGGTTAGAAGGGAAGCCTTGCAGCACAAGGAATCCTTCCCAAAGAGCGTAGAAGGAAAACGAAGTTTTCCGCTAAGCTTTTTTGGTTACTTTTTTCACGAAAAAAGTAACTACTCCACGTCGCGGTAGTAGAGGCCGCGGGTAAAGTCGGCGGGCTTGTAGCGGCCTTGGCCGCGGTAGCGCTCCAGCACCTGGACGCACTGCTCCGGCTTCTCGGTGGTAAACATCAGCCGCACCGCCCACAGGCCCAGCCGCTGATAGTCGGCGGCCTTGTCGGCCAAAAACAAGGTCTTGCCGTTCAAAATTTCGTTCCGGCAGCCCCAGGCCTTGACCACAGGGAACTTCTCGCCCCGGCGGTCGGTGAGCTGATTGACCCCGGTACAGCTATGCTGTCCGGTGTGGTTGTGGATGATGCAGTTTTCCATGATCATCAGGGGCAGCCGTCCGTAGACAATGGCCTCCAGAGGGATGGCCTTAGACAGGTCCCGGATCTGGGGCAGTTTCAGCTCAAAGGAGGCGGTGGCCGCCGACACCCCCAGACGCTTGAGCTCCTTGAGGGTCTGGCTGTTGTAGACGCCGATGCCGAAGTCGCTGTTCACGGTGAAGCCCAGATCCAGTGCCCGCTGCACCCCGTCCAGAGTACCGGCCAGAGCCTGGGTGACGCCCAGATCCTGGAATACCTTCAGTTCCTGCTCCAGCTTGTTCTTTTCCCGGTCCCAGCAGATGCGGGGCAGCAGGACGGCCACCTCCACGCCGGCCTCCTGGCAGGCGCGGATGGCGTCAGGGCAGGCGGCTCCCTCGTCGCTGGGAAGGTAGATGCGGGCGGGCTGCAGAGCCAGCAGGGCAGGGGTGATCTGCTGGGCGCTGCGCACCGACAGGGTGATCTGAGGCGCGCCCTTGGGATTTTCATAGCGCACGCCGGGGTGGAATTCCCCTTTCTCCCGCTGGGGAGGCAGACCACGCTGGCGGCTGAGCTCCTCCAGGGCCTGGCGGCGCAGAGCATTGAGGGCGGACAGGGGCAGGCTGAGCCCCTCATCCACATAGGCGGTGACCTTCTCGCACTCGTAGGGAGTGCCTCCGGTGCGCTTGAGCTGTCCCTCCACCTTCTCGGCGGTGAGGGGGACGTTGACGGCCGCCTCAGGAACGGCTCCCTCCACCCGTGCCACGTTGCCCAGCAGGTCCTGGGCGGCTACCTGGGCAGGTTCGCCGGTGCGGATCATGGCGTACATGCGGATGAGCTCCTTGCGGTTCTCTCCGCTTTCATAGGTAGTGCGAGCCTGGGCGTACAGCTCCCGGGGAGGCTCGCTCTCCTGGCGCACGCCGAACATATCGGGGCCCTTCTTGTCCAGATAGTACCCCTGGGTAAAGCCCTGGCGGGAGAAGGCGGCCTCCAGCTGCTCCAGCTCCTCGGGGGTGGGAGAGCGGCCCTCCCGGATGGCCCGGGCATAGATGCCGGTGACGATGGCCACGTACTCCGGACGCTTCATACGTCCCTCGATCTTGAGACAGCATACCCCCATCTCCTCCAGCTCCTGGAGATAGTCGGCCAGAGACATGTCCTTGAGGGACAGGGGGTACTCGTTGGCCCGGTTGCCCCAGCCGTATTTGAGGCGGCAGGGCTGAGCGCACAGGCCGCGGTTGCCGCTGCGGCCGCCGATGACGGAGGACAGGTAGCACTGTCCCGAATAGCACATGCACAGGGCGCCGTGGGCAAAGGTCTCGATCTCAATGGGAGAGTTCTGGCAGATGTAGCGGATCTGATCCCGGCTCAGTTCCCGGGAGAGGACCGCCCGGGTAAAGCCCAGCTTGGCGCACTCCTTCACACCATCCAGGCTGTGCACGGTCATCTGAGTGGAGGCGTGCAGGGCAAGCTGAGGCGTCACCTGGTGGAGCATCCGGGCCACGCCCAGGTCCTGGACGATGACGGCGTCCACCCCCATCTCGTTGATCTCCCCGGCCACCTGGGCGGCGGCGGGCAGTTCCCGGTCGGTGAGCAGGGTGTTTAAGGTGAGATGCACTTTGGTTCCCCGGGTATGACAATAAGAAACCGCCGCCGCAACTTCCTCCCGGGTAAAGTTCTTCGCGTTGCGGCGGGCGTTAAAGTCGCCGTAGCCCAGATAGACGGCGTTTGCGCCGTTCTGGACCGCGGCAGTCACCGACTCCATAGAGCCGGCGGGCGACAGCAATTCCAGCATGGATAACCCTCTTCCGATTTCATGGTAAGCGCCTCCCGCCCTTGGACAGGAGGCGCGGGGCAATTAGGATTTGTGAGCGTTCTGCAGTTTGAAGATCTCCCGCTTGGCCTCGGAGAGCTCCATCTTCAGCCGGGCGTTCTCATCCAGACCGTCTTTGATCTGGCGGCGGAGATTTTCGCTGGCCTCCTGCTCCCGGAAGAACTGGTCGGCGATGTTCATAGCGGCCAGCACTGCCGCATCGGAGCGGCCCAGACGGGCACCATCCATCACATCCCGCACCTGGCTGTCCACCAGGGTGGCACAGCGGTGTACGTAGTTTTCGTCTTCCTCGGCTACCATCGTGTACTCCTGGCCCGCGATGGCGACGGTAATCTTGTTTTTCATCCGGAAGCCCTCCCAATCAGTTCTCTATTTTCACCGCATTTCGGCCCAGAATCCGGAAATGACGGCAGAATGGTGGTATTATGGACATTATAGCATAGTTGCCCCCGTTTGAAAAATAAATTTACCATGAATTTTTTATGTCTATCCATCTTTTTTGCACGGAACACACAACCGCAGAAAGGGGTGAAAAATAAGAAAGACCCGCCCCTTCCGCCGCTCTTTCTCAGAGGGCGCGGGGCGGGTCATTTTTTCCAGCTCAGCGAGGGTCATTCGGGATCGGCCACGGCGATCTCCAGGGCCTGCCCCTCCTGGAGCAGAGGAGTGATGAGTCCGCCGATGGCGGTCGCGGCCTGGTCCTTGGCCTGGGTGAGCAGACCGCTTTGGATGGCCTTTTCCTCCATGACGCCCTGCTGGTCGGCCTGGAAGCCGGTGTAATCCTCAATGGTGATGGGGTTGAAGATGCTGGTGGTCTCGTCAAAGACCTCCAGACTGTTGGGGTCCACCTCGTGGGAGAGGATCTGGGGCGCAGGCAGAGAGATGGTCACCTTCTGGTCGGTGATGGTCACCTTGGCCTGGGTCAGATCCACGCCGGCAATGATCGTGCCGTCATAGGCCACGATGAAGCTCTTGGTGGTAAAGGGAAGCTTGATGCCGTAAAATTCGTTGCTGTTTTCAAACTGCCCCATGTTGGTGTAGGAGTAGCGCACCGTGGCCAGCTGGCTGATCTGCTGGAGCTGGTTCTCCACGGTGATGGAGGAGAGAACCGGTGCTTTCTCCTGCCGCCCGCCGCTGAAAAAGCCCACGGCGAAGCAGATAATGGCCAGCAGCACGCCAAAAATAATAAGTTTTCCTTGCTTGAAAAGAGCCAGGGGATAAAATCCCCGCTTGACTTCGGCCATAAAATATTCCTTTCTTTAAATCCCCAAAAGGCGGGTAGCGATAAAGAAGTAGATGAGCAGGGACAGGGCGTCCACGATGGTGGTGATGAAGGGGGAGGCCATAACAGCCGGGTCGATGCCGATCTTCTCCGCGCACATGGGGAGGGTACAGCCCACCACCTTGGCGCAGATGACGGTGAATACCAGGGTGAGGCATACCACCAGAGCCACCAGAGGAGTGACCTCCGGGTTGTGCATGAGCCAGCGGTCCACGATCATCATTTTCACAAAGTTGGCGCAGGCCAGACACACGCCGCACAGCACCGCCACCCGGATCTCCTTCCATACCACCAGAACCATGTCGGAAAAGTCGATTTCGTCCAGTGATAAGGCACGTATCACGGCCACCGATGACTGGGAGCCGGAGTTGCCGCCGGTACCTGAGAGCATGGGAATGAAGGAGGTGAGCACCACGCAGGCGGCCAGGGCGCTTTCAAAGCTGGTGATGATGATGCCGGTGAAGGTGGCCGAGAGCATCAGCAGCAGCAGCCACGGGATGCGGGCCTTCCAGGTCTCCAGCACGCCGGTCTTTAAATAGGGCTTGTCGGAGGGGAGGATAGCGGCCATCTTTTCGAAGTCCTCGGTGGTCTCCTCCTCGATAACGTCCATGGCGTCGTCGAAGGTGATGATGCCCACCAGCCGGTCCTCGCCGTCCACCACGGGCAGAGCGTACAGGTCGTACTTGTTCAGCAGCTGGGCCACGTCCTCCTTGTCCTCATGGGTGTTTACCGAGAGGACGTTGGTCTCCATGATGTCGCCGATGCGGGTGTCGTAGGAGGACAGGAGCATCCGGCGCACCGTGACCACGCCCAGCAGCACCCGGCGCTGGGTGACGTAACAGGTGTATACCGTCTCCTTGTCCATGCCGACCTTGCGGATGCGGGCAAAGGACTCCTCCACGGTGGCGTTGGGGTGGAGGTAGACGTACTCGGTGGTCATGATGGAGCCGGCGGAATCCTTGGGATAGTTAAGCAGCTGGTTAATTTGGGTGCGGGTGGTGGCGTCGGTGTTGCGCAGGATACGGCTGACCACGTTGGCGGGCATGTCCTCGATGAGGTCCACGGTATCGTCCAGGTACAGCTCGTCCAGCACCTCCCGCAGCTCCTTATCGCTCAGGGCGTTGATGAGCCGCTCCTGATCGTCGGAGTCTTCCAGCTCGGTGAACACCTCGGCGGCGACCTCCTTGGGCAGCAGACGGAAGACCAGAATGGTCTCCTCCGGACCCAGCTCGTCCAGAAATTCGGCGATGTCCACCTCATTCATATCGTCCAGCAGCTCCCGCAGGCGGCGGAACTGCTTGGTGCGGACCAGCTCCAGCAGCTGGTCCAGATCATAATTCTCGTGCATATGGTTTCCCCCTCTGAAGTCACGGAGTATCCGGGACGGAAAACAGCCACAGGATCACTCCTGCGGCTGTTACGAATTGGTCAGGGGACGGTGCGGCTATTCCGCATGCCGGCCCCGGAGCGGCGGATCAAGAGGATGCGGCCCCGCGTCCTCCGCCGTTCGTGACAGCGCATGTACGGTGTCCCGGTGGCGACTTCGACTTTTCATGGGGCTTCACAACCTTTCCGCGCCCAATTGGGGCCTGACTGCCAGACCGCGGCGCACAAAATTCTACATTTTAGAGTATAGCATATTCCAAACGGGCGATTCAAGAAAAATCTATGTTAGAAGTTTCCTCCCACAGGGCGTCCCGGCGCAGAGGCCGGGCGAACATCTCCTCCACTGCCGCTTCGTAGGGGGCGGAGCGGTCAGCCTTGCGGATTTTCTTCAGGGGGCGGGCGCTGTCCTCAAACAGGCGGGAGAGGTAGCTCCACAGCTCCTTCATGTGAAACACGGTGCTCCGCTCTCCCGAGAAGAGGGAGAGATAGGTGCGGTAGAGCAGGTCGTGGAAGGTACGCAGCTCGTCCACCGTGGCGGCGCTTCCGCCCTTGGCCTTCCGGGTCAGGGCAGGGTCGGCCAGCAGACCCTGTCCGATCATCACGTGCTCCACCTGGGGAAAGCGGGCGTGAAATGCCTTGCAATCTTCGGGCGTGACCAGACCGCCGTTGAAGCAAACCGGCCCGGGGTAGACCTCCAGCGCCTGGGCAAAGGCGTCCAGGCGGACCTTCTCGCGGTAGAAGTCCTGGCGCACCCGGGGGTGAATGATGAGCAGGGAGACAGGGTAGCGGGAGAAGAGCTCCAGCAGGGGGCCGAACTCCACGGGGTCCTCCCAGCCCAGCCTGGTTTTTATGGATAGCTTGACCGGAGTTTTGGCGAAGATACCTTCTAACAACTCCTCCAGGGTGTCCCGGCGCTGGAGAAGTCCCGCGCCCTTGCCCTTGGCGGTGACGGTGCCCGAGGGGCAGCCCAGGTTCAGGTTCACCTCGTCATAGCCCATGGCCGCCAGCTCTCCCGCGGCCCAGAGGAAATCTTCCACATTCCGGGTGAGCAGCTGGGGTACGGCGCGAAAACCAGGGTTGTTTTCCGGCAAAATCCCCCGCAGCTCCCGGGGTGTGAACACGTGGTCCTGGGTGGGGGAGAGGAAGGGCATGTAGTAGGCGTCCACGCCGCCGAACACCTGGTGGTGGGCGCGGCGGAACTCCGCCCCGGTGACTCCCTCCATGGGGGCAAAATAGTACTTCACGCTCTGCCCTCCAGCCGCTGGGCCAGCTCGGTGAGGTCGGGAGCGATATGGACACAGGGGTAGGGGGCAAAGGCCGGGGCCTGGGTGGTGCCGTTGAGAACGGCGGCAAAGTCCACCCCCGCTCCCTGGGCGGCCTGGGCGTCCAGAATGGTGTCTCCGCAGTAGAGCAACTCCTCCGGAGCCACACCCATCTGGTCCAGAGCCTTCAAAATGCCCTCCGGGTGGGGCTTGTGGTGGGTGACGTCGTAGCTGCCCAGAATGAGCTCCAGGGTGTCCCGCAGGCCAAAGCGCTCCATAATGCGGGAGATGGTCTCGCCCGTCTTGGTGCTTACGATGCCAAGGCGTACGCCCCAGCTGTGAAGGCCTTGCAGCAGCTCCGCCGTGCCGGGAAACAGGGTGGTCTCCTCCACCTGGCGGGGACGGGCCACCTCCAGAAAGTAGGCGCGGAACTGGGCGCGGTGCTCCTTGTCGCTGTCTCCGGTGAGCATCTCATAGGCGTCCTCCAGCAGATAGCCCACCGTGCCCCGCACCGTGTCACGGTCGGGAATGGGCAGGCCCATGCGTTCAAAGGCGTACTGGAAACCGCCCACGATGGAGTCGGTGGAGTCGCCCAGGGTATAGTCAAAGTCAAAACAGATGGCGCGATAGTGTTTCATATAAACTCCTTAGTGGATCTCTTTTCTCCCCGAGGCGCTGGGGATGCCCAGCTCGTCCCGGTATTTGGCCACGGTGCGCCGGGAGATGGCGCAGCCCTCCGCCTCCAGCTGTTCGCACAGCTTCTGGTCGGAGAGGGGGTGCTTCTTGTTCTCCTGGTCTACCAGCTGCCGCAGCCGCTCCTTGATCTGGTGTACCGAGGTGCCCTCGGTGCCTCCCTCCCGGGAGAAGAAAAAGCTCAGCGGGTACACGCCCCGGCTGCACTGCAGGTATTTCTCCCGGATGGCCCGGCTGACGGTGGACTCGTGGATGGACAGCTCCTGGGCCACATCGGCCAGGCGCAGAGGGGACAGGTGTCCCCCGGGGCGGAAGAAACTCTCCTGCCGGCGCACAATGACCTGGGCGCAGGATAATAGGGTGGAGCGGCGCTGCTCCACCGCCTGAATGGCCCACTGGGCCTGTTTAATTTTGTCGGTGAGGTACTGCTTGACCTCCGGGTCGGCGCTCTGCTTTTGCAGCTTACAGTAGTAGCCGCTGAGATGAAGGCCGGGGAGGTAGGAGTCCTGATAGGCCACGGTGAGACCCTGCTCGTCCTGGATGACCACCAGGTCGGGGACCAGATAGGAGGTCTCGTCCCGGCTGGCAAAGGCGGCGCCGGGGCGTGGGTCCAGCTCCTGGATGAGACTCTGAGCCCGCAGGACCTCCTTCTGGGAAATGCCCATCTCCTGGGCAATGGCGTGGTACTGTTTGCGGCCCAGCCGCTCCAGGTGGTGGAGAACAATTTCCAGAGCGGGGCCGGTCTCGCCCCGGCGCTGCAGCTGCAGGGCCAGGCACTGGGACAGATCCCGGGCGCCCACCCCAGCGGGGTCCAGGCTCTGGATCAGATGAAGGCCCTGCTCCAGGGCGCTCAAGGGCAGGCGGGAGGCCTGGGACAGGTCCTCCAGCTCATCCCGGAGATAGCCGTTCTCATCCAGGCAGGCACATAGAAACTGGGCGGCCCGCAGCACCAGGGTGGAGGTGTGGCTGCGCTCCAGCTGGCGGGTGAGGTGGAGCACCAGGGTCTCGCTCAGGCCGCCGTCGGTGCCTACCCGGGCCAAGGGGTCCAGCTCCTCCCGGTCGGGAGAGAGATATTGGCGGTTTTGGTGATCGGCATCGGCCAGGGACTGCAGGCGCCGCCACATCTCCTCGCTCTCGTCGCTCTGGGCGGCGGGCTCGGTGAGCTCGGCGGCGGGGTTCATCTGGACCAGGTCCTGAATGTAGTCCGCCAGTTCCTGGGTGCTCATCTGCAGCACCTCCATGGACTGGAGCATCTGCGGGGTCAATTTCAAGGTTTGTTTCAGTGACAGCTCCAGATTCACGCGCGTCCCTCCTTAAGCTCCCGGACGTCCCTGCCAGGCAAACAGGGACAGTCACCTCCCCGGGCGATCTGCCCCCGTGTGCATCTTCATGCAATCTTCCCAGAGCCGGCTTGCAGGGCGGGCCCCAGGCGCATGAAATTGTCAAAAGAAGTATATCATAAATTCCACCCCGGGGCAATCGGCAGATAGAGTGGGAAGACAGGCCTTTTCCGTTGATTTTTCCTATCCAATGGTGTAAAATAGTGAAAACTAATGAAACAAACAAAAAAATACCAGGGGTTGTGACACGGAAAGGAGCACGTGGATATGGACGACAAGGTGAAGGAACTGCTGGACCGAATCCGGAGCACGGCGGCCGATGCAGCCGACGCCGCGGCAGGCACCGCACGGGTGGCGGGCAAGCGTGCCGGCCAGATGGTGGACGTGGCCAAGCTGAATGTGCAGCTGTTTGACCTGAGCGGAGAGTATAACGACGTGCTGCGCCAGCTGGGCGAAGTGATGTATCAGACCCACAAGGGGGAGAGCCAGGACGAGGAGAAGATCGCAGGCCTGCTCACCCAGGCCGACGAGCTCTCCGGAAAGATCGCCGAGCTCAGAGAGCGCATCGCTGCCCTGCGCCAGTCCCGCACCTGCCCCAACTGCGGCGCGGTGTGCGGCAAGGACGACCAGTTCTGCCGCCGGTGCGGCGGAAGCCTGTAAGGAGGCTGCCATGTCCTATACCATAGAGCATTACCGGGCGAGCGCGGACTTTTTACGCGCCCGCCTGGGCAGTTTTGTCCCTAAGGTGGCTATGATTTTGGGTTCCGGCTTGGGTTATCTGGGTGATCAGGTGGAAAACCCCATCGCCGTGGATTACAAAGACATCCCCAATTTCAAGGCCTCCACCGCACCGGGCCACAAGGGCCGTCTGGTGTTCGGCACCCTGGAGGGCCAGAAGGTGGCGGTGATGCAGGGCCGGATGCACCACTACGAGGGCTACTCCTATGAGGAGGTCACCTACGCGGTGCGGGTGCTGCGCCTGCTGGGGTGCGACACCCTGGTGGTCACCAACGCCGCCGGCTGTGTGAATACCGACTGGAAGGCCGGAGAGCTGATGCTCATTACCGACCACATTAAAATGTTCTCCGAGTCTCCCCTGCGGGGCGAGAACCTGCCCGAGTTCGGGGTGCGCTTCCCCGACGCCTCCAAGCTGTATACCCCCCGCCTGCGCCAGGTGGCCCGGGACTGCGCCCAGAAGCTGGGCCTCACCCTGCGGGAGGGCGTCTACTTCTACTGCTACGGTCCCCAGTACGAGACCCCGGCGGAGATCCGGGCCGCCCGGATCCTGGGCGGCGACGCGGTGGGCATGTCCACCGCCCCCGAGGTCATTGTGGCAGGCCACTGCGGCATGGAGGTGCTGGGCTTTACCCTGCTTAGCAACATGGCCGCCGGTATTCTGGACCAGCCCCTCAGCGAGGAGGAGGTCCTCATCGCCGGGGAGCACGCCCGGGAGGATTTCTCCGCCCTGGTGCGGGCCTGCCTGCGGGAGATGTGACGGAGTTCTTGATTTGTAAGGAGTAAACCACAGATGTCTGTTTTATTTGCCAACGTCACCGCTGTGACCATGGACCCCGCCCAGCCGGTGCTGGAGAACGCCTTTGTGGCGGTGGAGGGAACAAAAATCGTCTCCGTGGGGACGGTGCGCCCGGAGGGAACCTTTGACCGGGTGGTGGAGGGCAAGGGCAAGGTGCTCATGCCCGGCCTTGTAAACTGCCACACCCATGTGCCTATGACCCTGATGCGGGGTTACGGCGGGGGTCACGATTTGCAGCACTGGCTCAATGACTTCATTTTCCCCGCCGAGGCCAAACTGGACGACCGGGCCGTGGCCGCCGGAGCAGCTCTGGGCCTGGCTGAGATGATCGCCGGCGGCACCACCTGTATTGCGGATATGTATATGCACACCGGCACCATCGCCCAGGAAATCATGAAGGCGGGCATCTCTGCCAACCTGTCCTGCGGCGGGGTGTACTTCGGCGCGCCCGAAGATTTTTCCCCCGAAAAGTGTAACGACTGCCGCAACCAGCAGGAGCTGACTGAGCAGTGGCACGGGGCCGGAGACGGACAGATTCTGGTGGATGCCTCCATCCACGCGGAGTATACCTCCAACCCGCCCCTTTGGCAGTGGATGGCCGACTACGCCGCCCAGCACAATTTGGGCATGCAGGTGCACATCTCTGAAACCAAACTGGAGCATGAGAGCTGCCTGGAGAAATACGGAAAGACCCCCATCGCTCTGCTGGACCAGTACGGCGTGTGGGAGCGGGGCGGCACCGCCGCCCACTGCGTATGGGTCACCGACGAGGACATGGCCCTTATGGCCCAAAAGCATATTACCGCTGTCCACAACCCGGTGTCCAACCTGAAGCTGGGCTCCGGTGTGGCCCGGGTGCCCCAGCTGCTGAAGGCTGGGGTCAACGTGACCCTGGGCACCGACGGCGTGTCCTCCAACAACAATACCGACCTGTTTGAGGAGATCAAGCTGGCCGCCATCCTCCACAAGGGAGTCCAGTATGACCCCATGGCGGTCACCGCCCACGAGGCGCTTGCCATGGCCACCGTCAACGGAGCCGAGGCTCTGGGCCGGGACACCGGCGTTATTGCGCCGGGGAAGATGGCCGACCTCATTTTGGTGGACTTCAGCGCCCCCAACCTGATGCCCTGCCACGACGTGGAGGAAAATCTGGTCTACGCCGCCCGTGGCTCCAATGTGGAGATGAATATGGCCCGGGGACAGGTCATATATGAGAAGGGGGAGTTCTTCACCCTGGACCTGGAGCGCATCCGCTATGAGGTGGAGCACTACGCCCTGCCGAAAATTTTCCCCCAAGCCTGAGATCATCCGGGCGGCAGCGCCGCCTGACTCTCCAAAATACAAGGAGGACCTAACGAATGGCCCAACACAGTCATGCACCCCGCCGGGTGGCCCGGCCGGAAAAACAAAACACCTTCTTCGGCGGAGCCGCCATCCTGGCCGTGGGTATCATGGTGGTCAAACTCATCGGCATGTTCTACAAGATCCCGCTGATCAACATCATCGGGGAGCAGGGCAGCGCCGACTTCGGCAACGCCTACAACATCTACGCCGTGCTGCTCACCATCTCCACCGCGGGCCTGCCCGTGGCCGTGTCCAAGCTGGTCAGCGAGGCGAACGCCACCGGACGGCAAAACCAGGTGCGCCGGGTGTTCCGGCTGTCCCTGGCCCTGTTTCTTACCCTGGGTGTGCTGTCCTTCCTCATCATGTCCTTTGGCTCGGCACAGCTGGCCGCCCTGATGAACGACGACCAGGCCGCCCCCGGCATCCGCGCCCTGGCTCCGGCGGTTATCTGCGTGGGTTGTCTGTCCGCCTTCCGGGGCTATGCCCAGGGTCACGGGAACATGACGCCCACCGCCGTCTCCCAGATCATCGAGGCCCTGTGTAAGCTGGTGGTAGGCCTGGGACTGGCCTACTGGCTGGTAAAGGCAGGAGCCGACCAGAGCCACGCCGCCGCCGGCGCCATCACCGGCGTGACGGTGGGTACCATAGTGGCCCTGGCCTACATGCTGCTCAACTATCTCATGGGCCGCAGCCGGGAGGGCCTGGCCAAGGACACCCCCGACTCCAACGCCACCATCATCCGCAATCTGCTGATGATCGCCGTGCCCATTACCATCAGCTCCTCCATGGTGGGTATCGTCACTGTCATCGACTCCTCTCTGGTCCAGGGCCAGCTCCAGCGGGCCCTGCTGGAAAATACCGACTGCTGGGCCCTGTACAAGGACTTTATGGACTTTGATACGCTGGAGAGCGCCCTGAAGGCCTGGCAGGCCACCCTGCCGGAGGGAACGGCCGTCTCCATGTCCCTGCTGTCTGACCAGCTGGCGGATGGAAGTAAGACCGCCGGGGCTCTCCACGACGCCCTGGAGGCGGCCAGCCGCACCCTCTACGGCAACTACAACGGAGCCCTGAACATCTATAACCTGCCCACCTCCCTCATGGCGGCCATTACCGCTGCGGTCATCCCCGCGGTCTCCGGTACCCTGGCCCGCCGGGACCGGAAGGGCGCCAGCCGGGTGGCAGGTTCCGCCCTGCGCATCTCTGCCCTGCTGGCCTTCCCCATGGGTGTGGGCCTGTACGTACTGGGCAAGCCCATCATGGCTTTGATTTTCCCCAGCCTCACCGCGGAGCTGGCCGGTCCTCTGCTGTCCACCCTGGGCCTGGCCACGGTGTTCGTGTGTATGATGCTGGTATGCAACTCCATTTTGCAGGCCTACGGCTTTGTGAATCTGCCGGTCATTATCATGCTGGCCGGAGGCGTCATCAAGATCGTGCTCAACTACAATGTAGTGGTGCTGCCCCAGGTGGGCATCTACGGCGCGCCCCTGGGCAACATCTTCTGCTTTGCCCTGTGTCTCATTCTGGACCTCATTGTCATGGCCCGGGTCATTCCCGGCTGTCCCAAGTATATCCCCCTGTTTGCCAAGCCCGCCGCCGCCGCCGCGGTGATGGGCCTGGGAGCCTGGGCGGTCCACGGCCTGCTGGCCAAGCTGCTTGCCGCAGGCAGAATGGGCAACGCCGTGTCCACGCTGGCCGCCATTTTGGTGGCGGTGGTCATCTACGGCGTGCTGGTGATCGTGCTGCGGGCCATCACCAAGGAGGACCTGGCGCTCATGCCAAAGGGAGAGAAAATTGCCCGGATTCTGCATCTTTCTTAACAGATGCGTAAAAAATACCTTGCGAAGGAAGCGAAGTTGTGGTAGATTTTGAGTGCATGGACTCCTATGGCATGGAGGATCTGGAGCGGATCGTGGCTCTGCTGCGCGCACCCGGGGGGTGCCCCTGGGACCGGGAGCAGACCCACGAGAGCATCCGGCGCAACATGCTGGAGGAGGCCTACGAGGCCGCAGAGGCCATTGACAAAAAGAACCCGGAGCACCTGAAAGAGGAGCTCGGGGACGTGTTGCTCCAGGTGGTGTTCCACGCCCAGATGGCCAAGGAGGAAGGTCTGTTTACCTTCCAGGATGTGGTGGACGGCGTGGCCAAGAAGATGGTCTTCCGCCACCCCCACGTGTTTGGCACCGTGCAGGCGGAGGACAGCGACCAGGCTCTGGAGACCTGGGACGCCCAGAAACGCCAGGAGAAGCACCAGCGCACCGCCGGCGACACGCTGGATGCGGTGGCGCGCTCTCTGCCCGCCCTGATCCGGGCAGAAAAATTGCAGGACAAGGCCCGCAAAGCGGGTTTTGACTGGCCGGACCTGGCTCCCGCCCTGGACAAGCTGGACGAGGAGGTGGGGGAGCTGCGCCGCGCCGCTCAGGGCGACGGAGACCCCCAGGAGGAGCTGGGCGACCTGCTGTTTGCCGCGGTGAAGGCGGGACGCTTTCTCCACGTGGACAGCGAGCAGGCGCTGACTCAGGCCTGCGAAAAGTTTATCCGCCGCTTTCGCGCTGTGGAGCGGCTGGCCCAGGGAGAGAGCCTGGACCAGATGGAGCTGGCCCAGCTGGAGGAGCTTTGGGCCCGCGCCAAGCAACAGGAGGGCTGAAACGCCCCACGCAAAGGACAGGCCTTTCCCAAGGCCGCGCAAATTCTTAGGAGGAGACACGCTATGAACAAGACCGAACTCATCAACGCCGTGGCCGATAAGACCCAGCTGTCCAAGAAGGACGCTGAGGCTGCCATTACTGCCACCGTGGAGGCCATTGCCGAAGCGCTGACCCGGGAGGAGAAGGTGCAGCTGGTGGGCTTTGGCTCCTTTGAGGTGAAGACCCGCGCTGCTCGGGTGGGCCGCAATCCCAAGACCGGCACCGAGATCGAGATCCCCCAGACCAAGACCCCTGTATTCAAGGCCGGCAAGGCTCTGAAGGACGCGGTGGCGGGCTGAAGCACTGCAACGCTGACCCTTGGGGGCGCCGCGGAAGGCGGCGCCCCTTTTTCTTGGAAATTATCTTTTGCTTTGGAAAGGACAATGCAATGCGACTGGATAAATGGCTGAAGGTATCCCGGCTCATCAAGCGGCGCACGGTGGCCAATGAGGCCTGCGACAACCAGCGGGTCACCGCCAACGGCCGGCCGGTGAAGGCCAGCTACGACGTAAAGGCCGGAGACGTGCTGGAGCTGCGCTTTGGCGAGCGGGTGGTAAAGGTAGAGGTGCTGCTGGTGGCCGACAACGTGGGCAAGGCCGACGCGGCGGCCATGTACCGGGAGCTGCTGTGAAGGGGCGGCTGAGCTTGCTGCTGGCCGGCGTGCTGGCGGCGGGAGCGGTGCTGACGGGCTGCGGGGGAGAGAAGGAAGTTTCCTCCCAGAGCAGCCAGGTATTTGCCATGGATACGGTGATGCTGCTCACCGTCTACGGCGATCAGGCCCAGCAGGGGCTGGATCAGGCGGAGCAGACCATTCAGAAGCTGGAAAAGCTGTGGTCGGCCACCGATGAAACGAGCGAAATCTGGGCGCTGAACCACAGCGGCGGAAACTGGGTGGAGCTGTCTGAGGATACCCGGGAGATTTTGAGCCGCGGTCTGGAGCTGTGTGCCCTCACCGACGGAGCGCTGGATCTCACTGCATACTCCGCCGTGCAGGCCTGGGGCTTCCCTACCGGAGCGTACCGGGTGCCCGATGAGGCAGAGCTGGAGCAGCTGGTGGGAACCATCGACTACACCCAGGTGGAGCTGGATGAGCAGACCGGCCAGGCCCGTCTGCCGGGCGGCATGTCCCTGGACCTGGGCGCCGTGGCCAAGGGCCGCCTGGGAGAGGTGCTCTCTCAGGACCTGAAGGAGCTGGGGGTGACCTCTGCTCTGCTGGAGCTGGGCGGCAACATTCAGACGGTGGGGACCAAGCCGGACGGCTCCCGCTGGCGGGTAGGCATCCAGGGCCCCAACTCCCAGGAGGGGGGCTATCTGGCTATTGTGGAGGTAGCTGACCAGGCGGTGGTCACCTCCGGAGATTACCAGCGCTACTTTGAGCAGGACGGCCAGACCTACTGCCACATCATGGACCCTGCCACCGCCGCGCCCGCCGACAGCGGGGTGGACTCGGTGAGCATTGTAGGCTCCGACGGGACGGTGTGTGACGCTCTGTCCACCGCCTTGTTCGTCATGGGGGAGGAGAAGGGCGCTCAGTTCTGGAAGGACCACCCGGAGCTGGACTTTGAGGCTATCTTTGTCTCCCAGGACGGCACCATCGCGGTGACCGAAGGCCTGGAGGAGCACTTTACCCTGGCTGACGGCTACCAGGACCGGGAAGTGACGGTGATCCACCGATGAACAAACAGACCAAGATCCTTGCCGGCGTGCTGGCGGCCGTGGTGCTTCTGTCGGCGGGCGTGCTGGTATGGCGCAAGCTGAATCCCCAGGAGGCCCGGATCGCCAAGATCACCCAGAAGGGACAGGTACTCCGGGAGATCGACCTGACCCAGGTGAAGGAGCCCTACTCCTTTGTCATCGAGGGGGAGAACGGGGCGCTCAATACCGTGCAGGTGGAGCCAGGGCGCATCTGCATCAGTGAGGCCTCCTGCCCGGACCAGATCTGTGTCCACCAGGGGTGGATCGGCGACGGCAGCGAGCCCATCGTCTGCCTGCCCAATCAGGTCATCATCCAGATCACGGGAGGAGGGAGCCAGGTTGACGCAGCGGCCGGTTAAAGGGGCGCGGCGGGTGACCCGGCTGGCTCTGCTCACCGCCATTGCCCTGACCATCTTTATGGTGGAGGCCCAGATCCCGGTGGCGGTGCCTATCCCGGGGGTCAAGCTGGGCCTTGCCAATATCGTAACGGTGTACACCGTCTTTGCCCTGGGGGCGGGAGACGCCCTGCTGGTGCTGGTGAGCCGGGTGTTTCTGGGCGCGGTGTTCTCCGGACAGATGATGACCCTGCTGTACAGCCTGGGCGGCGGACTTCTGTGCTGGCTGGCCATGGTGGGGCTGCGCCGCCTGCTCACCGTGAAGCAGCTGTGGCTGTGCAGCCCCCTGGCCGCCATCTGCCACAACCTGGGCCAGCTGCTGGTGGCCGCCGGGGTGATGAAGACCTGGGCGGTGCTGGCCTACCTGCCCTACCTGGTGATCGCCGGAGCGGGGGCAGGACTGTTTACCGGGCTGTGCGCCCAATTTTTGATGCAGCGCCTGGACCGGCTGGCGTCCGGGCAGAAGGAGGAAAACCATGGAGCAAAAGGACATTGACCGCATCAATGAGCTGGCCCGGCTGGCCAAGAAGCGGGAACTGACCGAGGAGGAGAAAGAGGAGCGGGGCAAGCTGCGCCGGGCCTATATCGACTCGGTGAAGGCCAACCTGGAGGGACAGCTGAACAACACCTGGCTGCAGAAGCCGGACGGCTCCCGGGTCAAATTAGAAAAACGCAAAGATTGACTCCCTTTTCTTGACAAGCCTTGCCCTTTCTGCAATAATGGCCCCAGACAGCCCCTATGCAAGGCTGTCGCGAGGACACATAAGATTTTGATTTAGGAGGCCGCTATGGCTTACGTAAAAATGGTTACCGATTCTGCCGCCGACATCCCCCGCGCCCTGCGGGAGGAGCTGGATATTCAGGTGCTCCCCTTCCCCATCGCCATGGGGGACAAGGAGTATGAAGACGGCTACGATTTTACTCCGGAGGAGTTTTACGGGATGCTGCTCAGCGCCCCGCAGATCCCCACCCATGCCCAGCTCAATCCCTATGTCTTTGAGCAGTGCTTTGAGCAGGCTTACGATAACGGCTATACCCACCTCATCTATACCTCCATCAACTCCAAGGGATCGGCCACCCATCAGAACGCCGTCCAGGCCCGGGAGGAGTTTTATGAGGAGCATCCCGAGGCCCGGGAGAATTTCCAGATCACCATCATCGACTCCCGCAACTACACCATGACCTACGGCTGGGCTGTGGTTCAGGGAGCCAAGATGGCTGCGGTGGGCACCGATCCGGACAAGGTAGTGGCCTATATTCAGGACTGGCTGGACCACGTGCGGGTGCTCTTTGCCCCGCTGGACCTGCGCTTTGCCAAGAAGTCGGGCCGTGTGTCGGCGGCCGCCGCCTTTGTGGGCGACGCCCTGGGACTCAAGCCCATCATGACTTTTGAAAACGGCGAGTCCAAGATCCTCTCCAAGGTACGTGGAGAGAAAAACATCATCCCCGCCATTATGGAGCGCTGCCGCAAGACCCGTCAGGCGGCCAGCCACTACATGGTCATCAAGGCGGACAACGCCCCCATGGCCGATGCTCTGATTCGGGCCTGCGAGGAGGAGTTCGGCGCTCCTGCCGATATGGTCTATCCCATCGGCGGCGTCATCGCCATCAATGCCGGTCCCAACCTCATCGGTGTGGTATACCGGGAACAGTGATCTTCTTTGCGGCCCCGCTCCGGAAACTCCGGTGCGGGGCCGCTGTGTCCATTTTGGCGTGGAAACAAGGAGTGACATGAGATGAAAGAACAAAAGCTGACCTGGCGGGCCAGAGGAAGACTGTGGTTCCGGATCGGCATTCGGCTGGTGCTGCTGCTGGCGGGACTGTGGCTGCTGTGGAAGGTGGGGCTGCCTCTGCTGTCCCTGCTGGCCCCCTTTGTGGCCGCCCTCATCACCGCCGCCATTCTCCATCCGGTGGTGCGGTGGCTGAGGAGCACTCTGGGAGGCTCCCGAAAGCTATGGTCGCTGCTGGTGCTGGTGCTACTGTTCGGGCTGATGGGCGCGGCGTTGGGCGGCCTCATTTATGCCGCTGGAGCCCAGCTGATCTCCCTGGTGCAGAGCTGGGACGACCTGCTGGCCAATCTGGAAGGGATCTTCCAGCAGCTGGAGCAGATTTTTGCTCGCTTCTGGGACCTGGTGCCTCCGGCTCTCAACGAGACGGTAGATTCGGTGTGGGACAGCGTGCTGGAGTGGCTGAAAAACACCCTGCCAGGGATGCTGGAGGGGCTGGTGAACTATGCCAAGGATAAGGCACTGAGCCTGCCCTCCTTTGGTCTGGCGCTGATCATCTATATCATGGCCTCCTACCTGCTCACCGCCGACTACCCCGACCTGCGCACCGCGGCGGCCCGGCGCACCGACCGGCGGCTGCTGGCCTTTCTGATCCAGGTGCGGGATACTGCCCTGGCGGCCTTCGGCGGCTATCTGAAGGCAGAGTTTCTCCTGTCGGTGGGTGTGTTCTTTATCCTGCTGGGCGGCTTCTTTCTCATCCATCAGCCCTACGGCCTGCTGTTGGCCCTGGTGCTGGCGGTGATGGACTTTATCCCCATCATCGGCGCGGGGACCGTCATGGTGCCCTGGGCGGTCATTGACCTGTTTACCGGAAATCTGGGCGGCGCCATCCGTCTGATGGTGATCTGGGGACTGATCGCCCTGTTTCGCCGGGTGGGCGAGCCCAAATTTGTGGGCGACCAGACCGGTCTGTCTCCCATTTTGTCCCTGGTGAGCATCTATGTAGGTATGCGTCTGGGCGGCGTGCTGGGGATGATTTTTGGCCCAACTGTCCTGCTGATTGCCCTGAATCTGGTGAAATTGGGCCTGTTTGACGGGGTTCGGGCAGACGCGGAGGCTGCTGTGGAGGATGTGATCGCCATTTTGCGGGAGCGCCCCGAGAGCGAATAGCTGGATAAGCTGTCAAAATTTGTTTTGGGAAAATTCAAAAAACGCATGCTTTTTCTTCATGGTTTCTTCATATTTTTCCTTTATACTTGCCCCAGTCGAACGGAGGAGGACCTCTAAGAGACCATAGAGGAGTGAAGCAGTTATGGAAAACAACGAGTTCAACTTTTATAATAGCGAGAATGACGGCTACCGGGGAAGCTTTGGAGAATATGTTGATCCCACCCCCGCGGTTCCCAATCCGGAAGGACCCGAGAACCGGAAGAAGCTGGGCAGAGGTTTTTCCAAGAAGGTCGTAGCCCTGGTGCTGGCCTGTGCCATCGTGGGCGGCGGCGCCGGCGTGGGCGGTGCAGCCCTGTATCAGAATTTGAGCCGGGGCGGAACCGTGATCTATGAGGGAAATCGCCCCACCGTACAGACGATGGTCAACAACAATAACGGGGAGCCTATGACTCCCGAGCAGCTCTACGCGGCCAACCTGGCCTCCTGCGTGGGCATTACTGTGAACACCACGGTGAATATCTTCGGCCAGACCACCACCTCTGCCGCTACCGGTTCCGGCTTTGTGCTGACCCAGGATGGCTACATCGTCACCAACTACCATGTCATTGAGGACGCAGCCAACGATTCCTCCGTCAGTATTGAGGTCTCCTTTGCCGACGGCACCAAGTACACCGCCCAGCTGGTGGGCGGCGAGCAGGATAACGACATTGCTGTGCTGAAAATCGATGCCACCGGCCTGCAGCACGTCACCCTGGGCAACAGCAGCCAGCTGGTGGTGGGCGAAAGCGTCTACGCCATCGGCAACCCCCTGGGCGAGCTGACCTATACCCTTACCGACGGCATCGTCTCCGCTCTGGACCGGCTCATCACCACCTCCAGCCAGGATGCCAACGGCAACACCGTTTCTACCACCCTCAACGTGCTGCAGACCAACTGTGCCATCAACCCCGGCAACTCCGGCGGCCCCCTGTTTGACAGCTACGGCAATGTGGTGGGTGTGGTTTCCGCCAAGATGACCGAGTCCTCCTCCGGTGTGTCTGCTGAGGGTCTGGGCTTCGCTATTCCCATCAACGATGTCAAGGATATCATCGAAGATCTCATCGAGCACGGCTACGTTACCGGCAAGCCCTATATGGGTGTTCAGGTCTCCTCCGTGCCTGAGTACGCGCAGCGCTACGGCATCAGCGCCGGCGCCTATGTGGAGAGCGTGGCGGACGGATCCTGCGCCCAGAAGGCTGGCCTGCAGCAGGGCGATATCATCACCGCCATTGACGAAACCGCCATCGACTCCAGCTCCGCCCTCACTGCCGCCCTGTCCAGCAACTACAAGGCCGGCGACACCGCCACTCTGACGGTTCTGCGGGGCAGCGATAAGATCACCCTCTCCATTACCTTCGACGAGAAGAATGAGCAGACTGAGGCTGCCAATCAGGTCCAGCAGGAGTCCAATCAGCAGCAACAGCAACAGCAGCAGTCCGGCGGCTCCTATGGCTGGCCCTTCAGCGGATACAGCTGGTAATATTACGTTCTACCGATTTCTCATCGGTTTTCCTCTCCCCTCTCTTTTACCCCGGGTCTGGCAAGACCCGGGGGTTTTTATGTCTGGAAATGGCGGCAAAATAACAAAAGCATGAGGCTTGGCAAGAATATAATTTTGTGAAAATATCCTATTGTTTTATGATTGACAGGGAGAAAAGCCGGTGCTACCATAAAAACAACCCAACGCGAGAACGAGGAAAGGAGCCAAATTTCATGATGAAGCAGTTTGCGGCTTACTTTTTTGGCTACTTTTACTTTTTTGGCTTTTGGTTCAAAAAGGTAAGAGTGTTTTTTGCTGCAAACAATGGGCTCCCCAGTTTCGCGTAAGCGGGGAATAGGGAAGTTTTAGGCCTGCGGTGAATGACACTTCACCGCAGGCTTTTTCATTTGCCCGGTGAAGCAAGGAGGAGAACAGCTATGATTATCATTGTAAAACAGGACGCCAAGGAAGAGCGGGTACGGGATCTGATCCAGTGGATCGAGGCCCAGAACCTGCGTACCCACGTTTCCAAGGGAGACTACGCCACCATCATCGGCGTCATCGGCGACATCAGCAAGCTGGATGACGACCTGATCACCGGACTGGATATTGTAGAGGGGGTCAAGCATATTTCTGAGCCGTTTAAAAGTGCCAACCGGAAGTTCCATCCCAAGGACTCCATCATCGAAGTTGGCGAGCAGAAGCTGAAAGTGGGCCACGGAAACTTCGCCCTGATCGCCGGGCCCTGTTCCGTGGAGAGCGAGGAGCAGATCATTTCGGTGGCCAAGAGCGTCAAGGCCGCCGGAGCCACTATGCTCCGGGGCGGTGCGTTCAAGCCCCGCACCTCCCCCTATGACTTCCAGGGCCTGAAGGCCGACGGCATCGAGCTGCTGCTGGAGGCCAAGCGGGAGACCGGACTGCCCATCGTCACCGAGATCATGAACGCCAACCACCTGCCTCTCTTCGAGGACGTGGATGTCATCCAGGTGGGCGCCCGGAATATGCAGAACTTTGAGCTTTTGAAGGAGCTGGGAAAGACAAGAAAACCCATCCTCATCAAGCGCGGCCTGGCCAACACCCTCAAGGAGCTGCTGATGAGCGCGGAGTACATCATGGCCGGCGGCAACGAGAACGTTATCCTCTGCGAGCGGGGCATCCGTACCTTTGAGACTGCCACCCGCAACACCCTGGATCTGTCCGCCGTTACCGTTCTCCATGAGCTCACCCATCTGCCCGTGGTGGTGGACCCCAGCCACGCCACCGGCGTGGCCCGGTATGTCAAGCCCATGGCCATGGCGGCCGCCGCCTGCGGCGCCGACGGCCTCATCATCGAGGTCCACAACGATCCGCCCCACGCCCTGTGCGACGGCGCCCAGTCCCTGCGGCCCGAGCAGTTTGAGGACGTGGCCAAGGCGGTGCGCCGGGTGCGTGCCGCCGCCCTGAGCGAGGAGTAAGGAGGCAGGCATGGTAGTTGGAATTGCAGGTCTGGGCCTCATCGGAGGCTCCCTGGCCAAGGCCTACGAGCGCAGCGGCGCCACCGTCTACGGCTACGACGGAAACCGGGTCGTCCAGGACTTTGCCAAGCTCCAGGGGGTGCTGGCGGGCGACCTGGACGAGAACACCATCGGGGAGTGCGAGCTGCTGCTGGTGGCCCTGTACCCCGAGGTGACCATGGAGTATCTGGAGCGCATGGCTCCTTACATCCCCGGCACCACTTTGGTGATGGACTGCTGCGGCGTCAAGCAGGAGGTTTGCAAGGTGGGCTTCCGCCTGGCGGAGCAGTATGGCTTCACCTTTGTGGGCGGCCACCCCATGGCGGGCACCCAGTTCTCCGGCTTTGCCAACAGCAAGGCGGATATGTTTGACGGGGCGCCTATGGTAGTGGTCCCACCCCAGGCCGACGATATTTTACTGCTGGACCGGGTGAAAAAGCTCCTCACCCCCGCCGGCTTTGCCCACCTGACGGTGACCACCGCGGAGCACCACGACGAGATGATCGCCTATACCTCCCAGATGTGCCACGTCATCTCCAACGCCTATGTCAAAAGCCCCCGAGCCCAGATGCACAAGGGCTACTCGGCGGGCAGCTACATGGATTTGACCCGGGTGGCCTGGCTCAACGAGCACATGTGGACCGACCTGTTTCTGGAGAACCGGACCTTCCTGCTCCAGGAGCTGGACCAGATGATCAGCAGTCTTCAGGAGTACCGGGAAGCTCTGGAGCAGGGCAACGGCGACCGGCTTTGTACCCTCCTGGCGGAGGGCCGGATCTGCAAAGAGAAGGTGGATGGACAATGAGTAAAATCCTGACGGTAGACCTGCCTGGCCGGGCCTACGACATTGAAATTGAGCGTGGGCTCCTGGACCGAGTGGGCGAGCGGTGCAAGGCGGTGCTGCCCCGGGCCAAGGCCCTCTTTGTGGTCACTGACAGCACGGTAGGCCCCCTCTATGGCCAGCGGGTGCTGGACAGCCTGGAGAAGGCAGGCTTTGACGCCGTGCTCCATACCGTTCCCGCCGGGGAAGAGAGCAAGTGTGTGGAGCGGCTCCAGGAGCTGTGGGAGGCCATGATGGCCGCCCGCCTGACCCGCACCGACGCCGTGGTCGCCCTGGGCGGCGGCGTGGTGGGCGACCTGGCGGGCTTTGCCGCCGCCACCGTGCTGCGGGGTGTAGATTACATCCAGATCCCCACCACCCTCCTGGCTCAGGTGGACTCCTCTGTGGGCGGCAAGGTGGCCATCGACCTGCACGCAGGCAAGAACCTGGCCGGGGCCTTCTGGCAGCCCAAGGGTGTGCTCATTGACCCGGAAGTGCTCACCACCCTCACTGACCGTACCTTCTCCGATGGTATGGCCGAGGTCATCAAGTACGGCTGTATCCGGGACCAGGCTTTCTTTGACAAGCTGGCCGCCTGGGGCGGACGAGAGGGCGTGATGGAGCACATCGAGGAGGTCATCCACACCTGCTGCGACATCAAGCGCAAGGTGGTTCTCAACGATGAGCGGGACACCGGCGAGCGGATGGTCCTCAACTTCGGCCACACCATTGGTCACGCCTTTGAGCTGGCCGGCCACTACGAGACCTGGACCCACGGCCAGGGAGTGGCCGCAGGCATGTGTGTAGCTACCCGGCTGGGGGAACAGATGGGCATCACTCCCGCCGGAACCACCGAGACCATCCAGAATATATTAAAGGAGTACCAGCTGCCCCTCACCATTCCCTGTACCTGGGATACCCTGGTGGAGGCGGTGGGCCTGGACAAGAAGAACGCCGGCAGCGACATTCGCCTCATTGTATTGGAGGAGCTGGGAAAGGCCGTTCCCCACGCCATGCCCCGGGAGGCGCTGCTGGAGCCTTTGACCCCCATGTGGAAAGGAAACTGACATGAATGTGACCATTCTGCCGGGAACGCTGAAGGGAGCGGTCACCCCGCCCTCCAGCAAGTCCCAGACCCACCGGGCGGTGCTTGCCCTCATGCTGGCCCAAGGGGAGGGCAAGCTCTCCAACCTGGCGGTTTCCCAGGATATCCAGGCCACTCAGGACTGTGTAGCCGCCCTGAAAAGCGGGCAGCCCGCACAGGCGGATGGGCTGCCTTTGCTGGACTGCGGCGAGTCGGGCTCCACCCTGCGCTTTCTCATCCCGGTGGCTCTGGCTGTGCGGGGTGGAGGCCACTTTACCGGCCGGGGACGGCTGATGGAGCGGCCCCAAGGTCCCTACATCCGCCTGTTTGAGGAGAAGGGAATTTCATGGAACCAGGAGGGGGCCTGTCTGACTGTGGCGGGTCAGCTGGAGCCGGGCGTCTATGCCCTTCCCGGCAACGTGTCCAGCCAGTTTATCACTGGACTGCTCTATGCCCTGCCTCTGCTGCCTGGAGACAGCCGGATCGTCCTCACCACACCCCTGGAATCCCGGGGTTATGTGGATATGACGCTGGATATGCTCCGCCGGTTCGATATAAAGGTAGAGGAGCAGGAGGACGGCTTTCTGGTGCCGGGAAACCAGACCTATCAGGCCCGGGACCTGACCCTGGAGGCCGACTGGTCGGGCGCCGCTTTCTGGTACGCCGCCAACTTCCTGGGAGCTCAGGTAGACATACAGGGGCTCAATCCCGATTCCGTCCAGGGAGACCGGCAGATCGGCACCCTCTATTGGAAGCTGGCCAGGCCCGGGAATGTGGACATTGACCTGTCTCAGTGCCCCGACCTGGCGCCCCCGCTGGCCGTCATGGCGGCGGTGCGGAAGAGAACTACTCGGTTTGTAAACGCCGGGCGGCTGCGCATGAAGGAGAGCGACCGCCTGGAGACCATCGCCCGCACCTTAAACGCCCTGGGAGCCAAGGCTCAGGTGGGGGAGGACACCCTCATTCTGGAGGGGCTGGACCACCTGGAGGGCGGTACGGTGGACGGCTGCAACGACCACCGCATTGCCATGATGGCCGCCGTGGCCGCTGTGGCCTGCAAAGAGCCGGTGACCATCCTGGGGGCCGAGTGCGTGAAAAAATCTTACCCCCGGTTCTGGGAGGACTACACTGCGTTGGGAGGAGAAATACATGGCCTCATATCTGGGTGAACATATCCACGTGTCTGTCTTTGGACAGTCCCATTCCCCGGCCATTGGGGTAGTGGTGGACGGCCTGCCCGCCGGGGAGCGGGTGGACATGGAGGAGCTGGGGCGGTTTTTAAAGCGCCGGGCTCCGGGACAGAACGCCACCTCCACCCCCCGCAAGGAGGCCGACCTGCCCAAGTTTCTCAGCGGTCTGGTGGACGATGTGACCTGCGGGGCGCCCCTGGCCGCCCTCATTGAGAATACCAACACCCGCTCCCAGGACTATGCCCAACTCCGGGACAAACCCCGCCCCAGCCACGCCGACTTTACCGCCCAGGTGAAGTACGGCGGCTTCCAGGACGTGGCGGGGGGAGGACATTTCTCCGGCCGCCTCACTGCTCCTCTATGCATTGCGGGCGGCATCTGCCTCCAGATACTGAAGCGCCGGAGAATTGAGGTGGCCGCCCACATCGCCTCCATCGCCGGAGAGGCCGACCGGCCCTTCGACCCCATGGGGGAGAGTGTGGAGACGTTGGACGCCCTGAAGCGCGCGCCCTTCCCCGTCATGGACGAGAAGGCGGGGGAGCGCATGCGGAAAGTGATCCTCCAGGCCAAGGAGGAGGGCGACTCGGTGGGCGGCATTGTGGAGTGTCTGGTCACCGGGGTGCCCGCCGGACTGGGAGAGCCCATGTTCGGCGGGATGGAAAACCGCCTGGCCTCCGCCCTGTTTGGCATCCCGGCGGTGAAGGGCGTGGAGTTTGGCGCGGGTTTCGGAGTGGCCACTATGCGGGGCTCGGAGAACAACGACCCCTTTACCGTGAAGGACGGGAAGCTGGTCACCGAGACCAACCACGCCGGAGGCATTTTGGGGGGCATTACCAACGGCATGCCCCTGGTGTTCCGCCTGGCTGTGAAGCCCACCCCGTCCATTGCCAAGCAGCAGCAGACGGTGAGCCTGTCGAAAAAGCAGGTGGAGGAGCTGGTGGTCACCGGCCGCCATGACCCCTGCATCGTTCCCCGGGCGGTTCCCGTAGTAGAGGCGGTCACAGCCCTCGTTCTCACCGACTTACTTTTCTCGAGAGAAAAGTAAGCAAAAGAGCTTGGTGCGAAACTTCGTTTCGCTTCTGAGAAGCAAGAGGTTTCGGAGGGAGGGATAGTGTGAAAGGGAACCGTCAGGGTGCTCTTTCACGTGCAATCACTACAAATTTGAATTGGAAAAGCCAATTCAAATTTGCCGCGTGAGGCGAAACTGCGGTTTTGACTCACGCGCGCAAAAGAGCTTTGTGCGAAACTTCGTTTCGCCACCTTATTAAGTCATAGAATATTGCACCCATAGGTAAGGAGTGATTGAAGATGGAAGAACTGAAGGATCTGAGAGAGAAAATTGACGCCATCGACCAGCAGATGGTGGACCTGTTTAAGCAGCGCATGGAGGTTTCCAAAGAGGTGGCCGCCTATAAGCAGGCAAACGGCCTGCCCACCCTGGACGCGGGCCGGGAGCGCGCCCTGCTGGGCAAGGTAGGCGAGCAGGCGGGGGAGGAGCTGGCCGACTACACCCAGTCGGTGTACCGCACCATCCTGGCCGCCGGACGCTCCTACCAGAACGCCTGCTCCGGTGTGACCTCCAAGGTGTATGAGACCATCCGCAAGGCCCTGGACACCACCCCCGACCTCTTCCCCCAGCGGGCTACCGTGGCCTGCCAGGGTGTGGAGGGTGCTTACTCCCAGATCGCCTGCGACAGCATCTTCAAGGCTCCTACCGTCCTCTACTTCAATACCTTTGAGCACGTATTCAAAGCGGTGGAGAGCGGCATGTGCCAGTACGGCGTGCTGCCCATCGAGAACAGTACCGCCGGTTCCGTCAACGCCATCTACGACCTGATGACCAAGCACAACTTCTCCATCGTCCGCTCCGCCCGCCTGAAGGTGAGCCACAACCTGCTGTGCAAGCACGGGGTGAAAAAGGAGGACATCAAGGAGATCTTCTCCCACCAGCAGGCCATCAGCCAGTGCGCCGGATATCTGTCCACCCTGAAGGGCGTGAAGGTCACCGTGGTGGAGAATACCGCCCTGGCCGCCCAGATGGTGGCCCAGTCGGAGCGCCGGGACGTGGCCGCCCTGTCCTCCCGCTTCTGCGGCGAGCTCTATGGGCTCAACCTCCTGGAGCAGAACGTCCAGGACCAGGACAACAACTACACCCGCTTCATCTGCATCTCCAAGAATCCCGAGATCTACCCCGGGGCCGACCGCACCTCTCTGATGATGACCCTGCCCCACAAGCCTGGCGCCCTTTACAATGTACTGTCCAAGTTCTACGCCCTGGGCATCAACCTGCGCAAGCTGGAGAGCCGTCCTCTCCCTGACCGGGAGTTCGAGTTCATGTTCTACTTCGACCTGGAGTGCTCCGTGTATGCCCCCGAGATGGAGCGTATCTTCCGGGACCTGGAGGAGGAGAGCGAGCACTTCCGCTATCTGGGCACTTACAATGAGGTGATCTGCTGATGGACTGCGGGCTCATCGGCCGCAAGCTGGGCCACAGCTTTTCCCCCAAAATCCACAGCCTGCTGGGGAACTACCCCTACCGGCTCATCCCTCTGGAGCCGGAGGAGGTGGGGGAGTTCCTGCGCAAGGGGGAGTTTCACGGCCTTAACGTCACCATCCCCTATAAAAAGACGGTGATGGAGTACTGTGCCGAACTCACCCCGGCCGCCCGGCGCATCGGCAGCGTGAACACCATCCTCCGCCGCCCCGACGGTACCTTGCTGGGAGACAACACCGATTATGATGGGTTTTTGTACCTGTTAAAGTCCGCCGGAGCCCAGGTGGAGGGCCGGAAAGCCCTGGTGCTGGGCAGCGGCGGGGCATCTCTCACGGTGCGGGCAGTGCTCTCCGAGCTGGGAGCCCGGGAGATCATCACCATCTCCCGTTCCGGAGAGAATAACTATCAGAATCTGGACCGCCACGCCGACGCCCAGATCATCGTCAACGCCACCCCCGTGGGTATGTACCCCAATAACGGAGTTTCCCCCGTGGATTTGGACCAGTTCCCCCAGTGTGAGGGTGTCTTTGACCTCATTTATAACCCCTCGAAAACCCAGCTGCTCCTCCAGGCTCAGCGCCGGGGGCTCATCTGGGGCAACGGCCTGGGGATGCTGGTGGCCCAGGCCAAAGCGGCCTCGGAGCGGTTCCAGGGCAAAAAGCTGCCCGACGAACTGGTGGCCGACATTACTGCCAAGCTGGAGCGGGAGACGAAAAACATCCTCCTTATCGGAATGCCCGGCTGCGGCAAGACCACGGTGGGCAAGGCACTGGCTGAAAAGCTGGGCCGCCCTCTGGCCGATGTGGACGAGAAGATCATAGAAGAGGCGGGCTGCTCCATCCCACACATCTTTGCCACCGAAGGGGAGGAGGGGTTCCGGGTTCGGGAGCACCGGGCCTTGGCCCAGATTGCCAAGGAGTCCGGCCAGGTCATCTCCGCGGGAGGGGGCATCGTTACCCGGACGGAGAACCGGGACAGAATGGAGGAAAATTCCGTGGTGGTCTGGCTGCGGCGGGACCTTGACAAGCTGCCCACCGATGGCCGGCCTGTCTCCCAGAGCGTGCCCCGGGAGGAGCTCTACCGCCGCCGGGCTCCCCTCTATGAGGCCATGGCCCAGGTGACGGTGGACAACAACGGCACGGTGGAGGACACCGTGGACGAAATTATCAAGAGGGTGATGGAATGAAGCTGTTGGTGATTAACGGCCCAAACCTGAACATGCTGGGCATTCGGGAGCCCGATATCTATGGCAAGCAGGACTTTGCTGCCCTGGAGGCCTTTATCCGCCAGGCGGCAGACGAGTGCGGCGCTCAGGTGGAGCTGTTCCAGTCCAACCACGAGGGGGCCGTTGTGGACAAGATCCAGTGGGCCTACGGGAAGATGGACGGCATCGTCATCAACCCCGCCGCCTATACCCACACCAGCGTGGCCATTCTGGACGCCCTGAAGGCGGTGGGTCTGCCTGCGGTGGAGGTCCACCTGTCCGATGTAAATGCCCGGGAGGAATTCCGGCACATCTCCTATGCGGGGATGGCCTGTGAGAAGTCCTTTATCGGCATGGGCTTTGAGGGGTACCGGGTCGCCATTCAATATCTGACTGGGAAACAACGGTAAGTCAAATTAGCAGTATCCCGGCATTTCTGCAAAGAAATGCCGGGCTTTTTTTGTTTAAAATAAATTCATAAAGTACCTATTGACAATCTTGCAGGTGGGTGGTACATTATCTTTAGCACTCAGGGAGAATGAGTGCTAAAACATAGAATGAGAAATGGAGGCGAGAGTATGGAGCTGACCAATCGAAAAAAGCGAATCCTGCGGGCCATTGTTGAGATCTATATCTCCACCGCGGAACCGGTAGGTTCCAAGGCCGTGGCAGAGCAGGCCGGACTGGACATCTCCAACGCCACCATACGAAATGAGATGGCCGACCTCACCGAACTGGGCTATCTGGAGCAGCCCCACACTTCGGCTGGACGGATTCCGTCCCCCATGGGCTACCGGCTCTACGTCAACGAGCTCATGGGCGAGCACCAGCTGACCATGCAGGAGACCCAGCGCATCAACGACGCGCTGAACCTGAAAATGGAGGAGCTGGACCGGGTCATCGACCGGGCGGGCAAGGTGCTCTCCCAGATCAGCGACTACCCCGTCTTTACCATGGCCCAGCCCAAGCAGCGGGTGACGGTGAAGCGGTACGACCTGCTGATGGTAGAGGAAAACGCCTTTATCGCTGTGGTGATGACCGACAACTCGGTGGTGCGCAACAAGCTTATCCACCTGTCCGATGAGCTTTCCGACACCCAGCTGCAGCTGCTGTCCACCGTTTTGAACAGCTCCTTTGTAGGTCTGACCGTGGAGGAGATGGAACAGACTCTGGACAAGATGGAGACCCGTTCCGCACCCGGGGCATTCAACCTGATCTCCATGGTAGTGCAGTACGCCATCGAGGTGCTTCAGGAGCAGCGCAGCCAGACCATCCACACTTCAGGGATCACCCATCTGCTGGAACACCCTGAGTACCGCAGTCTGGACAAGGCTAAGCCTCTGATGACCTACCTGGCGGAAAACCAGGAGGGGTCCAAGCTGCCGGTATCCATGGAGAACGGCCAGAATATGAATATTCTCATCGGGCCGGAAAACGTCAGCGAGGCGCTGAAGGATACCAGCGTGGTCATGGCCAGCTATGACATTGGAGATAATATGCGGGGCGTCATCGGGGTGGTAGGACCCACCCGGATGGACTACGCCAAGGTGACCGCCCGCCTGTCCTATTTCGCCGACAGCCTGACCCGGATGTTCGGTAAGGGGGAACTTCCCCCCGGCGACGGGAACGACCAGGAATAGGAGGAACATTAGTTCATGAGCAAGAAAGAAAATAAGGCGGAGCAGACCGCTCCGGAGCAGCAGGAGCCGGTGGAGCAGCAGGCTGAGGTTCAGACCGAACCCCAGGCCGAGCAGACCCAGCCCCAGGGCGAGGCTCAGAGCGAGAGCGCCGATCCCCTCCTCACTGAGCTGGAGTCCCTGAAGGATCAGGTGGCCCAGCAGGAGGACAAATACCTGCGCCTGGCCGCCGAATACGACAACTACCGCCGCCGTACCGCCAAGGAGAAGGACTCCATCTGGAACGACGCCAAAGCGGATGCGGCTGTGGCCTTCCTGCCGGTGTACGACAATCTGGAGCGGGCACTCAAGCAGGAGACCGCCGACGAGGCCTTTAAGAAGGGCGTGGAGATGACCATGACCCAGCTTAAGACCGTGCTGGAAAAGCTGGGCATCACCGAGATCCCCGCTCTGGGCCAGACCTTTGATCCCAACCTGCACAATGCCGTGATGCATGTGGAGGATGAGAACTTCGGCGAGAACACCGTCTGCGACGTGTTCCAGGCCGGCTTCCAGCTGGGCGACAAGGTCATCCGGTTTGCCATGGTTAAGGTGGCTAACTGATACGAAGCGCGGAGGCGTGCGGAGCAGCGCGGATGGACCGGAGCGAGGGCGAGCGGAGGACCGCACAGCGGTCCGCAGACCAGCCCGAGACGGAGCGAAAGCGACCCGGCCGTGCGTCCAATCCGCAGCGTGACAATATAAAACCAAATTAATTTTGTAAACAACAATCTTTTCATATATTAGGAGGAAACACATTATGTCCAAGATCATTGGTATTGACTTAGGTACGACTAACAGCTGCGTGGCGGTTATGGAGGGCGGCGACGCCGTCGTCATCCCCAACGCCGAAGGCAACCGTACCACCCCCTCTGTGGTGGCTTTTTCCAAGGACGGCGAGCGTATGGTAGGCCAGGTGGCCAAGCGCCAGGCGATCACCAACCCCGACCGCACCGTTATTTCCATCAAGCGTGAGATGGGCACCGACTATAAGGTGGACATCGACGGCAAGAAGTACACTCCCCAGGAGATCAGCGCCATGATCCTTCAGAAGCTGAAGGCTGACGCCGAGGCCTATCTGGGCCAGACCGTCTCCGAGGCCGTCATCACCGTCCCCGCTTACTTCACCGATGCTCAGCGTCAGGCCACCAAGGACGCCGGCAAGATCGCCGGCCTGGAGGTCAAGCGTATCATCAACGAGCCCACCGCTGCCGCTCTGGCCTACGGTGTGGATAAGGAGACCGCTCAGAAGGTCATGGTGTACGACCTGGGCGGCGGCACCTTCGACGTGTCCATCCTGGACATCGACGACGGTGTCATCGAGGTTCTGGCCACTGCCGGTAACAACCGTCTGGGCGGCGATGACTTCGATAAGTGCGTGATGGACTGGATGGCCGCTGAGTTCAAGAAGGCCGAGGGCATCGACCTGACCGGCGACAAGGTTGCCATGCAGCGCCTGAAGGAGGCCGCTGAGAAGGCCAAGATCGAGCTGTCCGGCGTCACCTCCACCAACATCAACCTGCCCTATATCACCGCCGACGCCACCGGCCCCAAGCACCTGGATCTGACTCTGAGCCGTGCCAAGTTTGACCAGCTCACCGCTCACCTGGTGGAGGCCACTGCCGGTCCTGTGCGCCAGGCCATGGGCGATGCCGGCCTGAGCGGCAACGACATCTCCAAGGTCCTGATGGTGGGCGGCTCCAGCCGTATCCCCGCGGTCCAGGAGATGGTCAAGAAGCTCACCGGCAAGGAAGGCTTCAAGGGCATCAACCCCGACGAGTGCGTGGCTCTGGGCGCGGCCCTGCAGGGCGGCGTGTTCACCGGCGACGTGAAGGACCTGCTGCTGCTGGACGTCACCCCCCTGTCCCTGGGCATTGAGACCATGGGCGGCGTGATGACCAAGCTCATTGAGCGCAACACCACCATCCCCGTGAAGAAGAGCCAGACCTTCACCACCGCCGCGGACAACCAGACCTCCGTTGAGGTCCACGTGCTCCAGGGCGAGCGTGAGATGGCTCAGTACAACAAGACTCTGGGCCGCTTCAACCTGGACGGCATTGCTCCCGCCCGCCGCGGCGTGCCTCAGATCGAGGTTACCTTCGACATCGACGCCAACGGCATCGTGAACGTGTCCGCCAAGGACCTGGGCACCGGCAAGGAGCAGCACATCACCATCACCTCCTCCACTAACATGTCCAAGGACGACATCGACAAGGCCGTGCGTGAGGCTGAGCAGTTTGCCGCTGAGGACAAGAAGCAGCGCGAGGCTGCCGATACCCGCAACCAGGCCGACCAGATGGTCTTCCAGACCGAGAAGGCCCTGGAGGAGATGGGCGGCAAGATGGACGCCGGCGACCGCTCCAACATCGAGAGCGCTCTGGGCAAGCTGAAGGAGACCCTGAAGGGCTCTGACACCGAGGCTATCAAGAACGCCACCGAGGAGCTGCAGAAGGCTTTCTACGCCGTCAGCGAGAAGCTCTACCAGCAGCAGGGCGGCCAGGCTGGTCCCGGCCCTGACATGGGCGGCGCCAACTTCGTCGGCGGCCAGGCCGGCGGCAGCAACGGCGGCGATGACGTAGTGGATGCGGACTACACTGTCGTGGACGACGACAAGAAGTAAGAAATAAGCGCGAAGGATAGGCACACAGGGGAGCTTGGAGCGCAGCGACGGATGCAAACCAAGCCGGATGGAATACGGCTGTTTGCGTCCGGAGACGGAGTGAAAGCGACCAGGTTGTGTGCCCAATCCGCAGCGTGAGAATGAAGGGAAAGGCGGGGGATGCCCCCGCCATTTCCCATGTTCATAACTCCACTTGTAAAGTTGGTGAACCATATGCCAGAACAGAAACGAGATTATTACGAGGTGCTGGGCGTAAGCAAAGGCGCCTCCGACGATGAGATTAAAAAGGCCTACCGGAAGTTGGCCAAAAAATATCACCCCGACATGAACCCCGGCGACAAGGAGGCAGAGGCCAAGTTCAAGGAAGTGAACGAGGCTTACAGCGTCCTGTCCGACGAGCAGAAGCGTGCCCGGTATGACCAGTTTGGCCATGCGGGAGTAGACCCCAACTATGGCGCAGGCGGTCCCGGCGGCGGCTTCGGCGGCTTTGACATGGGAGATATTGACCTGGGTGATATCTTCGGCTCCTTCTTTGGCGGCGGTGGGTTCGGCGGCTTTGGCGGCGGCGGAGCCCGGCGCAACGGTCCCCAGAAGGGGGAGAGCCTGCGGGCCAATCTGACCATTACTTTTGAAGAGGCCGCCTTCGGCTGCGAGAAGGAGATCAACCTCAACCGCACCGAGGAGTGCGACGAATGCCACGGCTCCGGCTGCCAGCCGGGCACCACGGCCGAGACCTGCCCCGACTGCCGGGGCACCGGCGTGGTCCGGGTGCAGCAGCGCACCGGCGGCTTCGCCTTCTCCAGCACCGCGGCCTGTACCCGCTGCCGGGGCACCGGCAAAATTATTCACAGTCCCTGTAAGAGCTGTGGAGGCAGCGGCAGCGTAAAGAAGAGCAAGCGCATCACCGTTACCATCCCCGCCGGCATCGATGACGGCCAGGCCGTCTCCCTGCGGGGCCAGGGCAACGCCGGCAAAAATGGCGGTCCCGCCGGCGACCTCATTGTGGGCGTGCGGGTCAAGCCCCATCCCCAGTTCCGCCGCGACGGCACCACCGTGCTCTATGAGCAGCCGGTGACCTTCTTCCAGGCGGCCATGGGCGCCGAACTGGAGATCCCCACCATCGACGGCAAGGTGAAGTACACCCTGCCTGCTGGAACCCAGACCGGCACCACCTTCCGTTTGCGGGGCAAGGGTATCCCCGAGCTGCGGGGCCGGGGCCGGGGCGACCAGTATGTCACCATCCGGGTCCAGGTGCCCACCTCCATGAACGCCGAGCAGAAGGAGGCCCTGCGGGTCTTTGCTCAGGCCATGGGGGAGAATGTGCCGGAAGAGAGCGGCCTGAAGGGCTTTTTTGATAAGCACAAGAAGAAAAAATAAGGTTTGGCCATCGGCCGGACATTTGAAAGCGCCTTTCTCCAGACGGGTGTGGACCGCGGGGAGGGCGCTTTTTTGTAATTATGAACATTTTTTTAACACAATGCAAACAATGAGGGGAAATTCTTGACGGGACAGGCGTTCGTTTCGTACAATACTCTCTAGCCAAGATGACGTATTCCATGCTCAGACCAAAACCAGAGAAGCCGGAGGTCTGGCTTTTCTTTGTGTACTGCTGTTGTGGGTGCAGATCCATTTACATAAAAAGGAGCCAACGTATGAAGAATCTGCCCTTGATCTTATGTGCCGGGGCGCTGCTGCTGACCTTGGGGGGCTGTCACGCGCAGTCCGGTGTGCAGAGCGTCCAGAGCGCCGACGGGAACCAATCCAGCAGCCTGGACAGCTCGGTAAATCCGTACCAGAGCCAGGGTGCCCAGGCGGATATCTCAGAGATCCAGCCTGAAGAGAAGTCCAGCCAGGGAGAAGGAGCACAGATGGTGACGCTCTATATTGGTATGGACGACCAATTTCAGCAGTACCAGGAGCCCTACGAGGGTACGCTGAATGAACAGGGCATGGTCCCGGCGGAGGGCGTAGTGGCCGAGATGGCCCAGCTCACCGGCTGGAACCTGGACCTGGCAGGGGAGATCACCACCGGGAAAGGTGGGATCACCGTCAGCTTTGGGGAGACCTGTGCCCTCTTCTCCGGACCGCCTCAGGAGCAGAAGGAGGAGTTCCACGTCTATGACAGCTACCAGCTGGACCAGACCATTCTGGACAGCGTGAAAAAGACCCTGCAGAACTGGGCGGTGGTTCCGGGCCAGGGCGATCCGGACAGCGTGGACGTCTACTACTGCGGGCCGGACGGCAAGGATCTGGTGCTCATCAACTCCGGATGGACCATCTCCTCCACCCAGCCCTATGAGCAGTTTCCACAGGGGAATTAAATCATGTGCAAAAAAACGCGGCGTGCCTTTGTAACAGGCACGCCGCGTGTGATATTTATAGGAACTTACAGGGAGAAGGTCAACCCGCAGGTAAGGGGGATGAGAGCATCCCCCAGTTCCTCCCGGAGCAGAGCCAGGGCGGTCTCACCGGTACAGTGGCCGGTGTATACCCGCCGTACTCCCTGTTCTTTCAGTGCCCGGGCAACTTGGCCGGGGTACTCGGGGGGACAGTTGAGGCCGGAGAGGGTGCTGGTGCTGAACATGTGCAGGCCGCCCACCACCGTGGTGACCTGCCGGTTCAGGGCCTCCTGTACCCCCTGGACGATGTTGACGATGCCCCCGTGAGAGCAGGAGTTAAAGACCACCAGGCCGTCCTCCCCCTCCAGCACCAGGGAGTGCTCATGGATGAAGTCGTCCTGGACAAACTGGTCGGGACCCAGCTTGCGCAGCAGATTGGTCTCCTGGCTGGCGAAGGGACCGCCGTGGACGGTCTCAGGTACCAGCCACATGCCGGGAACAGGCTGGCGCACCCCCTCCCCACAGTCAAAGCGGTCCGGGTGGCCCTCCCAGATATCCCGGTGGATACCGATAAAGCGGGGAGAGCCGGTGGAGGTGGAGAAATAGGGACCGCCGGCCTGAGGCCGGGCGTACACCTTGCAGGTGGGGTTTTCCTCCAAAAAGTAGCGCAGACCGTCTGCGTGGTCGAAGTGGCCGTGGGAGAGGACAGCCAGGTCCACCTGCTTGAGGTCTACCCCCAGAGCCTTAGCATTTTGGGCAAAGGCCTGGGAACAGCCGGCGTCCAGCAGGATGTTATGCTCCCGGTACTGGATGTACAGGGACAGGCCGTGCTCCGGGGTGAGCCCGCTGTCTTGCGGGGCAGTGTTTTCTACCAAGACGGTTACCTTCATGGGGATGCGCTCCTTTCATTCAATGGTCTGGGGACGGGTGAGATCGTGGATCCATTTGCCGGTGCGCAGACGAACCACGCCGGCGATACATTTGACCAGCTGCTCGGTACTCATGGCCAGGTAGACCCACAGGATATTGAGCTGGAGCACCAGCCCGGCCAGCGCGGCCAGGGGGATGGCGCACAGCCACAGGGGACACAGGTCGATCATGGTGGCCACCTTCACATCGCCGCCGCCCCGAAGGACGCCTACGATGTTGCAGTTGTTAAAGTCCCGCATGGGCATGATGCAGGCTTGGACCGTCATCATAATGGTGGCGGCGGAGCAGGCCGCGGGGGAGAGGTGGAACAGGGGGAAGAACCAGGCCGGGGCGGACAGATGTGTGAAGGCCAGCAGACCGGCTCCCAGAATGGTGCCTCCCGCTGCCGCCAGGGTGTTAAGGGCCAGTCCCACCTGATAGACGGTGTCCGATCGGCCCGCGCCGATCTCCCGGCCGATGATGATGGAGGCGGTGCCCGAGATGCCGAAGGCCACCACCATACACAGCTTTTCTACGTTGCCGGCTATGGTGTAAGCGGCCAGAATTTCCGTGCTGCCTGCCATGTGGCCCATGATAGTGGGGAAGATGGCGGTGCCCAGACCCCACATGGTCTCGTTGCATACCACGGGGGAGCCGTAGCGGAAAAACTGCTTGACGGTCCTCAGGCCCGGGCGCAGCAACAGCCCCAGGTCCAGGCGGAACACCCGGGAGCGCCGGGCGTGTACCACCACAATGACGATCTCCACCACCCGGGCGATGAGGGTGGCGATGGCCGCGCCGGTGACGCCCAGGGCGGGAGCGCCCAGCTTGCCGAAGATGAGCACCCAGTTTAAAAAGGTGTTGGTGCCCATGGAGGCAGCCAGAATGTACATACCGATGCCGGGGCGCTCCATGCTGCGCCAGGCGGCCACATAGACCAGGGTGACGCCGTTGAGCACATAGGACAGGCCGATGATCCGGCCGTAGTCTGCTGCCAGCAGGATGACCTCCCGCTGGTTGCCGAACAGGCTCAAAAAGGGCACGGGGATGAGCAGCAGCACCAGGGCAAAGGTGATAGACACCAGATTGACCGCCCACAGGGCCACGCCAACCACCCGGTTGATGGACTGCCGGTCCTGGCGGCCCCAGTACTGGCTAATGAGCACCGCCGAGCCGCTCTGTACGCCAAAGAAGAACAGCTGCATGACAAACAGGGGGATATTGGCCAGGGTGACGGCCGCCATAGGTACCTCGCCCAGCATGCCCACCATGAAGGTGTCGGCCATGGCCAGGGTGCTGGTAATGAGGTTTTGCAGAATAATGGGCACTGCCAGACCGCCCACCCGGCGGTAGAAGCCGGGGCCGCGGCGCAGGTAGGAAAACATGGGGGTGGAACCTCCTTGAATGTGGTGATTAGGACAAGCTGGTAAATAGCTGCTCCTGGGCGGCCTTTAGACCTTCCAGCAGGGCGTCAATGTCCTGGGGTGTGGTGTCGTAGGAGAAGCTGATGCGCAGCACGCCGTCCAGCTCCTTTTTGGGCAGCTTCAGGGCGGCATACACGTGGCTGGGCTTTCCCTTGTGGCAGGCGGAGCCGGAGGAGACGCAGATCCCCCGGTCGCTGAGAAAACGCACGATGACCTCGCTCTTATAGCCGGGGAGGGTGATGGGCAGAATGTGGGGGGCCTGTCCCTGGAGGACCACCTTAGCGCCGGGGACCTCCTGAGGCAGGCGGCGGGCCAGGTCGGCTTTCAGGGCGGCCATGTGTTCCAGGTCAGCGGACAGAGTTGCCTTGCCCGCCTGAGCGGCGGCGGCAAAGGCGGCAATCTGGGCGGTGGCCTCGGTGCCCGAGCGCAGCCCCTCCTCCTGTCCGCCGCCACGGATGAGGGGCGGGAAGCGCAGTCCCTTGCGGATGTACAGGGCGCCCACGCCCTTGGGAGCGTGGATCTTGTGGCCGCTGATGGTGAGCAGGTCCACCCCCAAAGCCTTGGGAGTGAAGGGCACCTTCAAAAATCCCTGGACCGCGTCACAGTGCAGCAGGGCCGGACAGCCTGCGGCACGGATGGCCCTGGCGGTCTCGGCCACCGGCTGGAGGGTGCTCAGCTCGTTATTGACCAGCATCATGGATACCAGCACTGTGTCTGGGCGCAGGGCGGCCTTCACGTCCTCCATGGACACCTGGCCGTCGGCGTTGGGGGCGAGGTAGGTGACCTCATAGCGCTCCCGCTCCAGCGCCCGGCAGGGCTCCAGCACGGCGGAGTGCTCGATGGCGGTGGTGATGATATGCTTGCCTTTGCGGCGGCCAAGCTCCACCGCGCCGCGGATGGCCCAGTTATCTCCCTCGCTGCCGCAGGAGGTAAAATAGAGCTCCTCCGGGGCGCAGCCCAGAGCTTTCGCTACCTGGGCGCGGTGCTCCTTCACCCCGGCGGCAGCCTGGCTGCCCAGGGCGTAGCGGGAGGAGGGGTTGCCCCACCCCTCGGTCATGGCCTGCACCGCGGCCTGTACCGCCTCCGGACGTACCGGCGTGGTGGCCGCGTTATCTAAATAGTGCATGAAATTCACCTCGTAAGATATGGAAAAAGTAAGAATATTCTATGGCCTGGAGCGGGGAAAGTCAAGGCATTCCCGCCCCGCTCCCCTTGCAAAGAAAAGCCGGATTGTATTATAATAAAAATCGGATTTGGAAACGAAAACGGGTCGGGATCTGGGAACTCCCGGGTCGGGAGGAGGAGCCCCCTTGTCACGTGGAAAAAACGCAGCCCGGTGGGCCGTTTTGGCCGTTTTTCTGGCCGCCTGCCTGTATATCGCCTGGAAGGTCCCCTATACCCACGACGACTGGGACTGGGGCCTGCCCGTGGGGGTGGAGCGGCTGGTGACCGCGGGGCTCAACAGCCGCTATGGGGGCACCGCTCTGGTGCTGGCCATGACCCGCTCGCAGCTCATGAAAACGCTGGTGATGGGCGCAGGTATGTTCCTGATCCCGTGGCTGGCGGCCCGCCTGACCACAGAAGATGCGGGGGAGCGAGCCGTATGGACCGCGGCCGGGGGTGCGGCCCTGTTTTCCATGCCCATGGTATCCTGGCAGCAGACCTTTGGCTGGGTGTCCGCCTTTGCCAACTTTGTGGCGGGTGCGGCGGTGATGCTGGGGGTGCTGCTGCTGTGGCAGAAGACCTTTTCCAAAAAATCCGAGCATCCGCTCCCGCTGGCCGGGGCGCTGTTTGTTTTGTGCCTGGCCGGTCAGCTCTTTGCGGAAAACCAGACCCTGGCTCTGACCGGAGCGGGAGTGGTCACCGGAGCTTACGCCCTGGTCTCACGGAGAGGGCGGCTGCCTGCCCTGGCGGGGTTGGCAGGCTGTGTGCTGGGCGCGCTGCTCATGTTCGGCAATCCCCTGTACGGCCAGCTGGCCGCCAGCGGTACCGCGGTAGAGGGGGTACGCAGTCTGGTGTTTGAACCGGGGCAAGGGCTGGGTTCTATGGCCGCCACCGTGGCGGAGCGGCTGTTCACCGTGGTGCTGCCGGGGCTGTTTGAGTATTACCCCGGCGTGTGCCTGCTGGTGTCGGCGGGCTGCCTGTGGCGGCTTCACCAGCGGGGCGTCCGTTGGTATTGGCAGGTCCTGCTGGGCCTGTGGTCCGCTCTGTACTGTGCCCAGTGCTGGGTTGTGATGGAGCACATACGCCAGCTGGACAGCTGGCAGTGCCCCTGGCAGCCTGTGCGAGTGGCAGGCGCGGTGATCCAGCTCATTCTCCTTCTGGCCGTTGTGGTCTGGGAGGGGGGAGAGAAGGGAAATGCCCGATTGCTGCTGCTCTTGGCGGCAGTTGGAATGCTGGCCCCCTTTGCAGTGGTGAAGGACTACGGCGCCCGGTGCGTCTTTCCCTCGGCGGCGGCGCTGCTGGTGCTGGGGCTGTCTCTGGCCAAGGGCATGGAGACCAAGCGCTGGGTTCAGGGCCTTGTCCTTGTCACGCTGGCACTCAGTGTGGGCTTCCACGTCCGGGCTTACCGTCTGATCGGCCAGGCAGAATGGATCCGCCAGAACCAGATGGCCCAGGCGGTGGCCAACGGCGACTCCAGTGTGATGCTGCCCACCGAGGGGTGGGATTTGAGCTACTCCTGGGGCCGCAACCCTCAGTCCCAAGTACGGGCAGACTATTTCCGGGCCTTCTACCACCTGCCGGAGGATATGGAGCTTATTTTCCTGCCTCCCGGCTCGGCGGAGCAGTGGCCTCAGATCTCGGAACAGATGCTCCAGGCCGCCCAGCGTTTTTCCTGAGCGGGCGGGAGTTTAAAATGATAAGCAGCCTATGAAAGAAGGGATTCTCTGTGACAATCAAGTCCGGTTTGTGTTATGTTGTGGGGGCTATGCCCCTATCCTGGTCCCTGTGCCCCCGAAAGGGTGCCGGTGACTTCCTGATCGCCGCCGACAAGGGCTATGAGGCCCTGGAGGCCTACGGTGCACCCCCCGATCTGGTGGTGGGTGACTTTGACTCTCTGGGCCGCCGGCCCAACCACCCCAATGTGATCCAACTGCCGGTGATGAAGGACGACACCGACATGGTGTACGCCCTGCGGGAGGGCCTGGAGCGGGGCTACCGCCGGTTCGTGCTGCTGGGCGGCGTGGGTGGACGGCTGGAGCACACCTTGGCCAACCTCCAGTCGCTGGCCTGGCTCACCACCCAGGGAGCTCGCGGCGTGCTGGCAGGCGAGGGCACTGTGGCAACCGCCCTGCACAACGAGTCTATGACCTTCCCCCAGGGGCTGCAGGGCTTCCTGTCCGTGTTCTGCTCCAGCGGCGTGGCCAAGGGGGTTCGGTTGGAGAATTTGAAGTATGAGCTCAATGACCACACCATGTCCGCCGACTTCCCTCTGGGGGTAAGCAACGAGTTTGTGGACGCCCCCGCCAAGATCACGGTGGGCGACGGTACCCTGCTGGCCCTGTGGCGGGAGCAGGGGGACTTCTACCGCCTGCTGCCCAAGCTGTGGGACCGGGAGGAGGCGGAGTATGCCGGAAAGTGAGAAGGATCTGCGACTGGCGGTGCTCATCGATGCGGACAACGCATCCCGCACTGCCATGAAGGACGTGATGGCTGAGGTGGCGGTGTACGGCACCCCCACCATCAAGCGCATCTACGGCGATTGGACCAGCCCCAATATGAACAGTTGGAAGTCCATTCTGCTGGAGACCGCCATCACCCCCATCCAGCAGTACAGCTACACCACCGGCAAAAATTCCACCGACTCCGCCATGATCATCGACGCCATGGACATCCTCTATTCCGGCACCTGCGACGGCTTTGTGCTGGTGAGCAGCGACAGCGACTTCACCCGTCTGGCCACCCGGCTGCGGGAGGCGGGGATGAAGGTGTACGGCATGGGGGAGAAAAAAACGCCGAAACCTTTTATCGTGGCCTGCGACAAGTTTGTGTATATCGAGGTCATCCGTGCCGCTGCCAAGCAGGCCGCTGAGGCCGCCAAAAAGAAGGAGGAGGCCCAGGCCAAGAAGACGGCCAAGAAGGAGAACAAGAAGTGCCAGACCTCCAGCAGTCCTGCCCCGGAGGAGATCGTGGAGCTCATCGCCGAGTCGGTGGAGGACCTGTGCGAGGAGGACGGGCTGGCCCATATGGGCAAGCTGGGCAACCTCCTGCTGAAAAAGCAGCCCGACTTTGATCCCCGCAACTACGGCTTCTCCAAGCTGTCCAAACTGATCCGCGCCCTGGACCGCTTCCAGATCGTTCCCCAGGGGGAAGAGAATGTGGAATATTACGTGCGGGATATCTGTACGGATAAATAACAAATTGGATTGAAAAACAGCGCGTTCCGCTCCGGAACGCGCTGTTTTTTATGCGTAATGGTAGCGCTTGCGCTGGGAGATCAGGAAAGCCAGAGAGACCAGAACAGCCAGTCCCTCGGCGGCAACCACCGCCCACCAGATGCCATCCAGGCCCCAGAGGAGAGGCAGCAGCAGGACCATCCCGCCCCGCAGCAGCAGGGTGCGGGCAAAGGAGATGAGGGCGGAGATGAGGCCGTTACATAGTGCGGTGAAGAAGGCGGAGGCATAGATGTTCACGCCGCAGAACAGGTAGTTCAGGGCAAACAGACGAAAGCCGTGTACCGTCAGCTCCAGCAGCTCCGGGTCGTAGCCCACAAAGGCGGAGGAGAGGGGATGGCTGAGCAGCTCCGAGGCGGTGACCATCACCACAGCGGTCACCCCGATGATGACGGCGCTTTTCCGAAAGACGCTTTTTAGCTCGCTGCGGTTGTCTGCCCCGTAATGGAAGCTGACAATGGGGGCGCTGCCCACGGAGAAGCCCAGGAAGGCGGCGATAAAGACAAAGTCCACGTACATCATCACGGAATAGGCGGCCACGCCCGTCTCTCCAATCAGGCGCATCAGCTGGAGATTGTAGAGAATGCTGACGATGGAGGAGGAGATGTTGCTCATCAGCTCCGAGGAGCCGTTGGCACAGGCCTGGAGCAGCTGCCTGCCGTACAGCTTGGTCTTACCTAAGCGCAGGCCGGAGCGCTCCCCGGTGAGAAAGTAGATCAGAGGAATCACGCCGCCCACACAGTAGCCCGCCACCGTGGCCAGGGCGGCCCCTGCGATGCCCAGATCCATCAGGGCGATGAACACATAGTCCAGTCCCATGTTGGTCACGCCCGCAGCTACCGAGAAAAACAGCCCCAGCTGAGGCCGCTCGGCCACCACAAAGAAGCTCTGAAAGAGGACCTGGAGCATAAAGACCACGCTGCCTGCCAGCATGATCCGGCCGTAGGCCACGCAGTCGTCAATGAGCAGGTCGCTGGCGCCGGCCAGCCGGGCGATGGGCTCGGTCAAAACCACGCTGACCACGGACAGGATACCGCCCACCACCAGCACCGTGTAGATGAGCATGGAGAAGTACTCCTGGGCCAGCTCCTTGCGGCCCTCGCCCAACGTGCGGGCTACAATGGCGCTGCCGCCGGTTCCCAGCATAAAGCCAAAGGCGCCAATGATCATGGTGACTGGAAAGATGATATTGACGGCGGACAGGGCCAGGTCGCCCACCAGATTGGACACAAACAGGCCGTCCACCACGCTGTAGATGGAGGCCACCACCATCATGACTACCGAGGGTAGTGTGAAGCGCAATAATCGGTTGTAGGTGAAGTGGTCGGATAATTTGATTTTCATAAAAACTCCTTAGGGTGTCTTGGGCGGATCGAGAATCAGGGTGGATTCCTGCCGCAGGGCGTCCAGCAGAGCCTCATCCAGATCCAGCAGAGCCTGACGCTGATGAGGGGAGAGGCGCAGAAAAGCCCGCTCCTCCATGGCAAACACCGGGTCGGTCACTTGGCAGAGAAGCTGCTCTCCCTGAGATGTGACCCGCACCAGCTTGTTTTTCCGGTTGTTGGGGACGTTCTCCAGTTGGAGAAAACCGCCCTGCTCCAGCTGCTTGAGGGCGGAGTGAATGGTCTGCTTGCTGAGAAACAGCTCTCCGCACAGCTGACTTTGACTGACACAGCCACCCTGCTCCCGCAGGGTGTAGAGGATCCAAAAGGCGGTGTCGGACAGTCCAAAGTGCCGGGCCAGACGGTGGTAGATTTCATTGTTGGCCTTGTATAGACTGTTGTAGCGGCGGATAAACTCGGAGAAGGTGAGTTCAGACATGGCAGCCTCCAAATAGTCCGAAATCGGACTTAATATTGCCATACCAGTATAGTCTGATTTCGGACGGTTGTCAAGGGGCAGCTCCACCTTGCTTTTTATAAGAAAACATGGTATACTGATTTACCATTCATCTATGGTTTTCCGGAAAGGAGGTGCCCTATGGCAGAGTCGGTCAAGGTGGTGGCCAAGAACAGCAAGGCCTACCACGACTACTTCATTGAAGAGAAATATGAGGCCGGCATCGAGCTTGCGGGCACCGAGGTCAAGTCCATCCGCCAGGGCCATGTGAACCTGAAGGACTCCTTCTGCCACATCAAGGACGGGCAGATGTCGGTCATCGGGATGCACATCAGCCCCTATGAGAAGGGGAATATCTTCAACAAGGATCCTCTTCGCCAGCGCCGGCTGCTGATGCACAAGCGGGAGATCATGCGCCTGTTTGCCCATATCAAGCAGGACGGCTACTCCCTCATCCCCCTGAGCGTCTACTTCAAAGGCCCCCGGGTCAAGCTGGAAATTGGCCTGGCCAAGGGTAAGAAGCTCTATGACAAGCGGGAATCCGCCGCCCGGCGGGACGCCAAGCGGGAGATGGACCGCACCATGAAATCCCGGAATACCAGGTATTAAAGAGTTTGCGGAGGCGTCTCTCCGCTGAAAAGGAGTGTTTCCAATGGCACAGAATCCTATCGTTACCATCGAGATGGAGGACGGCGGCATCATGAAGGCCGAGCTGTACCCCGAGGTGGCTCCCAACACCGTCAACAACTTCATCAGCCTCATTCAGAAGGGCTACTATGACGGCCTGATCTTCCACCGGGTCATCCCCGGCTTTATGATCCAGGGCGGCTGCCCTGACGGCACCGGCATGGGCGGCCCCGGCTACTCCATCAAGGGCGAGTTCACCCAGAACCGCTTCCCCAACGAGCTGCGCCACGACCGGGGCGTGCTGTCCATGGCCCGGACCATGGCTCCCGACTCCGCGGGCAGCCAGTTCTTCATCATGGTGGAGCAGGCTCCCCACCTGGATGGCCAGTATGCCTCCTTTGGCAAGGTTATCGAGGGTATGGAGGTGGCCGACGCCATCGTGTCCACCAAGCGGGACTGGAACGACAAGCCCCGTCAGCCTCAGCGCATGAAGAAGGTCACCGTGGAGACCTTCGGCGTGGACTATCCCGAGCCTGAAAAAGTCTAATTTAAAACGGAATCTTCTCCTCCCCCTCGGGGGAGGAGAAGTTCCCACCTCATTCTCCCGTTACAGCAGCAAAGCTGCAAAGTGAAGTCCGCCGGGAGACGCTGCAATTTCCCAGTCCGCCAAAACCAAATCGAAGCCCAGCGCCAGCGGGTTCGATTTGGAGAGGAGAGGCAAGGGAGCGGCGTGAGGAATAGCCGCCTTTGGCGGGTGTTCCGAATAGAGCGGACTTTGTCTCGACGAGGGGGCGTACCGGTTTCGACGGGGACGCGGAAGTGGGAATAGCGGGCGGTGGCGCCTGGCCACCTTAAAACGGGCATTCTTTATAAATTAAAGAACAACAATAATTACGCTTACGCTGCCTAATTAAAGGCGGCCGTCTGACCCGGAAGGACCACGAGCCGGAATCAGGCGTCGTTTAGTGGTGCACGTGCGCCGGCAAAGCTTTGCGCCGGCCATGCATGATGAAGCTTACCTGACCCTCAGGCGTGACGGCTTGCCTGGGGAGAGGGGAACAGGAGGAGCAAGACCTCCGCAATAACCGTCTGCGCCCGGAGAAGTTCCCATGGAAGAGTTTTCGGACGGGGGTTCGACTCCCCCCGCCTCCACCAGAAAAAAGAACCACACCGTAAGGTGTGGTTCTTTTTTCTGGATACCGTAAGAAATTGAACTGCTCGGGCGAAATGAATACGCCCTGCGCAATTCTCCGCTGCACTCCGAATTTACGCCGCACTCGCGGCGCGGCCCAGAAGGGCTGTGAGTTATGCTTGACGATCGCCTGCGCCAAGGTTTTGAGCCGTTGGCTCAAAACGCTTGTACGGCGCAAAAGCGCCGCCACGCTGTGCGGGGGCCGGGATTCCGCCGCCCAGAGGGCGGCTCCACCTTGCCTATTTTTGCCCCAAACGACCAAATGTTAAATTCCGTTGCTTGAAGCAACGGGTGGTTTTCCTGTATAATTGTGATACGTCGTTGGGAGGGGAGTGGATTTATGCTGAGTGAGAATCTGAAGCATTTTCGGAAAGCCAAAGGGTTGTCCCAGGAAGAGCTGGCCATCAAGCTGCACATCGTGAGACAGACCGTCTCCAAATGGGAGAAGGGACTGTCCGTTCCGGATTCCGGCATGCTGATCCGATTGGCCGAGGCACTGGATACCTCGGTTACCGAACTTCTGGGGGAAACGGCCGGTTCGGAGTCCTCTTCCGACGAGAGTGCAGAGCTGAAAGCCATTGCCGCCAAATTGGAGCTGCTGAACGAACAGTTTGCAGCCCGCTGTGAGCGGCAGCGGAAACTGTGGCGGGCGGTGTTTGTCCTCCTTGGAGCGGCTGCGCTCCTTGTGCTTCTTTATCAGCTTATTGAGTGGTTTTCTTATCAGGCGGCAATGGAGCGCATTTGGGCCGATATGACGATTATCGGCGGGAACGACGGCCCGACCAACATCCTATGCGGCTCCACCCTGGTCCAAACAGGGACATGGGTTCTTTCTGTCGCAGCGGCCATCATAGCCGGAATTGGAATATACAAAACCCGGAAAAAATAAGGAGAAACCATGAAACGAGCAGGTTTGTTGCTGGCGTTTCTGCTGGTGCTTCTTACAGGATGCAGCAGTAAGACGCCCAAAATCGACGAATATACCTGGGTCATGACCTCGGTGCAGAGTATAGAGGCAGGCGGACAGGCGGTGGCCTATGGAGAGGGAGGCAGCAGCACGCTGGAGGGGGCAAAGCAGATCGAATTGGTCTGTGAGGCCCAAGGCGGTAATCTCACCCTTACCGACCGGACCAACGACCGCACCTATACAGGGACGTACCAGCAAAGTCAAAGGGATTCCAAATCCACAATTTATGAGGTGAATGTGGATGGAACAAGCGGCGTGGCGGTTGCAGCCATGACCACCTACCAGGACGGCACCCAAGATCCCACCCTGATTTTCAATCTGGGGGATTATACGGTGAACTTCTTTGCAAAGTAAAAGCCATAAAAAACCCCGTACCACGTGGTACGGGGTTTTGCAGTCTGTTACGCCAGTTCCTCCCGGCGCTGCTGCTGACGCTTCTGCATCCGGGACCAGCTAAGAAAGCCATATCCATCGTTGACCAGAAACATCACAAAGCAGATGACCACCGACAGGTAGGAGGGGTCCTCCATAGCGGCCAGAGTCCACAGCACGATCAGCACCAGGTCGTTGGCGGCGTAGGCCAGGGGGAAGTAGGCGCTGCGGCGGAAGGTGAGATAGACGGCCAAAAAGCTGGTGGTGACGGACAGGGTGCTGGGGAGCAGATTAGCGGTGTGGAAGAAGCGGAGCAGGAAGTAGAACACCACCGTCACAGCGGCGGTGAGTACCAGCATAAAGGGAATCTCACACAGGGGGAGGCGGTTGACCTCCACCTCGGAATGGTTGCCCTGGAAGGGGTTGCGCAGCCAGGACACCAGCGACACCACAGCCATGGGGGCGGTCATGCCCAGATAGGTGAGCATCTCGCCGTAGTAGGCAAAGGAGAAGGAAATGAGCCCGTACAGCAGGCTGAACAGGATCATCAGCACCTGCCCCGCCGGGTTGCCCTTGGCGCAGAAAATAAGGGATGTGGCTCCGATGAGAGAGGCGGCCAGGGTGAGATAGCTGCCTCGGTCAAAAGCGGCAAAGGACAGTAGGATACAGCCCATGGAACAGCCCCACAGGAGCAGCTCCCCTCTGGAGAAATAACGGCTCAGCCAGCCAAACGCAGCTTTCATCACAAAATCCTCCCAACAAACAAAAAAGCATCCGTATACACATCTTCAAAGACCTAACGATGTGTACCGAATGCATTCGCATTACTCTACCCGGTGGCAGTGGTATAGATATACCATAGAACCAGAAAAAATGCAACTGTTTTTTCCAGCGGGAGTCAGAAAAACTGACCTTAAAAATATATACGATACTGGCTATACTAAAAACATCAGATCCCGCTATAATCAGAAACCAGAGATAACCTACAAAAAGACAGGGGAGAGTACGATGAAGCAAAGAGGTACGTTTTCCATCCAGCGTCTGGCACTGGTGGGCATGATGGCAGCAATGGTGTTTGCATTGACCTATGTGGGAATCGATATCCCCACAGGTTTGGGAAAGACCAAGATCCACTTTGGCAATATTATGTGCCTGCTGTCCGCGTTTCTGCTGGGACCGGTGGGAGGCGGCCTGGCCGCCGGCGTGGGTTCGGCCCTGTTTGACCTGATGGACCCTATGTGGGCGCCGGAGTGCTGGATCACCTTCCTGAACAAATTTGTGATGGCTTTTGTGGCCGGAGGGGTGATGCGCAAGGCCTCCTTCCTGGCTCCGCGGGTGCGGGTGTGGACGGCGGCGCTGTGCGGCTCGCTGAGTTACAGCATCCTGTATCTGGGGAAAAATGTGCTGGAATCCCTGTATGTGAAGGGCTTTACCTGGCAGGTGACCCAGGTGGAGGTACTGGCCACCAAGGCGCCGGTAACGCTGTTCAACGGCGTGGTGGCGGTGATCTGTGCGGCGCTTTTGTATACCGCACTGACCCCCGCACTGAGAAAAGCCCATGTATTGCCTGCCTGAACATAGAAAACATGTCCCGGAGTGCATTTGCACTCCGGGACATGTTTTATTTTTCCGCGCGGATGCGGTTTCGTCCGTATCGGTGTAGGAAGAAGCCTGCCAGCAGCAGGACAATGGTTCCTCCGCCGATCAGTCCCACGGTCAGAAGGGGCAGCTGTTGTTCCTCCAGCAGCAAGACCTGGCCATGAGTGGGAGCCTGGAAGACCAGATAGCTGCCGTCCAGGGTGCTGTCCACCCGCTGCCAGCGGCCGTCCTGATACACCGCCGCCGCCGGCTTCTCTACTCCTTCCGCCCGCAGGCGCACGGTGATGGTATCCGACTGGCTTCCAGTGACCGTGTAGCTCCAGGCGGAGCGGGAGGTATAGCCCTCCACTTTTTGGTCGGGCAGCTCCTCCTGGTCTACCGTCAACGAGGCGTCGGGAGAGAAGGTGCCCTCCACCAGCAGCTGAGCTACTCCGTCCTGATCGGCCAGGGTGGAAGTGGGGGTGGTGAACTGGACGGAAAGGACCATGGAGCGGCGCAGATCCTGGGTGGGGAACTGAGGCCACTGGCCATACTCCTCGCCTTGCTTGGGGGCCTCGGGCACCAGGCTTGTGTCCAGATCGTCCCCGTATTGGAAGGGAATCTCAGCCACGGTCTGGCCGTTTACCTCAAAGCGGTAAGAGAAGGTGAGAAAGTCTGCGGGGATGTACTCTAATTGGGAGAAGGCGTCAAAGTCCAGGCCCTGGGCAGTCTCTGCATAGTCTACCCCGTCCAGCCCGGCCAGGTCCTCCATCAGATAGCGGTTGCCGGTGAGAGTGCCCTCCGCCTGTCCGGCGATGGCGCCCTGGTACTCCCCGGCGCTGTCGGCACGCACCATGGTGCGGCAGTCGGTGATGTCCTGGCCCAACCCGGCCACGCCGCCCAGCCAGCTCTGACCGGTGAGGTCCGTGAGGGCGGCGCAGCGGATCACCTTGCCACGGGTGCGGCCGGCGATGCCGCCGCAGTAGTCTCCGCCGGTCTCCACGGTGCCCCGGGCGGCGCAGTCCACAATGGCGCCCGCCTCGCACCGGCCGGCTACGCCGCCGCCGCACTCATTTTTCACGGTGACGTCGCCGTCAAAGCGGCAGTCCCGCACCACAGCCCGCAGGGTGGCATACACGTCGCTCATCAGCTTCAGGTCACCCAGGTCGAAGGTGGCCTCCGGGTCGTCTCCCAGTTCGGTGGAGACGGTGCCCACAATGCCGCCCACGTTGGTGTCGCCCTGTACCGTGCCCGATGCGGTGCAGCCCTTTACCAGACCCGGTCCCTGGTCGATTTCATCGGTGAGGTCGGTGACGGTGAGCTCTGGCTCCTTGCCAAGACCGGAGATGGCCTGGCGTACGGCCTCCATGTCGTCAAAAATAGCCTGGCTGGTGGCGTGGAGGGCGTCGTTGTCCGCTCCGGCGGCCTGAGTCATGCTGTCTACCCGGTCCTGGATGGCGGTGAGCTCCCCGTCAATGTCGTCCAGAGCGGACTGGGCCTTGTCTCCCAGGGTGTCGGTATAGGTTTTCAGCAGGTCCCGGATGGCGTCTGCCTTTTGGTTGACCGCGTCCAGGTCTTCCTGAAGATCGGAGGAGAAGTGGTCCCCCGCCTCGTTCAGAGCGGTGAGGGCCTCATACAGGGCGTTGAGGGCCCGGTCGATGTCCTGGCCGGTCTGCCCCAGCGCCTGGGAGGTCTGATCGTGGATGTCATTCCACTGGCCGGGCAGTTTTGCCGCCAGACGTGGAATCTCCTTCAGTGCGTTGGTAATCGCCTTCATATGCCCCACCGGGTCCAGCGAGGGGAAGGGCAGCTGAAGAGCCTGCTCGAACTGCCCGGCGGCAATTAGCCGGGCCACGTCCGCTACATACTGCTTTACGTTGTCCAGCTCCTCCGCCATGGCCTGGCGGTGGATGCGGATGATCTGGAGCTGGTCCCGGATGCCGGAGATGGTGTCCTCCAGCGCGCGAATGGCCTTTCCCAGGCCGCTGTCCGCCTGACTGGCCAGCTTTTCCAGCTTGCTCAGCAGGGTGTCTGTCTGATCCAGCGCCTCCTGGAACTGGTCGCCCGCCTCCTCGCTGAATTGGTCCAGATCGTCCCGCAGGCTGTCCAGGCTGCCGCTGATGGCGGTGGTGTGCTGGTAGAGCTGGTCGGACATGGCTTTGAAGTCGTCCCGGCCCTCCGTCCCGGCGGCGTGGGTGCGGTCCTGGATGGCAGACAGGGAGTCGTGGATGGCCTGGGCGTCATCCACACCCCGGGAGACCATGTCATTGAGCTGATTGGTGAAGTGCTCCAGCTGGTCAAAGAGGGAGGAGAGGCTGTTGGTAAGCTGCTGGGAGGGGGAGAGACCATAGGTGAGGCTGGTGTTGGGCTCAAACTGGCCCGCAATACCTCCCACGTCCTTACGGCCCTGGATGGGAGCGGTGTTGGAGCAGCTGGAGATCTCCCCAGACTGAAGACCCACGATGCCGCCCATGTTGTAGCCCACGTGCTGATAGCCTACCGCGCCGGAGTTGGTGCAGCCCCGGATGGTCCCGCGGGACAGGCCAGCGATACCGCCCACACTGGTGGGAGTCTCCTGGTCGGCCTGGGTGTTGATTTCGCCGGTGTTGGAGCTGTTCTCCACCGTGCCCAGGTTCTGCCCGGTAATGCCGCCCACGTTGGTCACGCCGGTGACAGCGGCAGCGCTGGTGCAGGACTGAATGCAGCCGCTCTCGCCGTTCAGGCCAACCAGACCGCCGATATCTTCCTGCCCGGACACGGAGCCCTGGGCGGCACAGCGGCTGACCGTGCCGTAATTTTCTCCCACCAGCAGGCCCGCCTGGCTGGCGGAACCCTGGGGAGCCAGGTCCCCTTCCACAGTGAGGTCTTCCACCACGGCGCTGGCGGTCAGGGTACGGAACAGTCCGGTTTTGGAGCCCTTTTTCTCAAAGGAAAAGCCGGAGATGGTGTGGCCGTTGCCGTGGAAGGAGCCCTGGAAGATGGGCACCGGAGTGAAGTCAGAGCCGCTCAGGTCCAGGTCGGCGGTGAGCTCCACGGTGATACCCTGGGACCAGGTGTCCCGGGTGCATTGTTTGGAGAAGTTGGTAAAATCCTGGACGGTGGCAATGGTGACCGTGTCCGAGGCCGCAGCGGCGGGCAGGGTCAACGTACAAAGGAGCGCCAGTACCGTCAGGAGGGCGGCTCCCCGCTGTATTTGTTTCATGGTGTATGCTCCTCCTCTTCTGAGGTGTCCAGCTCCTGGTATTTGCTCTCGATGAGGGCGTCCACGCTGCCGTGGAGCACGCCCTTGAATTCGCCGTCCACAAAACCGGATACGTGGCCGCGGATGTGGCCGTCCAGGCGCATAGTGCCCTGGTTGAAGCGCTGCTTGCGGTCCAGGTTGAGGGTGATGGCGGTGCGCTCAATGAGAGCGTCGCCCAGCATCAGCAGCTGGGGCAGCACGGTCATGACCAGGATGATGGAGGTGACGGTGCCCCGGCCCAGGGTTTGACCCACCGAGCCGATGGTGGCGTCGGTGGAGATGCCGCCGATGAGGAAGCCCGCTACCGCCATGATGGTGCCCGAGGTGAGGATGGTGGGGAAGCTCTGGCTCAGGGCCTCCACCGCCGCCTGCTTGCGCTCCATCACGGTTTTCAGTTCCATGTAACGGTTGGTGATGACGATGGCGTAGTCAATGGTGGCGCCCATCTGGATGGAGCTGACCACCAGGTAGCTCAGGAAGAACAGATTCGTTCCGGTGAGAACCGGCACCGAGAAGTTGATCCAAATGGAACCCTGGATGGTAAGGACCAGCAAAATAGGCAGACCCGCTGACTTGAAGGTGAACAGCAAAATCACCATGACAAACAGAGCGGTGAGGATACTGATCTTCATGTTGTCGCCGGAGAAGGAGCTGGCCAGGTCGAAGGCGTTGGTGGAGTTGCCCACCAGGATCACATCGTCCCCGTAATATTCCTGGGCGATGGAGCGGATCTCATCCAGCAGGGCGTAGGTCTCATCCCCCTCGGTGGGCACGTCGGCCACAAAGACCAGCCGGGACCAGTTCTCGCCCCGCAGCTGCTCCAGGCCCACGTCCAGCCGCTCCTGGAGGTCGTCTACCTTGTCCGCCTGCTCCCCGGTGAGATTCACCACTCCTTTGTCCTTTTGATCCAGCAGGAACTCAAAGACATCGATGAGGGGCACGGAGTAGTCGTCCGGGTCCTGGAAGATGGCGCCGTACTCCTCCACGCTCAGGCCATAGGCCTGGTAAAGAAGGCGGGCCAGCTCAATGTCCACGCCCGCCAGCTCGGAGAACTGCCGGGGGTTCATCTCGTCGGTGAGCATCCGCCCGTCCTCTACCTCGATGTTGGCAAGGCCGGTGGCCTGGGTCACCTGGGGCAGCTGAGATACCCGCTCCAGAACGTACTTTTCCTTGTTGTAGTCCCCACGGGGCACCAGCACGGCGATGGTGTTTTTCTTGCCAAAGGTATCGGTCACCTTTTCGTCGGCAATGCGCCAGGCGGGTTTGTTGTCAAAGTCGGTGTCGTTGTTGTCAAAGACATAATCACAGTGGGAGGAGAGCACCGCTCCGACAACCACCACCACCAGAAAGATGGGAGGCAGAATGTAACGCAGACGGACGACAGCCTTGCCCCAGAAGTTGATCTTGGGCACCAGATTGCGGTGGCGGGTGCGGTCGATGGGGCCGCTGAAGAGCATGAGCAGGCCGGGCATGAGCAAAAACACGCACAGCATGGAGAACACGATGCCCTTGGACAACACGATGCCCATGTCAAAGCCGATGCGCAGCTGCATAAGCATCAGAGCCACAAGGCCCGAGATGGTGGTGAGGCTGGAGGAGGAGATCTCTACAATAGCCTTGCTCAGAGCGGCGATGTCCGCCTCCCGGGGGTCCAGACCGTTGTCCCGCTCCTCCATGTACCGGTGACAGAAAATGATGGCGTAGTCGATGGCCAGAGCCAGCTGGAGAACCACGGCGATGGAGTTGGTAATAAAGGAGATGGTGCCGAAAATAAAGTTGGTGCCCATGTTCAGCACCGCCGCCGCGGCAAAGACGATAAGGTAGACGGGCACCTCCATGTAGCTCTTGGAGGTGAACAGCAGTACCACCACGATGACCACCGCCGCAATGGCCAGAATGACGGTCATCTCCTGCTGGAGGGTGGCCGACTCGTCCCGTCCGATCTGGGTGGAGGAGTAGACGTCGTAGCCCTCCAGGGCGGAGAGCACCTCATTCATAGCCTCTACCGTGGCCGGATCGGTCTCCTCTCCGTCAAAGGAGATGGTGAACAGGGCGGAGGAGTTTTTGTAGTGTTCCTCGGTGCCGTCAAAGGCCACCTCAGATACGCCCTCAATGTTCTCCAGCTTGTGGGATAAGTCCAGGGCGGTCTGGTAGGTCACGTTGGACACCATCACGTTGGCGCTGCCCAAGGTGATGAATTCCTCGTCCATGATGGTGAGGCCCCGGCGGGTCTCGGTCTGGGCGGGGAGGTAGGAGGTGATGTCGTTGTTGACCTGGACTTTGTTGATGGAGGCCGCACAGAAGACAAAGGCGGCAATAAAGACCAGGTAGAAGGCCTTGCGCTTATCAACAATGAAGCGGGCCACTTTGGTCATGGGACTTTCCGTACGTTTTTCCTGCATAAGAGTGCCTCACTGAATGGGAATGAATTGTTCCAGGTTGGACAGCAAGTGGCTGGTGGGGAGAGGCTCATCGCTGGAGAGCCACCAGCGGATGAGGGAAAGCATAGCGCCAGTGTAGAAGTGGGCGGCCACCTGGGGATCCACCTGAGGGGAGACGGCCCGGAAGCGGGGCTCCGACAGCAAGCGGCACAGCTCTCCGGCAGCGCAGTCCTCCAGGGTGTGGGCCAGGGTGTCTGCGCCGCTGTTGAGACAGGCGCGATACAGTGCCCGGCGCTGGGCAAAGAACTGAAATACGTTGAGGGCGGCGGTGAGCAAATACTCCCGGGGTCTGCGCTCCGGGTCCTGGGGCAGGCAGGTGGCGGCGCACTCCCGCTCCAGGCCCTCCAGCAGATAGCGCATCAGCTCCTGCTTGTCGTTGAAGTGGGCGTAGAAGGTGGTGCGGTGGACCATGGCCCGGCGGCAGATATCGGTGACCGACAGCTCCTGGAAAGACTTTTCCTCCAACAGCTGGGCCAGAGCCTCTACCAACAGCTTGCGGGTCTTGCGCTGGCGCAGATCCAGATGTTCCTCGTTTCCGTATTCCATAGCGACCTCTCCTTGTTTGGAATGGGACTATCATACTCCGTAAATCTACATTCGTCAAGATAAAATACAGATGTAGATTTATTGGGAAAAACCACTGAACTTGGCGGCTAAAATTCTCTGTTCAGACGAAGAGAATAAGGTTGCGGGCAGATGGAAATATGCGGTATTATAAGGAGCAGGAAGCGTTTTCTGTCCAGAACCTCTGGCAGCCGCATTCCATCATTTGCAGGCCGGAGCGCTACTCCATTTCAATAGCCATCCGGACCAGAAAAAAGGAGGAAAATATTTGCCGCCGGCCGGCGGTGCGGCAGTGTGGAGACCTGCCGTAATCCTGTCAGGGTTTCGCTCTCTGGCAGGGAGGTACGTGAGCAGAGGCGAGCGTACTACGGCCTGAGCCCATGTCTACTGTGAGCCTTCAGCACATCTTCAAGATCTATGACGGAAACGTCACCGCGGTGAGCGATTTCAACCTGGAGATCGCCGACAAGGAGTTTATCGTTCTGGTTGGACCCTCCGGCTGCGGTAAGTCCACCACCCTGCGTATGGTGGCCGGCCTGGAGGAGATCTCCAAGGGCGAGCTGCGCATCGACGACCGCCTGGTCAACGATGTGGAGCCCAAGGACCGCGACATCGCCATGGTCTTCCAGAGCTACGCTCTGTATCCCCACATGACCGTGCGGGAGAACATGGAATTCCCCCTGAAGCTGCGTAAGATGGACAAAGCGGAGATCGAGCGCCGGGTCAACCAGGCCGCCGAGATCCTGGACATTACTCAGTATCTGGACCGTAAGCCCAAGGCTCTGTCCGGCGGCCAGCGTCAGCGTGTGGCCATCGGCCGCGCCATCGTCCGTGAGCCCAAGGTGCTGCTGATGGACGAGCCTCTGTCCAACCTGGACGCCAAGCTGCGTAACCAGATGCGCGCTGAGATCATCAAGCTGCGTCAGCGCATCAATACTACCTTTATCTACGTCACCCACGACCAGACCGAGGCTATGACCCTGGGCGACCGCATCGTCATCATGAAGGACGGCTTTGTCCAGCAGATCGGCACTCCCCAGCAGGTCTTTGACACCCCCGTGAACCTGTTCGTGGCCGGCTTTATCGGCACTCCCCAGATGAACTTCTTCAACGGCAAGCTGGAGAAGACCGGCGCCGGCTATCAGATCCAGTGCATGGGCGCTACCATCCCTGTCACCGACGAGATGGCTCAGAAGCTGGCCTCCAAGGGCCAGGGCAATGCCGACGTGATCGTGGGCGTGCGTCCCGAGCACATCACCGTCCAGACCGAGGGCGGCAATGCCATCCAGTGCACCGTTGAGGTGTCCGAGCTGATGGGCAGCGAGTTCTACCTCCACGCCACCGTGGGCGAGGGTGAGAAGCAGCAGAACGTGGTTATGCGTATCCAGACCACCGAGCTGCCCGCCGAGTTCCGCGCCGGTGTGCCCTACGGCACCAAGATGGGCTTCACCTTCCGCAACCAGCTCATCCACCTCTTCGACCCCACCACCGAGAAGAGCCTGCTGGCCGACTAATCTGAATTGCAAAACGCCCGGAGCAGATGCTCCGGGCGTTTTTTTTTGGCATCTCCGGCACGGCCGGAGATGCCCATATTTATATTCGTTAGCGGAACTGATTCAAATCCGGCTGGTAGACATAGCCGACGGCATCCAGAGTCTGAATGATCTCCTCAGGGTCCGCGTCTTCGGCATGGCACAGTTCCTCCAGGCTGGGGTAGTTGTCCCGCAGCTTGGTGTTTACCACGCTCAGCAGGAGAATAGGGTCCTTAGGCAGCATATCCGCTTCCCTCCTCTCTTAGGCATTCAGTCCCAGACCATAGATCTGGTTGGCGTTGTCGAAGAAGACGTTCTGCCAGTGAGCGCGGGGCACCAGACGCTGGATGTAGCGGATATACTCCTCCAGGTTGACGATGGGCCAGTCGGTGCCGAACATCACCCGGTCCCAGCAGCCCACATAGCTCAGCCAGCCGCGGAGCAGCTCGGCATATACGGCACGGTCCAGGAAGTAGGCGTCCAGGTCTACCCGGCCCTCCAACAGGCCGGACAGATCGGTGGACACGTTGGGGTTTTTCTCCAGCACAGCCGCCGCCTCCTGGAGGAAGGGGTTGCCGAAGTGGCACATGACGAAGCGGGTGCGGTGGTTGTCGGCAGCCGCCTCATCCAGCACCAGGGGATGGCTGTACTTGAGATAGGCCCGGGAGTAGGAGGTGAGGCCCATATGGATGGCGACCGGCTTGTCGTAGCGGGCGGCCAGCTCATAGATGGGCTGGTAGATGGGGTCGGTGAGCCAGATCTTGTTGTAGCCAGGGTAGAGCTTCACACCGCAGCAATTCTCCCGCTTTAGGTGCTCCTCTACCTGGTCGGGCAGGTCCTTGGGGATGGTCTCGCCCCGGTCCAGCACCAGGCTGTCCAGCCCGACGCAGTAATGAAACAGGTCGGTGGGGTAGTTGTGAAAGCCCACGTCCAGGCTGCGGTTTCCCATGACCACGCCGTGGACGATCTCCAGCTGTCCGCACACCTCACGCAGGTGTTCTACGGAGTTAACGTGGCCTACCTTCTCGGCCATGGCGTCGGTGCGGGGTTCGGAGGGAAAAATATGTAAATGCGCATCAATAATTTTCATGGAAAAGGCTCCTTTCATACCATTTCATTATTATAATGCGCCAACCTCCGCTCCGCAACCCCCTCAGCCGGGGAGCGTGGGGGAAAATATGGCCCAAAGTGCGTCTTCACTGAGCCCTTTGCTTGTATATTCCGCCTCTGTCCCGTCGGAATATCGAATGGTGAAGTTGATGCGGGGACCGTCGATGTCTCCCGCGTCCTGGTAGGAGCGGGAGCGGGCGGCGATGATCTCCCGGGTCATGTCCTGGGCGCGGAAGATGGGGTTGTCTACCGTCTCCCGATATTCCTCCGGCACGCTGTCGCACCAGGGAATGGAGTAGAGCCGCACATCATAGGCGGCCCGGTTGCTCAGGTCTACCGGTTCTCCCTGCGGCGTGCCACTCTCCGGGAGAGACACCCGCACGGTCACATCGCTGTATCCCCGGCTCCAGCGCAGGAACAGGGTGTTCCGCACCCCCTCCTGGTAGGAGAGCATACCCTCAAACTCCCCGTAGCCTGCGGGTGCGGAGGCAGGCAGATAAGGGGCAAAGTCGGCCTCCTGCCGGGCCTCCTCCAGGCTGGAGAAGGTCTCGGTCCGCCAGTCCGGGATGTCCGTGGTGGTGCGCAGGTGGTCCAGAGTGAACTGAATGCCATCCCCAGCGAAGGTGCGGTTGACAAAGAAGCTGTTGAAGTCCAGGGCGGTGTCCTTGCCCTCCGGATCAGTTTGGCCGTAGTTGACAAAGCGCACCCCAATGCCGTCCTTGAGTGCCTGGATGGTCACCTTTGTCTCAGAATTGCCGTCATCGTTCCAGTCACTGGTGGAGGTCCAGGCGGCGATCTCCGTACCAAAGTAGTCGTAGTAGGCAGGCTCCGGTCCAGCCACACATGTGGGGGGAAGCTGATCGGGGGCCAGCTGGAGGGAGAAGTGGGCGTCTCCCTTGCTGCCTGTTACCGTTACCCACAGCAAGGAACCTTCCTTGTCATAGATGGCGTCGGCGTTCAGGGTGTAGCCGTCCCAAAAGAGCGTCCAGGGGATGCCGTTTCCCTCGCTGTCGGGCCAGAACAGATCAAATAACTGCTCCTGGGTGAGGGGGCGGCCAAAGGAGCCCTCCTGGATATCATAGCGCAGAGAGCTGTCCACCTCAGTCTCCCACGGGACATAGTCGATCCCCCCCATGCAGAAGAAGTTGGCAGTTCCCTCTCCGCTGTCCGGCACCAGGTAGCCCGAGGACTCTCCGGGGCCGAAGTTATCCTGGATGCCGGGGACAATGGTGTCGGAGGCCACCGGATTGGGGCCGGAAGCGGGGGACAGGCCCACATACAGGGCCAGGCAGGCCGCTGCGCCGCAGGCGGCCAGGGCGGCCATCTGTCCCGCATGGGAGCGGCGGGGACGGGGCTTTAGTTCACACAGGCGGCGGTGAAAATCCGGGGACACCTGCTGGGAATCCATATACTGAGTGTAGTATTTCACTGAAAATCTCCTCCTAACAATCGGCGAAGCCGCTCTCTGGCCCGGGAGAGCCGGGAGCGGACCGTGCCGGGGCGGCAGTGGAGCAGCTGGGCGATCTCCTGGGTGGAGTAGCCCTCGTAGTAGTGCAGATGGATGACGGCCCGGTCCTGGGGAGGAAGGGCGTACAGCTCCTCCAGTTCCTCCCGTTCCTCCGGGGAGGGAGCGGGCAGTTCCTCCCACAGGGGCACTGTGGGCCGCCGCCAGCGCAGGCGAAGGCGGCTTTTGCAGCCGTTCACCAGCACCCGCATCAGCCACGCCCCGGGAATCTCTAAATTTTGCGGTGCCTTTTCCAAAAAGGCAAGAAAGGCCTCCTGTACCGCGTCCTGGGCCTCGCTGGGGTCACCCAGAATGGCCAGGGCGGTGCGGTAGAGACGGTTTTCTTCCTGGGTGACCAGGGTCTCCCAATCCACCGGTGGGTTGGTTGGATGGTTCATCGCTTCACCCCCTTCTACACAGGTTGACGCTTTTTCGGGGAAAATTGTTGCAGGGGAGAAAAGTTTTTCAGAAAAAATTCAGCCTGCCGCCCAGAGGGCAGCAGGCTGAAACAGAATTGAGGAATTTACTGAGCCACGGTAACGGAGGTGATGTGGGGGTTGACGCCCTCATACCAGTAGAGGAAGCCCTCCATGTCGATGGTTTGGCCGATCTCCAGAGCCTTCACCGCCGCGTACACGTCGGTGGTGTTGTCACAGAGATAGGACTCCACGGTGAAGGTGTAGGTCTGGCCGTTGTAGGAGGCGTTGAAGTACAGGTCGTCGCCGTCGGTGCCGGAGCCGTCCCAGCTGTACAGGAAGGCGGCCTCATTGCCGCTGGCATCCTGAGAGGGCTCCACAGTCAGGCCCTTGAAGGAGACCAGCTGGTTCTGGTGGTCGATCAGGGTATCGGCGCCCAGCAGCTCGGTCACGTCCAGGGGCTCGGCCACGAAGGTGTCGCCGCCCTCCACGATCTGGATGGAGGCGTCGATGATCTCCACCTCGCCGGACCACTCGGTCTTATAGCCAGTGACCTGGATCTTGGTGCCGGGGGTCAGTTGGTCGTAGAGCTCCTGGGAGCAGGCGGCATCATAGACAAAGTAAGCGCCGTCCTGGTCCTGGGTGTACAGGGTGGCCTTGTCCTCCCACCAGGACTGCTTGGCCTGGACGTAGGTCTCCACAGTGACCTGGCTGTCCAGATCGGCGGCCATATACTCCTCGTAGCTCATGACCTCGCCGGCGGTCTGGGAGCCGGAAGCGGAGGACTGGGACTGAGAGGTGGTATCAGAGCCGCTGCCGGAGCTGTTCTGAGAGCTGGTGTTCCCGTTGCTGCCGCAGCCGGTGACGGCCAGGGCCATGGTGAGAGCCAGGGTCAAAAGAATGGTACGTTTCATCTTGCTTCTCCTTTTCAATGGGTTTGGACAGGTTGTCCGCTTTCATTATAGCTGGAATTTTCAAGAAATCAATGGCCAGCCCGCTTTTTCCGCGCGCTGAGGACCACCCACACCAGGATCAGAATCCAGGCCGCAGCCAGGCTGCCCAGAAGGATCACCGCTGTCTGGGGCAGGGGTCCAAGATCGGCGGGACCGGAGGCGGAGGCGCTGGTCTCGTCCAGGTGGTAGAGGGCTTTTACCTCGTCAAAGAGGGAATCCCAGTAGGCCTCATCCACCGTCTCACCCCGGCGCACCGACTTGGCGGTGTTCTCAATGAGCTGTCCGGCAGCGTCCCGCAGGGAGGCCGAGCCGTTGAACACCGGGGTGACAAAGGTGTCGTCGGTGTGGTCCAGCAGCAGCTGGGTGGCCTCGATCTTCACGTCGTAGTAGGTGTCATTGTCCTCGCCGGAGCGGGACAGGTAGTCCTGGTAGGTGGGGTCCTGCTGAGCCTTGGAGGTGACGGGGACATACCCCTCGGTCTGGGCGTAGGGGATCTGCACCTCATTGGTGAGCAGGAACTGAGTGAACAGCCAGGAGGCCAGCACCTCCTGGGAGTCTTCCTTGTTGAAGATACAGATGGAGGGTCCCTGGGAGATCATCTGGGGGTTCTCCGGGTCAAACTGGGGGATGGGCATGACCACCGTCTCAAAGTCCACAAAGGCGTCGGGACTGATGTCGGAGAGCGGGGCGTTGGCGCCCATCCAGGTGGAGCCGGCGGTGGAGTCGATGGCGAAGATACACTGGCCGGCGTTGAGGAAGTTGGCGGGGTAGCTGGAGATCTTGAAGGTGGAGAAGGCGCCCGTCTCCACATGCTGAGCGATGGTGGACAGCAGCTCTTTGGTGGTGTCGTTGAAGAGCTGGATGTCTCCGCTGCTGGTGGAGTAGCCTGCGTCCAGCTGCCGGAGCATCTGGATCATCATGTTGTCGGTGGACTTGTAGATAAAGGGAATCATCACCTTCTGGCCGTTGACCAGGTAATTGCCCTGGGCGTCCTGTTTGGCGACGGCCTCCGATACCTCCCAGATAAAGTCCCAGGTGAGGGTTTCCGGAAGGGTGTAGCCCAGCTTCTCCACGTAGGTCTTGTTGATGTAGCAGGCCTCGGTGGAGCGCATGTAGGGCACAGCGTAATAGGTCCCGTTCAGGTCGCACTCCTCCAGAAACTGGGGGATGATCTCCTCCTGGGTGGGACCGTCAAATTTCAGGGCCGCGCCGCCCAAGCCGTAATCCGGGTCGGCAAACAGCTCATCCAGAGGCACCACCACATTTTCCCCCGTGAGGTAGGTGGCGATGTGGTCGGGGTAGGTGATACACACGTTGGGGGTGGTGCCGGTGGAGATGTTGGTGATGACGTCGTTATAAATTTTGCCGTAGTCGGTGTACAGGCGCAGCTCCACGTTGATGTTGGGGTAAAGCTCCTCAAAGTCGGCAATGGCCTGCTTGTAGATGTCGGTCTGGCGCTTATTGGTGTCGTTTTTGGCCCAGAAGGTGATCTCATAGGTGCGGCTCTCATCAAAGGTGTCTGGCACCTGAAAGCTTGCCGTCTCCTTGGAGCCGTGGCAGCCGGTGAGTCCCAGCAGCAGGGCGGCGGAGAGCAGGGCCGCACAGACGCGTTTTCCTCTCATCCTTTGATCCCTCCTCTGGACACGCCCGCCATGATCTTCTTCCGGAACAGGAAGAACAGCAGAATGAGGGGCACGGAAATGACCACCACCGCCGCCATCATGGCGGGGATGTTTTCCCGGCCAAAGCCGTTTTCCCGAATCTCCTGGATACCGTTAGACACCAGGAAGTAGTTGGGGTCGTCGGTGATGAGACGGGGCCACACGTAGGAGTTCCAGCACTCGATGACCTTCAGGATGATGATGGTCACCAGAGTGGGGCGGCAGATGGGCAGCATCACCTTCCACAGGTACTTAAAGTCAGAGGTACCGTCTACCTTGGCTGCCCGGTAGAGCTCGTCGGGCACCTGCTCAAAGTTTTCCTTCAGCAGGTAGATATAAAACACTGAGGTGACCGAGGGGAGGATGAGGCCGGTAAAGGTGTTGCGCAGCTCCAGGCCGGTGATGGTGGCGTAGTTGGTGATGACCACCAGCTCGGTGGGAATCATCATCAGGGACAAAAACAGGGTAAACAGCAGGTTTTTCCCCCGGAACTCCATCCGGGCAAAGGCGTAGGCCGACAGGGTGATGACCACCACCATCAGAGCGGTGGTGACCACGGCGAAGAATACCGTGTTCAACAGATACCGGCCCAGGGGGACGGAGGTGAAGGCGTCGCGGTAGTTTTGCAGGGTGGGGGAGAGGGTAAAGAAGGTGGGAATGTGCTCGGCGTTGTAGGCGCCGTAATCCTTCACCGAGGTGAGCAGCATCCAGTAGAAGGGGAAGAGGACCACCACCGCCCACACGCCCAGAAGCAGGTAGGTGAGTAAGCGCAGGACGCGTTTGCGGCGCAGCGCCCGTCCCTGGAGGCGTTCAAAGTCAAAAGATTGTTCCACAAGAATCCCCCCCTTAGTAGTGTACGTGCTTTTTGCTGACCAGGAGGTTGATGCAGGTGATGGTCAGCACGATGGCAAACAGAATGATGGCGGCCGCCGAGGCGTAGGACGGGAAGCCGCCGCTGTCGCCGTAGAGCATGTCGTAGACATAGCCCACAATGGTGTTCATCCCCGCCGCGTTCAGGTCGGTGCCGAAGAGGGCCACCGCATCGCTGTACGCCTTGAAAGCGCCGATAAAGCCGGTGACGATGAGGTAGAACACCATGGGGGAGATCATAGGCAGGGTGATGCGCAGGAAGATGCGTCCCTTGGAGGTGCCGTCCACCCGGGCGGCCTTGTAGTAGTCCGGATTCACCGAGGCCAGGGCGCTGGTGAGAATAAGAATTTTAAAGGGCATGACCACCCAGATGGTGTAAAAGCACAGCACGAACATTTTGGCCCAGTAGGGGCCTTCGATGAAGTCCACGCTGGAGCCGCCGAACCACTGGATCATCAGGTTGATGAGGCCGTCGGTGTACTCCGTCTTCTGAAACAGGATCATGAACACCAGACCCACCGCCAACGTGTTGGTCACGTAGGGCAGAAAGTAGATGGTCTGAAACAGATCCCGGAGAGGCCGGATAGAGCTGAGGGCCAGAGAGATGATCAGAGCCAGTCCGGTGGACAGAGGGACGGTGATGATGACCAGCAGGAAGGTGTTTTTCACCGCCTGCAAAAAGTAGGGGTCGTGGAGCACGTAGGAGTAATTATACAGTCCCACGCCAAAGTAGGTCTGGGAGGCAAAGTTATACCCCTCCTCCACCGAGTAGATGAACACATCGATGAGGGGATAGACCATAAATGCTGCCAGAAACAGCAGAGCGGGCAGCAGGTAGAGCCAGGCTTTTCGTTGTTGTTTCATCGCGCACCCCGAATCCGGCAGCCGGAGTCAGGCTGGAAGAGAAATACCTTTTCCGGCTTTAGAGCGAAGCGGATGCTCTGGGCGCTGCGGTCCACCGGAGCATCGGCGGTAATGATGGCACGGAGGGTGGGGGACTGACAGGCGGGGTGGGAGGCCACCACGCTGATGTCCCGGCCCATCACCTCTACGCCGCTGAGGGCGCAGGAGAGAGGCCCGTCGGCCTGGGGCAGGAAGCCCTCGGGGCGGATGCCCACGGTGACGCTCTGGTCCGGGATGCCGGGGACAGGGAGTACCGCCGCTCCGCCCAGGCAGAGCATCCCGTTCTGGATCTGGCCGTCAAAGACGTTGATGGGGGGCGTGCCCAGGAACTTGGCCACGAACAGGTTGGCGGGGTCGTCATAGACCTGCTGGGGCTGGCCAATCTGCTGCAAAACCCCTTCCTTCATGACCACGATGCGGTCGGAGATGCTCATGGCCTCCTCCTGGTCATGGGTGACAAAGACGGTGGTGATTTTGGTGGAGCGCTGGATTTTCCGAATCTCCTCCCGGGTCTGGAGGCGCAGCCGGGCGTCCAGGTTGGAGAGAGGCTCGTCCAGCAGCAGGACGTGAGGCATTTTTACCAGTGCCCGGGCGATGGCCACCCGCTGCTGCTGGCCGCCGGACAGCTCGCTGGGCTTGCGGTCCAGAAGCTCCCCGATCTGTACCAGCGAGGCCGCCTCATCCACCCGCCGGGCCATCTCCTCTTTGGTAAGGCGGTCTTTCCCCTTTAAATTTTCCAGAGGGAAGAGGATGTTTTTCCGCACCGTCAGGTGGGGGTAGAGGGCGTAGTTCTGAAACACCATGCCCACGCCACGCAGCTCCGGGGGCAGGGCGGTGACGTCCCGGTCGCCGAAGAAGATCTTTCCGCTGGTGGGCTGCTCCAGCCCGCAGATGAGGTTCAAGGTGGTGCTCTTTCCGCAGCCGGAGGGGCCAAGCAGGCCGATGAGCTGGCCGTCAGGAATTTCAAAGGTGAAGTCATTCACAGCAACCACTTCGCTGGAGGACTTCCGGCCAGGGCTGTGAAAGGTTTTTGTAAGATGCTCAAGCTGAATATTCATAGGCGTATCTCCCTCCCAATTCCGTTTGATTATAGCCGAAACAAGCTTTTTTCTCAAGGGAGTCAGACGGAGGAAGAAAGCTTGCCGCCGGGGGTTGCGTGGGTCAGCGTGCGCTGGATAAAGGCCAGGTACTGGAAAAAACCGTCCTCGTCTGCCTGGGGATAGGAAAATCCCAGCTGTGCCCCCACATCATTGGCTGTGTCGTGGAACAGACCGCAGGCGGTACGTATCGCCTGCCACATATGCTCATAGTCGCTGTCGCAGTAAATCTTGGTGTAGCGCTGGTAGAGGGAAGGGGGCAGGCAGCGCCGGAAAAACTTATTGGATTTCCCGCAGGAGACGGAAAAATCTGTGGCACAGCCCACGTACCAGGCCAGCATCTGCTCCAGCATCGGGCGGGTCTGAGTGTGGTAGGTGGTCATGGCGAAGGGAAGCTCGTTGCGGGCAATGCCCTTGGCCACATCGCACAGGCTCCAAAAAAATTCGTTGCAGCACCCATGAAACTGGCTGGCGGTGGGAGGCTTGACATGAAAGTCCTCGTCGCTGGGGGGCGGCAGCTTGGGAAGACAGCCGATTTTATCCAGCAGGGGCAAAAAGAGCTTGTTCCGGGTGCAGCCCTGCTGCATATGTTCTACCGTCTCCACACCCAGGTCGATCCGGTTTCCGTCTTCCAGCAGAAGAAGCCAGGAATAGAGCTGCTGGTAGTTGGAGCGCAGCCCAAACCGGTCGCCGTATCCAAAGTCATCGTCCTGTTCCTGGGTCAAAATCCGTGGACCGAAGACATCCAGCCATGCCGGGTCTGCCGGAAAGAGTCGGTTTCCGTGACCACATACATAAGGTCAAAGTCCTGATAGACATCCTTGGGCACATTGGGGTTTGTGCGGGAGCCTTTCAGGTAAGCTGCCAGGATCCGGGAGTCGGATTTGGCCACAGACAAAATCAGGTCCATAATTTCCTGTTCACTGCGCATGGGATCGGTCGCCTCCTTGCTGTACTGCCGAGCGTTCTTCCTAATTATAACAAACGGCGGGGAGACAGGCAAATGGGAAAGTCGGGGCAAAAAAAGGCACCGCCCAAATGGGCGGTGCCTTCAACAGATCATCAGCACGTTATATACCGGAGAGGGGAGATTTATCAATCCTGAGATCAGCATAGGCCCAGCAGATGGCGCACTTCACCAATCATATATAACGATCCGCAGGCGCATACCACATCTTCCGGTCCGGCCAGAGCCAATGCTTGCTTGATTCCTTGCTCGGTAGTCTCGCAGGCATCGGCCTGGATGCCTAAGCCATGGAGATAATCCGCCAGCTCCTGAGCACTGAGGGCCCGGGGGCTGTCTGGAGTAATGGTGACAAAGGATTTGGCCAGGGGCAGGATTTTGTTTATCATATCGGGGTAGTCCTTGTCCCCCAACACTCCGGTCAGGAAGATCATTTTCTTCCCCGGATACAGCTCCTCCAATGCATCGTGCAGAGCAGCCATACACTGAGGATTATGTCCGCCATCCAGCAAAATATCAGGGTTGCGGCGAACCAGTTCCAAACGGGCAGGCCACACGGCGTTCTCAAGACCCTGGGCCACGGCCTGTTCCTCGATCTTCCAGCCGCGGTGGATCAGGGTCGAGATCGTATCCAATGCGGTCATGGCGTTGTACAGATGGTGGGGGCCCAGCAGAGAGATGTGATAGGGACCCTTTCCACGGTAACGGAAGGTCTGTCCATCCCGGTTGCTTTCCAGAACCTCCAGAGTTTGCGGCGCGGTCACCGTCAAAGGACTCTCCATCTGCCGGCAGGCCTCTTTTACCACATCCTCCACCTCGCCGCTTTGGTGGTAGAGTACGGTGGAGCAGCCCTTTTTGATGATGCCGGACTTCTCTTGAGCAATCAGCGTACGGGAGTTGCCCAGTTCCTGGGTGTGCTCCAAACCGATGTTGGTGATCACCGCTGCTTCGGGAGCGGGGATCACGTTTGTGGAATCAAGGCGTCCGCCCAGTCCCACTTCCAGCACGACAATATCGCACTTCATGCGCAGGAAAAACTCCAGGCCCAGAGCGGTCATCAATTCAAATTCCGTGGGGGGATCCTCCATTCCCTCTCCGGCTTTGATGACCAACTCGCCCAGCTCGCCCAGCATCGCGTCGGAGATGGGCGCGCCATCCACCTGAAAGCGCTCGTGGAACGTCCAGAGATGGGGAGAGGTATAAAGTCCGGTGCGCAGTCCCGCTTGCGTAAGAATGGAAGAAACCATCGCCGCGGTCGATCCTTTTCCGTTTGTACCGGTAATGTGGATAAATTTCAGCTTTTCATGGGGGCTGCCCAGCCGTTCCAACAGGGTAAACGTGCGGCTCAGGCCGGGCTTTCGGCCGGTCCATGCCCGTTCATGAATAAAATTGACTGCTTCCTGACCTGTCATAGCAATTTGCTCCTTTTTGTCCGCTTCTTAGCGGGAATAAATCACTGCCGTGATCAATTGCGCGCCCTGGGAACTCTCCAGGCACACCGGCTTATCTTCGGCCTCCCGGCACAGCAGAAACTGACCGGCCGATGCCGTTTTGTGATCCTCAGGCAGCGACACCTGGCCTTGTCCGCAATAGACAGCCAGAGTGCGGCGGGGAAAGGGTTCAGGCGCGGAGACCGGAGCGGTCCAGCTCACAGCGCTCCCAGCCGACAGCGTCAAAGCCTGAAGGGTTCCCTGGCACTGTCCCTTGCGCAGCATTAAATTGAAGTCCGTACAGCATCCCCAGGATTCCACAGATACAGCCCCGTCAAAGGAGTATATTTGATAGGGAGCCAAAGAAAAACGTGCTCCATCGCCTACCTTCATATCCAGCCCGCCTTTTACGGTGGCAATCAGACGGTTGTAGTCAGGAAGTGGAGTGAAATCCGAATGCTCCAGAATGACCTTGGCAGAGCTGAACCGCCAGAGAAAATCCCGGTTTGCATAGACCGACTCCTGGGGTGCAATCGCCAGTTGAGTGGTGGTTCCACCCGACCAGTTGGTGGTGACGTAATCCTCTTCTGTAAGCAGAACCCACTGCATAAGAAGCCGCCCTTTCTTTAACGGTTTTTTGCCTCCTGAAGCGCAGACAGTCCGCTGCGGCGCAGCAGTTTCACAAGCGGTATGGAAATGGCCGCCACAACAAATGCGGTAATGATGTCTTTCGGCAGCCGGAAAATCACGCTTCCAAAAACAACGGCAAACGTATAGTAATGATTGATCAGGCTGTCCAGCCACAAAGCCAGCGTATTCATACAGCCGGTGATCAAAGCACCTGCGATGCACGCAGCGTAACACCGGACAGGCCGGTCTTCCAGATGTTTTCCGCAGCGCTTTTCACGCTGGGCAACAAAACCCACCGCCAGTGCCCAGCCCATAGGGGGCCAGATCCAGATGATGGTGGTGTGCATGAGGCCGAAGGTCAGCATCTGGCTGAGAAATTCACCAATCAGCGCCACCGCACAGCCGCTGCCTGTTCCCAGGGACAGAGACGCTATGATGACAGGTAAAGAGACAAACGTCAGTTTCCAGTTTCCGGTCCGAATCACCAGCGTCATACTCAGCAGGACATATACAGCGATCAGAATTGCGGTTTGACACAGAACTTTAATGTTGGCGTTTTTCATAAAAAAACACTCCTCTCATGGCTGATTGCCATGAAAGGAGTACCCTAGTCATGGCAGCGGATGCGATACAGCAACGCGGGAAGGGTCCCTTCGTCCATCGGCAACCTCCCATCCGATGGCACTTGACGCGCTGGATCTACTCTGTCAGTTTCTTCAAATGAAAAGGGTGCGTGCCAACCTGAGATTTGCAGGCACGCACCCCAAGTGATTACATCTGGCTGAGAACGTTCTGGTAAATCTGGTCGGCCAGAGGCAGGGCTTTGGCCAGCATGGCCTCGCCCTTCTTGCGGTAGTCCTCGGCCAGCTCCTTATTCTTCAAAGAGCCGATGTTGATGAGGACGTTGAGCCACGCGCCCTGAATCGCGGCACGCATGGACAAAGCGGATACGCCCAGGTCGCTGGCGGCGCTGTCGTTGGTTTTGCCCAACAGAGAAGCGGTCAGCTCCAGGGTCTCGGTAGCCAGCTCCATCATCTCAAAGGGAGTGGCAGTACAAGCCTCCAACCCTTTCTGAATGGCGGCGGAGCGGGCGGCCTTTTCTTCGTCGGTAGATTTAGGCATCCGGAATGCGGCGCTGACCACGTTGAAGGCGTCGGTATCCCGGTCCATCACGTCCACAAAGCGAAGCTTCAGATCGGCAGCCTTCTTCTGGCTCTCCACGACAAATTCCTGATATTCTGCATATTTCTCCTTGCTCTTGCCCACGGTGGTCAAACCGCACACCATAGCGGTGAGCGCGGCGCCCAGGGCGCCCTCCAGCGCAGCGGCAGAGCCGCCGCCGGGAGCGGGAGCGTCAGAGGCCAGCAGGTCGACAAACTCAGCGGTTTGCAGCTCGGCTAATTTTTTCATGTCGCCTCTCTCCTTATCCCTCTTGTGTTTCTTACTTCATGTCCAGGAGGTGATACTCCATGATCTGGTTGTGGCAGTCAAAGTCTCTGGCTTTCAGATAGAACTCCGCGCAGTCGATCATGGCCTTGGCGGGGGTCAGACCCACGATCTCACTGTCAATGATGTAGGTGCCGTAACGCTCGGCCAGGGAACGGACCATCTCATAGACCACATACAGAGGGGTATCCTCATAGTTGACCATGTTCATGGAAACCTGGGCGATGCCCCGGTCCTCCATCATAAAGCCCATAGCCTTGCAGCTGCGGAAGCCGCCGGAGGAACCGCGGATGACCTTGGCGATCTTCTTGGCCACTTCCACATCAGAGGTAGCCAGGTTGATGTTGAAGGCGACCAGGGGCATACGGGCACCGATGGCGGTGATGCCGGCGGTGGGGTGGATCTTGCGCTCACCGTAATCGGGAGCCCACTCCTCCTGGAGCAGCTTCTCAGGCATACCCTCAAACTCACCCTTGCGGCAGGTGGCCAGGTTGCGGCGCTCGGGCCGGGTGGCAGAGTCTTCGTACAGGAAGGAGGGAACCTTCAGCTCGTCCCAGATACGCTGGGCCACGCGCTTGGAGAGCTCCACGCACTCCTCCACAGTGACATCCTTGGACTGGGGAACAAAGGGGATGACGTCGGTGGCGCCCATGCGCTTGTGCTCACCCTTGTGCTTGTTCATGTCGATGCGCTCGGTGGCGACCTTGGTCAACTGGAAGGCAACTTCTTCGATGGCGTCGATGTTGCCGATCAGAGTAAATACGCAGCGGTTGTGATTGCCGTCGGTCTGGGCGTCAAACAGAGTACAGCCGGGGACGCTGTTGGCTGCCTCGACCAACGCGTTATAGGTAGCTTCGTCCTTCTCCTTGCTGCAGCTGAAGTTGGGGATACACTCTACAAGCTTCGCCATGATAAGTTCCTCCATTATTTTTTTGATGATTTCCGGAATGGTTCCGGAGTGACCTGCGAAAGACTGCTGAGTCAAACCACAAGGAATGTATTTCTATGGTTTCATTTTAGCTCAGAGCGTTTGGTTCGTAAATGAGTTCTGTTTTTCATTTTTCTTTTCTTACTTTGTTTTGTTAAGTGAAAACGGAGATTTTCTTTACAAATAAAAACGCAGAACGTTTCTTGCGTGCAAAATGCACAAAATATCTCACGGCTTATCCTGGAACATAGAGATAAACTGCTTGACACAGTTGGCGTAGTAAATATTTTCGCTCCAGAGCAGCATAGGATACGAGGGAGCGGACAGATCCTGTATGGGTTTTGAGTACAGGGCAGAATGAGGGGTGGTTTCTACAATAGAGCGGGGAAGATAGCTGATTCCAAACCCCGCCTGTACCATCTGCATGGCCATAGGAGTGTCGTAACACTGGCAGACGGTATTTGGAGTAAACCCTCTGCGCTGACATTCATTGATCAGATGTGAGCTGTACCCCCACATGTCATCGCTGCGCAGAAGGCACATGGGGACATCCTTCAGAGCCTCAATGGGGATGGTGTCCGAGTCTGGAGCCGGATCCAGCTCCCGGGACATAACCAGCTCCAACGGATCCTCGCCCAGAATCTTTTCGTGAAGCTGTGAAACCCGCTCGGCGGAATTGCGCAGAAACAGAACGTGCAGGTTCCCTTTGTTCAGATCATCCAGCAGGTCCTTGGGCGATCCCAGGCGGACATACAACTCCACCCGCGGATATTTCGCGTGATATTCCCGCAAATAGTCCATGACGATGGGAATGTTGGAATAGATAATGCCGACCTTCAGGATGCCGCGAAACCCTTCATTTACATCCCGGACACTCTCGATCATCATGCGGAAATTCTGAAACATGTGCTGACTTTGCTGGTACAGGCTGCGTCCTGCCTCGGTCAGCTCCACGCCCTTGTTGTTGCGCAAAAAGAGGCATACCCCCAATTCGTCCTCCAGCATGGACAACTGGCGGCTGATAGGAGGCTGAGCCACATGAAGGGCTCTGGCGGCTTTGGAAATGCTTTTTGCTTCTGCTACGGCAGAAAAGTATTCTAGCTGTTTAAAGTTCATATTTTGCTATACCTTTTTGATCTATCAAATATACAATATGGGTATTTTTCATTATAGCATATTTCGGTTAAAATACAATCAAAAGGGAAAAATATTTGGCCCATAACTTACGTTTTAAACAAAAAATTTTTTATAGGGGGAAGTATCATGACTGGCAACGTAAACGATGCAATGACCATCAAGCTGGACTACGAGCTGCCCGAGTACCCTGAGTTTGACGCTCAGTACCGCCGTGCTCCCCGCCGTGAGTCTCATTTGAGTGAGGCGGACAAGGCTTTGGCCATCAAGAACGCGCTGCGTTACATCCATCCCGATCACCACGAGCAAATGGCCAAGGAATTTGCACAGGAGCTGGAAGAGCATGGCCGCATTTACGGCTACCGCTTCCGTCCTGCGGGCAAGCTGTACGGCAAGCCTATCGATGAGTACAAGGGTGCGTGCATTGAGGGCCGCGCCATTCAGGTTATGATCGACAACAACCTGGACTTTGATGTGGCTCTGTACCCCTATGAACTGGTTACCTACGGTGAGACCGGTCAGGTGTGCCAGAACTGGATGCAGTATCGCCTGATCAAGAAGTATCTGGAGGTCCTGACGGACGAGCAGACCCTGGTGGTCATGTCCGGTCACCCCCTGGGCCTGTTCCACAGCCACAAGCTGGCTCCCCGTGTCATCATCTCCAACGGCCTGATGGTGGGCACCTTTGATGACCAGAAGAACTTTAACCGCGCTGCGGCTCTGGGCGTTGCCAACTACGGCCAGATGACCGCCGGAGGCTGGATGTATATCGGTCCTCAGGGCATCGTGCACGGCACCTTCAACACCCTGCTCAACGCCGGCCGTCTGAAGCTGGGTATCCCCCAGGACGGCAACCTGGCCGGCCGTCTGTTTGTGTCCGCCGGTCTGGGCGGCATGTCCGGTGCTCAGGGCAAGGCCGCTGAGATCGCCGGCGCTGCCTCCATCATCGCCGAGGTGGACGACTCCCGCATCGAGACCCGCTATACTCAGGGCTGGGTCAGCCACCGCACTGACAGCCTGGAAGAGGCCTGGAAGATCGCCAAGGAGCACATGGATTCCAAGCAGCCCTGTGCCGTTGCCTATCACGGCAATGTGGTAGACCTGCTGGAGTACCTCTATGACAATAACATCCATGTGGATCTGCTGTCCGACCAGACTTCCTGCCACGTGCCTTACGACGGCGGCTACTGTCCCCAGGGCCTGACCTTTGAGCAGCGCACCGAGATGTTGGACAAGGATCCCGAGGGCTTTGCCAAGCTGGTTGACAAGACTTTGCAGCACCACTACGAGATGATCTGCAAGCTGCATGACCGGGGCACCTACTTCTTCGACTACGGCAACAGCTTCCTGAAGGCCGTGTATGATACCGGCATCAAGAGCATCTGCAAGAACGGCGAGAATGACCTGGACGGCTTTATCTTCCCCTCCTACGTGGAAGACATCCTGGGTCCCTGCCTGTTTGACTTTGGCTACGGTCCCTTCCGCTGGTGCTGCCTGTCCCGGAATCCCGAGGACCTGGACAAGACCGACGCTGCCGCTGCCGAGTACATCAAGGCTCACAACCGCCGTTATCAGGACTACGACAACTATGTCTGGGTCCGCGACGCAAAGAAGAACAAGCTGGTTGTCGGCACCCAGTGCCGCATCCTGTATCAGGATGCTATGGGCCGCATGAACATCGCTCTGAAGTTCAATGAGATGGTCCGCAACGGCGAAATCGGCCCCGTTATCCTTGGCCGTGACCACCACGATACCGGCGGAACCGACGCCCCCTTCCGTGAGACCTCCAACATCAAGGACGGCTCCAACATCATGGCCGAGATGGCGACCCAGTGCTACGCCGGCAACGCAGCCCGCGGCATGAGCTACATTGCGCTGCATAACGGCGGCGGCACCGGAATCGGAAACGCCATCAATGGCGGCTTCGGCATGGTTCTGGACGGCTCGGAGCGTGTGGATACCATTTTGAGAATGGCTATGCCCTGGGATACCATGGTGGGCGTTTCCCGCCGCGCCTGGGCCCGCAATGAGAATGCTCTGGCCACTGCTGCTGAGTACAACAAGCTCTATGAGGGTCAGGATCATATTACCCTGCCTTATGTGGCGGATGACGCCGTTGTTGAGGCTGCCGTTAAGGCGATGAAGGGCTGATTGATCTGAGATACAACGGAAAAGGAGGGGGCGTGTCATCACGCCCCCTCCTTTGGAAAGGATACGAGGGCATGCGTAAATTACTATTGACCAACATCGGTATGCTGGCCACCCCCCAGGGAAGAGCTGCCAAGAAGGGACCGGAGCAGGGCGCCATCCAGATGCTCAAAAACGCCTGGGTTCTGGTAGAGGACGGCGTTATTGCCCAGGTGGGGACAGGAGCTGCTCCTGAGGTGGAGGATGCCAAGGTAGTAGATGCAGAGGGAAATCTGGTTACTCCCGGTCTGGTGGACGCCCACACGCATCTTATTTTCGGCGGCTGGCGTCAGAATGAACTGGGTATGAAGCTCCACGGAAAGACCTACCTGGAGATCCAAAATGCGGGCGGTGGGATCCAGTCCACCACCAATGCCACCCGTCAGGCTACCGCCGAGGAGCTGACCAATAAGGCGGCCAAGGCGCTGGATGAGATGATGGGTTTCGGCGTTACCACCTGTGAAGCCAAGAGCGGCTACGGTCTGGCCACGGAGCACGAATTAAAGGCGCTCCAGGTGATCAAGGACCTGAACGACCGCCATCCCATGGATATTGTAGCTACCTTCATGGGTGCCCACCTGGTCCCTGCCGAGTACAAGCAGAACCGTGAGGAGTACATCCGGTTGGTATGCGAGGAGATGATGCCTGCCGTCAAGGAGCAGGGCATTGCCAAGTTCTGCGACGTGTTCTGCGAGGCCGATACCTTTACCGTGGAGGAGTCCCGCCAGGTGCTGGAGGCCGGCCTGAAATACGGCCTGCGTCCCAAGATTCATGCGGACGAGATCGAGGCCATCAGCGGCTCCCAGCTGGCCGGGGAGATCGGCGCCATTTCTGCCGAGCATCTCATCGTCTGCCCTCCCGAAGGAATTGCCAGCATGGCAAAGGGCGGCGTCATTGCCTGCCTGCTTCCCGCTACCAGCTTCAATTTGGGGGCGGTCTTTGCCCCGGCTCGGGATATGATCCGTGCGGGCGTGCCTGTGGCCATGGCCACCGACTTTAACCCCGGCTCTTGTCCCTGCCTGAATCTGCAGTTTGTCATCAACCTGGGATGCCTGAAGTATAAGCTCACCCCCGAGGAAGTGCTCACCGCGGTTACCTTGAATGGCGCGGCTGCCATCGACATGGCGGATAAAGTCGGCTCTGTGGAAGTGGGCAAGCAGGGCGATCTGGTTATTTGGGATGCTCCAGATCTGGATTATATTTGCTACCGCGTAGGCAGCAATTTGGCCAAGACGGTAATTAAGCGGGGCGAGCTGGTCTGACACTGCCCCCGGAAAGGGAGGGAACCGGCATGGACCGGACCGATTATCAGATCCTCAATATTCTCCAGAAAGATTGCCGGACCACCCTGAAGCATATCGGCGATCAGGTGGGGCTTACTGCCCCTGCTGTGTCAGAGCGTGTGCGCCGGATGGAGGAAAAGGGCGTGATCCGAGGGTTTCGAATCGACGTGGAGCGGGAACGCCTGGATTGCAGTATGACCGGCTTTATCTTTGTTGCCGTAGAGCCGGAAAAGTACAATACCTTCTGCGAGTTTTGTGAAAAAAGTTCGGCTATCGTTAGTCACTACCATGTGATCGGCGTGTTCAACGCCTTGCTGCGCTTTGCGGTGCGGGGGACGCGGGAACTGGATGAACTTCTTTCTTCCATTAAGCGATACGGAGACTCACAGACTTCGGTGGAACTCAAAACTTATTTTGAGACCAAAGAAATCCCGCCGCTTGGCTGATTTGACCTGAAGTGAAAAGAAATAGGAAACAAGCTTCGACTGCCTTGGCAGACGAAGCTTGTTTTTTTATATCAATAGGCCCGTACAGCAAAAGCTGTACGGGCCTGCAGAAAGATAGGGCAGCTGTGATGATGTATCAGAACAGGCCGGTGATCTTGCCGTTCTCGTCGATGTCGATGCGCTCGGAGGCGGGCACCTTGGGCAGGCCGGGCGCGTCGTCGCGGGCTTTGTATCCCTCGCTTCCGTGCAAACACGAAAGCTCACTCACGCCGCCGCTCCTCCTTTCCCAACACGGCCCGCTGACGCTGGGCCCGTGTTGGGTTCCCGGTGACCATGTCCGTTTTAGAACAGGCCGGTGATCTTGCCGTTTTCGTCGATGTCGATGCGCTCGGAGGCGGGCACCTTGGGCAGGCCGGGCATGGTCATGATATCACCGGTCTTGGCCACCAGGAAGCCGGCGCCGGCGTTGACTTTTACCTCGCGAACCGTGATTTTGAAACCGCGGGGAGCGCCCAGCCGGGTCTGATCGTCCGAGAAGGAAAATTGAGTCTTGGCCATGCAGATAGGCAGTTTATCAAAGCCCAGCTCAGTCAGCTGCTGGATCTGCTTCTTGGCAGCGGCAGTCACAACAACGCCGTCGGCACGATAGACCTTGGTAGCGATGGCATTGAGCTTTTCCTCAATGGTCGTGTCCAGATCATACACAAACTGGAAGGTGTCGCTGGTTTCCTCCTCGCACAGGCGGATGACCTCCTCGGCCAGAGCCTTTCCGCCCTCGCCGCCCTTGGCCCAAACCTCAGACAGGCGAACATTGACGCCCTGCTCCTTACACTTCTCTTCGACCATCTTCAGTTCGGCCTCGGTATCGGTGGGGAAGGCGTTGATGGCTACCACGCAGGGCAGGCCATAGACGTTCTTCACGTTGTCCACGTGCTGCAGCAGGTTGGGCAGGCCCTTCTCCAAGGCCTCCAGGTTCTCGTTGTTCAGCTCGGCCTTGGGCACGCCGCCGTGATACTTCAGCGCGCGGACGGTGGCCACGATGACCACGGCGTCGGGGTGGAAGCCGCCGGCACGGCACTTGATATCCAGGAACTTCTCAGCGCCCAGATCGGCGGCAAAGCCGGCCTCGGTAACGGTGTACTCGCTGAGCTTCATCGCAGTTTCGGTGGCCTGGATGGAGTTGCAGCCATGGGCAATGTTGGCGAAGGGACCGCCGTGGATAAATGCGGGGGTGTGCTCCAAAGTTTGAACCAGATTGGGCTTGATGGCATCTTTCAGCACGGCAGCCATAGCGCCCTCAGCCTTCAGATCGTGGGCGGTAACGGGCTTGTCATCCCGGGTATAGGCCACAACCATCCGGGCCAGACGGCTCTTCAGGTCAGCCAGGTCGCTGGCCAGACACAAAACCGCCATAACTTCGGAAGCAACGGTAATGTCGAAACCGTCTTCGCGGGGAACGCCGCTGGCCTTACCGCCCAAGCCGCAGACAATGTGGCGCAGCTGACGGTCGTTCATGTCCACAACCCGTTTCCACACGATTTTGCGGGTATCAATATTCAGGGCATTGCCCTGCTGGATGTGGTTGTCGATGAGAGCCGACATGAGGTTATTGGCAATACCAATGGCGTGGAAGTCGCCGGTAAAGTGGAGGTTGATGTCCTCCATAGGAACGACCTGAGCATAGCCGCCGCCGGCCGCGCCGCCCTTCACGCCAAATACAGGGCCCAGAGAGGGCTCGCGCAGGCAAACGACCGTCTTCTTGCCCAGGCAGCTCAGGGCGTCCGCCAGGCCGATGGAGGTGGTGGTTTTGCCCTCGCCGGCAGGAGTGGGACTGATGGCAGTTACCAGTACCAGCTTGGATTTGAGAGGCAGATTCTTCATGGCATGGATATCTACTTTGGCCTTGTAATGGCCGTAGTGCTCCAGATTTTCAGGGGCAATTCCCAACTTAGCGGCCACCTGTTCGATAGGCAGCATAGTGGATTCCTGAGCGATCTCGATGTCGGTCTTAAAACTCATAATGACGCCTCCTCAAAATATATATCCAAAAATAAGCCAGAAGTTGGTGCTGAGAAATAATCTGGATTCTGATGTAAATATTGTAGTCTAAATGCCCATGTGTCGTAAACGGATTCTGTTTTCTGTTTTCGAAGCCGGGCTTTATTTCGTTAAGTCAAAACCACCTTTCTCTTACAGAAAAAAAGCACGGCGTTTTTGATGCGGTTGTGGCAAGTGCATAAGCAGAGAGAAAAAACCAAGTGATTTTATGTGTATTATCCACTGAATACGGCGGAGTTTATGGTTTGTTCCACCGTTTGAGGGGAAATTGCATGTGGGGAATAGAGACGACTGCATCTTTGATAACATTGCTTTCTTCCTAAGAAGAGGAAAAATGTAATGTCTGGCATACCTTCGCTCCAGGTGCAAGGGGCAAAATCATATCTTATTATAAACAGTCAATATGTTGTATTTTCCTGAAAATTTGCAAAGCGGAATTCTCGATGAAATTTTTATCGATATTGCTTTTGATGAGTTTTTATCAGCACTTTTTTGAAAGAAACGATATACATAGTGCATTTTGAAGCCCATAAGAAATGTTCACTTTAGCACTTTAGCAATGCATTTCAATGATGTAATAGTACAATAATGTAAAAAACTTAAAAAAATTAAGAGAATTTTTATTGATATTTTACAAAGAAGATGGTATGATAGAACACAAGATAAGCTTGTTAAGCAAAAAACGGATTGGGAAAATAATACATAGAAATTGCGCTGCATTCGGCACTTCAATAACGGCCTTTTAGAACTGCTGAATATGGCGTGAAACTTTATTGCAAAGTCTGCAAATAAAAAGTCAATAGAAAAATGAAGAAAAATTGAGGAGAGAAAAAGACATACCAAAAGCGGTCAGCAGGTAAAGGCCGCTGGCCGGATAGTCAGGTATGTAACAGTGCGCATTAC